>Ga0208645_1004261_pt1 | contig 10216 bp, 9 predicted proteins | sample VirMetDEL_Sep_01_FD_184519 | JGI IMG/M metagenome (GOLD analysis project Ga0208645, IMG submission 184519) | Aqueous microbial communities from the Delaware River and Bay under freshwater to marine salinity gradient to study organic matter... | ecosystem: Environmental > Aquatic > Marine >...
CCTTCATGTGGTATTTTAATAACACAATTACCTATAGTACCACTAATAACATTGTTTTGTTTATCAACTATAACGTCCTTTAGGTTCAATTCGTTCGAAACCTTTTTAGCATCGACAATAGAAATTAATTTATTTTTCCCCTTTTCCTCTTTTACATCAATGGGTATTTGAGGGTCAATTAATATACTAGTTTTAATACCGTTTTTGGTTTCTATATTTAACAAATCTACTTTACCATAAGAATCAAAACGTTGACTTAACACTTTTACATTATTTGGTAATTTCATAGGTACAACTTTTGTATTATTAATGATTGCAATATCATTGTTTTTCATCAGTTTCAAAATAGATTTTGTTTCATTTAGAGAAAATATAGATTTAGAGCTTCCATCCTTTTTCAATAACGATATTATTTCACATATGGGGTGATTTACAGTATCATATCTACTACCCATGTGTTCATACAACATAATAGTTTTGTCCTTATTTTCTGGATAAATATAGAATATTTCTCTCCTTGGTTTAAGAAAGACAACCTTCGACGATTTACCTATACGACTGAATATAACTACATTACAGTTTGTTATCTTAGGAAGTACATTGTAAACAAGTCTAGGATTTAGGTATGTATTTTTATCCAATATGGTTTTCGTTATTTCTTCCACCGAACAATCCCATAATTCTTGTTTACATAGTTCTGGGAATTTACTTACATCCTTTCTTGTTATTTTCTTTTCTAAAATGATAGAAAGACAATCTAATAAACTATCATTACCATTTTCATCGTGTAGAGCTCCCATCCTCACCCATGATTTTTTATCATCTAATAAAATTGAAACAGGTTTTGGTAATAAACCGTATTTATATTTAGATAATAGTTTATCCGTTGTAATAACTGTATCTTTAACAGTTGTAGTAATAGGTTCATTATAATAATAATTACGGTATAAAGAACCTATTTTTTTCTCATGATCATAGAGATAACAACATGGTATTACATTTATATCTTTACTGTTTTTAAGAGTGTTTTTTCTAAGACCTGGATATATGTATTTATCGTTTTGGTCACATGAATACAAACGAGGTTTTATACCAGCTTCTGTTGGTACTTTTGGAAATTTTATAACTTGAAATCCCTTCGATTTAATATTTTCTGCCTCTCTTGTTGTGACAACTCTTGGTTGATTTGGACATTTTGTTGGGTATCCAGAAACAAATAAGTTAGGTTCAATGTCCTTTAACCTCATATTGGCATCAAACAATTCTTCCTCTTCGTCCTTTTCATCCTTTCCACTTTCATCCTTTTCATCCTTTCCACTTTCATCATCTATATTGATACCATAAGCATTATAGAACTTTATTATTTTACTATTATTTTCATTATATATTGAAAACAGTTTCGAAATAATATTTTTCATTTCATCTATCTTGTTTACACTCGGTAGAGATACAATTTTAACACGAGTATAATGAGAACCTATATCGAATTTATTCGCCTCTTTTATGTTAGTAACATTATCGTATTTTTTGACTTTACCTGAAGAAAAATGCATTGTTATCTTTTCCTCATTGTAACCACTGTAAACAAATATAATTTCTTTCTTACTAGCTGTTTTTTCTGTTTCTTTAATCCACACTATTTTATTCCAGAAAGGGTTATTGGTTATTAAATCTAACATGACAGCTTTTTTTGTATTAACACTAGCAATATAGAAAGTACCTCCTATATCTTTTTTTGTTACAGTTTTAGTAATGGAAATTTTCTTCACTATATTGTCTTTAAACAGATTCATAAATTCGTTAGATATTAATTCATGTTTTACAGTTTGTTCGTCCCATGAAAGAATATATTTGTTCTGTTTATTGGAAAGTTTTATATGTATATCTTTTTCCGGAAGATTCATCAATAAACATATACATTCATTATCCCATTTCATCCTGTTGATATTAGGTGATACTACCTGGGACTTTTGTAATACTTTACTGAATTTGTTGTTTAATACCACTAGTGGTATTTTGTCACCGACATGCATTAAATCGAATATTCTTTCTAAATTTACATCCATATCGAATTTAACAGATAACATTGATGTGTATTTTTCAACTTCGAATTCTGAAACAAAAGGAACTTTTTTAATCTTTTCAAACTTCACCACTCTTTCTATTTCATCTTTTTGTTCCTTCATGAACATTTTGATACGGTTCTGTATCTCGGTATTTAATTTATCTCTCGTGTCCCACAATCTTTGAAGTTCAAATTCATTAATGTTGTCAAACTCTGGTATATTTCCCAATTCATCTATAATAACAAGTGAATAAAATGCAAAGTCCTGATCATTCAATTGAGGGTTGAATATTAGATACGGTATTAATACATCTTTCAAAGGGTCATTCCATGAACACGTTGTTTTTATTTTATTCCAGAAGTTTTCAAAACTTATTTGTTTCTCACTACGAATAAGGTCTATCAGGTTTTTCACTACGATATTAGATTTGGTTTCAAGATTCCACTCACCAAAGGGAAAACATAAAAATTCAGGTAGTGTTTTTAGATTATAAGCGATTCTGTTAATAACAGTTTCTTTGTTATCTAAATAAAAAAGAGGAAACTTTTTATTATTAATATTAAGATTAGTCATACTTTATTTCTTACAAACTTGTATTTTTTTCTTTAGTAAAGTTTTTCTATAATGTATTTATAAATATATGGAATACTAGTAATAACTAGTATTATGATTGATAATCTTGTTGAATATCTTCAAGATAATACTATATGTAGTTCTTTAAAATTTACAGGTGTGTTTCCAGTTAAAGGGAAACAAGGTTTAGCAGGTGTACTAAAACAAGATAATGGTGATATGGTTGTGTTTAAAATGTCAAACTATATTGATTATTTAATTCGACACGAAACTTTAATATTGAAAGGTTTACAGAATTGTGCAAAATGGTTACCACATATTCCTATGTATAAAGGAAGACTTGAGAATGTTCCATGTAAAATAAAAAATAGTATACGTGATAAAAATCCATTTCAAAAGGGTACGAACACTATAACAAAAGAATTATACTTAAGTGAATATATACCTAATAAAACAAATTTATATACATTCATACATGACTATATCGAACATACAGATGTTATTTTTTCTTGTGTGAAACAAGTGTTATTATCTTTAATAGTGCTCCAACAAAAAAAACAATTCACCCATTACGATTTACATCCTATGAACATATTAATATATAATAGTCCTAATAAAGTAACTGATTGGTTTATATACAAGTTTTCATCTGAAAAACATTACGCTATACCTGTAAATGGGAGAATATCAAAGATTATAGATTTTGGATATTCTTATAGTTCAGATGTAAAAGGTAATCCTTTATGGTGTAACATGTCACATACACAATACGGATTTACAACATGTAATTTTGATTGGATTACCGATATCAAGATTTTACTCACCACCGTATCTAAAGAATTAATGAATTCACATCGACGTCATGAGGAAAAGGTGAAAAAATTTGATAAACTTGTTTCTAGTTTATTATTTCCCTTACAAATCGATAAAAATAGTGGATGGGATAAAATACCATCACATGTTGATAAAAATGGTGCTTCTGAAAACATATTATCAGAGATTGAGAGTTGGAATATTTCAGGGATGAAAAAAAGTAAGTTATGGGAAAAATGGAATTTCATATGTTTTGATATTATACAATCTCTTATAATTCACCCTTTAGGACATTCAAAATTCTATGAAAAAGATGTACACAAATCTTTATATATGTTTTTCAATGAGTGGAACAAAATAGAAAACCAAATAACATCTACACATCTTCAATTATTTATGTTCAAAGAAATAGTGGATATTACTCGTAATAAAAGATGTCTGTATACAAATGATAATTATAGAAAAAGAGCAGTATCGGAATTCAAAAAAGATGTCACTCAGTGGGTAGATAAACAATTCAAATGGTTTAACGTGAACGGGATAGATTGGGAAAAATTGATGTGTTCTTTATGTATAATATCTAGATTTATAGAAACTAGATTGTACCAAAATATAAAAAAGGTTGAAGTCGTAAAGACTGAAAAGTATAAGGAATTACCGTTTAATGATTTATATGAGTTATATGAAATTATAGAAAGTGAAATCCCATATAATAGTTTTTACGGAGGTGATACAATGGTTGAAATAATAGATGTTGAAAAAGAATGTAAGAGTAGTCATTTAGTAACTATATCAAATGAAATACAGAAAACACCAAATCTTATCAAGAGTAATATGATCATGAAATCAATCAAACCAAAATCCAGTCATTATTACCTTTAATTGATTTTTCAGTTTTATACCGCCATACCATAGTAAATACTTTTTTTATTAACCACCAACTAAATCTTATCACGTGTTTGTTGTAATAAAATGTTTTATAGTACATATACAAATAAAAAAGAACATAATAACTATACATTTTATTAATATATAGATTATTAATAAATGAATACTAATTCCAACGATAGTTTTATGAAAACTTCTATACAACGTAAAATGAATTATGATGTTCCTTTCTTCGCAACTGAATCATCAGTTACTCACACACAAACAGATTTCGATTCTTTCCCTTACACTAGATGGTATAGAGGAGTTGCTGAAAGTTCAGAACCTATTATTATAGACAGAAAGGCTGGTTTTCGCCCACGTACGGATGAATGTTATGAAACTAAAACATGTCCTGAAAACGTCCAATCTGATTTATGTTTTCAATTCCCTTGTTCCACTGTTTTACCATGTCATTATATAAAAGGAAAACCTAAATGTTTACCGTTACGATATGTCTAACAAAATATTGTGTTTAATTTATAACCTATCGTTACGGTTATAAATTATGTTAAGGTTGTTTTTACTTTTTCTGTTTAAGATTGTAAATTTCGAAACCCAAGAATGCTCCAGACAGGACCAAGAATATAACAGAAATAATAATATTATCTCTTACAGCATTTTTTAAATCATGACATTTATCGTCTTTTTTAACATGAGCTTCCATAACAGATGATAAACTCAAAATGACAATCGAAAGTACCAATGTTAATGAAGCTAACACTGTATTACCAGGTGTCTTTTTCTTAATGTTACAACGTGATGATGTTATTAATTCAGAAATAGGCATAAACATAGCAATTAATACAATTATCAGTACATATGTATTCAACTTTCCTACAATAGGTTCACTACAATCCGTAGTTAAATGTTTGTTCACTCTTAAAGAGTTAATAAGAAGTAGTAATCCAACTACAACAATGACTATTTCAGTAATATTATTTTTTACTAAATTCATATTTATTTATATATAAAAAAATTATATATCAAGTTTTTCTTCTATATATTTTCTTGACGTAGACATTATACCCATAAATTTATAAAAATCCTTCTCCATGAATTTTTTATTTATTCCTGACATGATAACCTTACCAGAGTGAAAGACAAGGAATGTATTATAACGAATATTATCCAATTTATGTTTTACCATTCTAGCGTTTAGTGTTGATAGATATTCGTCATACTTAACTATACTTTCATCCCAAATCTTTTCACTTTCATTCCATGTCATTTTATCGATATCAATATCAGTTATACTTCTATTAACTGGTATTTTAATATTTACACCAGTATAACCAAACGATGTTTCTAATAAACAGTGGAACTTTTCAATATTATTGAAAATGTAATCATTCAGTTTTTCTCTATCGACAAGATACCCAACAGAAAAATCAATGTTACGCATACAAGGTATAAACAATATCTTAATTACATCATCTTTTTCCGTTTTTTTATACCATAAATCCCTTCTATCATAAATCATATCCCAGAATATTTTAACACATTCTTTTGCTTGATTAATGCTTTTACACCCAGTCATTTGAAAAGTACCATTTAAACATATTTTAAAGTTGATAGGTTTATCCAACATCATTACAATCGTTATAGAATTGCGAAACCATTTCTTCTTTTTATTTTTACGTGGACGTATTTCTATTCCACGTATTTTATCTTCATACTTAATTGTGATTATAGAACCCTTTTTTACCTTGTTTTCACACTTGTTAGTATTGTCATTTAATAAATCTTCACTACTTTTTCTACCTCTTTTTTTACTTTTGAGTTTGTAAGGTGTTATAGGTAAATAAGTAAATATATCTTTTATATTGAATATAAGATTAGTAGATACCGTAAAGGTTTTTGTAGAAACCTTTATTTCGTTAAAATCAGTTTTACTCATTTTCTCTATTTACCTATTCAAGATAATAAAAACATTTAAAGTAATCATTTTTTTATATAAATACAGATTACTAATATGAGTTCCGAATCTTCACTTACTACTCCCGGAGACAGAGATCTACAGAATAAATGGAAACCAGAAGTGGGAAAACCCCCATTAACTGGAGATGAATTTACCAACGCTGTTAATGAACTTAATGTAGATACATTTATTAAGAAATTTCCCAAGATAGATAGAACATACGCCGACCCCCCTATTCAATTACAAACTTATGGTTTATTTTCATTTGTTCCTGCAAAAGGTGCTACTCCTGATAAAGATGGATTTTTTGGTTTTGCCAAACTAAGAGGTAATTTTTCTACAGAACTTGAAGCTCAACAAAAAGCTGAAGAATTAATTATGAATACAGATTCATACCATGATATTTTCCACTCTTACGTTGGAAGACCTTTCCCAATAACAACTTCTATTAAACATGCTCTTAATACCGATGAAGTTGATATTAGAAAAAAGACAACTAAATGTATTTCAGAATCTATCATAGAAAAGAAGAAAAAAGAACAAAATGATATCGAAGAAATCAAAGAAAAGGAAAAGAAGTTAGTTGAAGACACTAAACAGGAAAACGTCGATCCCTATGAAAATTATATTACATTACGTGTTAAGAAAGCCCAACTTAGTTGGACTTATCTAGAACATATGAAAAAGATTGATGAGCTTAAGAAAATTTTATTGAAAACGAATGATGAGATTGTAGAATTGGATAAGAAGAACCCCAAATTCAATGATGAATATTATGAAAAGTATATGAAAGCAAGAAAAGACGCTGGTATTAAAGATACAAGTGAAGGTGGAAAAGATTCATTTATGAAATTCTTGGTTGAAGATGCCGTATTACCTGGTATTGACTGGAACAAGAAATCATCTTCTGATTAAAATGTTAGTTAAGTATCATTTAAAATAATGATAATATCTTAAAATAAAACATGTCCTGTCTTTTTAATTCACTTTCACATTTTCTACCTATATCCTCTTCACAGATACGTAAAGAAGTGTGTGACTATTTAGCAGAAAACAAACCTATTTTGGATGGTCTTGAAACCTCAAAAATAATAGATACTAATTATATCAACACGATGCGTAGTACTTCCACGTGGGGTGGTGGGGTGGAAATACAAGCCGTGTGTAATTTATATAAAGTTAGAATAATTGTAGAAAGCTTAAGAACAAGCGATCGTAAAAACAAACCAATTGTATTTATTCCAGTAACAGGTAGTGGATTTTATCTAAGATCTTGTTATCTTACTTGGACTGGTAATCATTATGAACCAAGTAAAACACCATTGTTAATACTATAAATATATTATAAAATAATATATTATAAAATAATGACAATAGATAAAAAAGTTTGGTATGAAAATAAAAGATATAAACTATTTTCACCTTTTCGACTTACATACAAATCTTATTTTATTTTACCAGAAAATTATTCATATAAACGAAAATTAAAAGAAGTAGAAAATATCATAAAATTTTCTGAAAAAAATAATAATAGAATTCGAATTGCAGGTGAATTGATAGTATGTCAAGGTATTACTTTTGTTAAACAGATATTGGAAGGTGAAAAAATGAATGTTTTAGAATTGTATAATTCTATATATAACGATAATCGACATATCGTGTATTCAATGGAATGTCATGATATTGAAAACAATGAACGTCATTATAGGAACTGGGGTATGAAATTTAGATTTTCACAATTGTAGAAATTAAACCATAAAACATCTTTAATTTTTATTTTGATAAAAATGATTTTTTCATATACTTTACAAACTACCAAATGTAATATACAACAATGTCTTCTAACGCAACTCGAAAACTACGACTTTCTAAAGCACTCGGAATAAAGATACGAGCAGATAGAAAACAAAAACTAAAAGATCTGACACAAAAGAAAAAACAAGTCTCGAAAGTGAAACCAAAAACAACGCTTGAAAAACTCTACGACAATGATAAAAGTTCAAGTGAAAGTTGTTCTTCAAACCAACTTTATAAAAACACCGCAATCTTTTCAGAAGATAGAAAATTTAGATTTTTATTGAATAGAACATGGGATGAAAATAAACCAATTGTTTGTTTTGTAATGAATAAACCGTCTAAAGCAAATGAAGTTGATAATGATCGTACAATAAACAGAGTAATAAGCTTTGTTAAAAGCTGGGAGTGTGGTGGTTTTTATGTTATTAATATAAATCCAACTTATGATAATAACGATAATGAATTATCACAAAATGTAATTGACGAAAATAAACAATATATAAAATTTGCCGTTGAAAATTCAGAAAAGATTATTTATTGTTATGGTTCAACTATTGGACTACCAGATTATATATCCAATATGGTAAATACTCCATATTGTTTAGAATTATCTGTAAATGGATGTCCGAAACAAATTACAAGATTGAAAAATAACTTGAAACCGGTTGTTATTGGAAAAAAATGAATTTTTCACAGGGTTTTGAAGGGGATAAAAGCAAAATCTAATATGACTACTAACTGTAATATCAGTGGATGTTCTACCGTCGCTCTCCCCTCCAGTAAACATTGGTGGGAAAATGGTTTAACCATTGAAGGTTTCATAACGAAGATACCATACTGTGAAAGACACAGAAAAAGGGTGATATCAGATTATTATTATTATCACTCCAATCCCATTACAACAGTTGATTTTCAACAGATGGAAGATTACAAAGAATACGTAAAACAAGTGAAAAAAATAACAGATGAAATAATTATCCCTGACCTTTCCAATATGGTTTGTCAATACATCTAAACCACATTACATAATATTACATCACAGAGGAGACAACCTCACTAAAAAACACCCAATTTTGAAGGGTTAAACTCCCTTTAATTTGTTATGATGGTAAAAAATCAAAGTGAATTCATTTTGATTTTTTATTTAAAAAAAAATGATTTTTTCATATACTTTTCAAACCTTGATAAGTATACTTATTACTTACTACAAGTAATTCAATATAACAATGTCCGAAACTAAAAATCTCCTCAAAATACAAGAATTTATCGACGACCATAAGGATGATTTAACAGAAGGTGATTATTTATTAATGGTTAATACTCTTATGAAGGCATGGCAAAATACTTCTCACCAACAAACTAATAGAGAAAGAATAGAAAATGAATTAATACAGACAATATACGATATTAATTTCAATTATCAGTGTGAAAAAAGACTTCACACTGAAACAAAAACACTGTATAAGATACAGTGTGGGAAAAACCAAGAACAACAAAAAGAAATAAAAAAGTTGGAAGAATCCAATAGTGTTTATATCACTATATACTTTGTATTGATTATTGCTGTATCATATATAATGTTATAAAAACCCCTTCACATCACATAGGAGACAACCTATCTAAAAACACCCAAAAATAAAAGGTTAAATACCCTTTGTTTTTAATGATTGATGATGAAAAAACAGGGGAAAATATAGTATGATTGAACACTATATATTTTGTATTGATTATATAAAATTGAAAGATTGAATTTTAATATAATCTTTATATTTTTTAACCACCTTTTCAATACCCTTTTCACCTTTATTCTTTGAATCAAATTCTATTAGTCTTAGAAGTTTTGCAAAGTTTCTAATAAAATTCATTCTTTGTTCAGCACCATTATACTGTTTTAAAAATCTATATGCCGTATTATGAACAGTAAAAATACGTTTTCCTCTCTTTCTATTGTATAAAAATATTAATAACATCCACAATGACCAATAAAAACAGAACCCGGTATTATCTATTTCCTGTCTGTATTTTTCCTTTTCAAGCATTTGTATACCTGAATATTCCCGTGTTCCTCTGAGTAAAATATTTTGTGATGGACATACTATATGTGGCCCCCAATATTTAA
>Ga0208645_1004269_pt1 | contig 10196 bp, 4 predicted proteins | sample VirMetDEL_Sep_01_FD_184519 | JGI IMG/M metagenome (GOLD analysis project Ga0208645, IMG submission 184519) | Aqueous microbial communities from the Delaware River and Bay under freshwater to marine salinity gradient to study organic matter... | ecosystem: Environmental > Aquatic > Marine >...
TTCATCATTGCAGTTGGGAACGTCAGGAAAGGTGTAAGCCCTGGTAACGTTTCCAACAACCCGTTGATCTGTTTACTCAAACCTGTTTCAAGGTTTAAAGCAATATCAGCAGTGTTGTATTTAACAGCTTTATCTACAATAATACCGTCAGCATCAAACATGCTATTATACTCTTTAGTAGCTAGTTCCTTAACCCTTTCTGGTGTAACAGCTTCACCTAAACGGTCAAGCTCATCCATAGCACGGAATCTTGCTTGAGCATTAGCAAGAGTGGCACCAGTCCAAGCATCAAAGCCTGAGAACATGTTAGGTACAAGTCTGAACACCGGATCAGTAGCTATTGCCATTTGTTGCTCATAAAGATTGACCAAGAATTGAAACCCTTGGTTACCTTTATCTGCTTCAATTTTAGCAATGTAGCGATACTGCTCTAGTTTAGCTTCATTTTTAATAATTGTATCAAGACGTGCCTGACCTTTAACGCTGTTTGGATTCTGAGATGCTTTCATAAACATCTTACCAGCATAAGGTAGTGCTTTTTTCTGTGTATCCCAGATAGCACTATATGCCATCCAACCACGTTGAAGTGACTTCATATCTTTACGCAGTAAAGCACCACCAAAATAAGCAACTGGTTCAGCAATAAGACCACTAAAGTTACCATACAATGCCCTAGCAGCAGTACCAGGAGATGATAGCATTGAGTTAAAATAATTACCTCTTACAGCTTGTGCTAAGATATTCGGTGCTTCAGGATTACCGTCGTAAATTGGACGCCAACGAACAAAACTATTAAGAATGTCTTCGTTCAGTTTAGCAATGGTATTAATTTTACCATCGCTAAGTTCATACAATTCTAGGAAAGTATCTAAAGTGTCAGGTGCGTTATCTTGTAACCACATCCAACTTTCAGTAAATTTCTCACTTTCTTTTTGAATACCACGTAGTGCTTGAGGATATGCTTCTTTAATAGCAAGTGCAATATCTTCAGGTGATTTACCAAAGTTCTTAACTCGCTCACCAAGCGCCAACAAGCCACGCTTTTTAGTGGCATAGTACCGTGTAGATCCTACAAGTTGCTGTAAAAAATTAATGTTGTCAAGTAATTTTTCTTGAGCATTTTTAATAGAAAGTGATCCCTTATTAATCCGAATGCCTTCAGATAAATCAGCAATTTGACCAGCAATAGAAGTAGCTGTATAAGCCTGTGATTTTGCAACATCCATATTAGTATAGTTTTTAACCATACTGTTAATAGACGACAAGGCATCTGTATAACCAGACTCAGTAAGTACGTCTACACCAAACTCATTCTTGATAATATTTGGTTCAAGAATACGTTTGATGTCATCAATACCTACGCTAGGGTCAAACAATTCTAAGACAAGATTTTCACCAGCTTGTTGCACCTCATCAGCAGTAACAGCCCAATCAGCTGATACCATGCCAACACGATCAGCTTCTTTGAGTTGTTGTGTCAAACCAATTGTAATATCTTCAACACCACCCGGTGTTTCTACACCATAGCGTATAGCTGGAGTGCTGATAAAATTACCTAAGCGTCCATATACTGTACCTTTGTTGGCTTGAATACGTGCAGCATCAATACTAGCACCAACGATCCCAAAGTCATCTACTGACCTAAGACCTACTTCATTCCAGTCGTACAAGTCATGCACGCCTTTCAAAGCAACATTACCATCAGGATTTTTGGACACATTATAGTACCCAAGTTCATCTAGGTCTTGCTGTTGCTTTAATGAGTATTGGTAGATAGCTTCTTCAGCATCCAAACTTTTTGCCATTGGTGCATTATCAGCTAAGTACTTAACTGCTTGTTCAGTTTCACCTACGATAACAGGTGGTGCTTTGAATACTTGTTTTACTTCATCAAGTGCTGAAGCAAACTTACCTGCAAAACCAACAAAAGGAATAAGAAAACCTAAAGCAAGGTCTTCGTTAATATTCTTTTGTCGTTTTTCATCTGGACCTTCACCGTCAAGTGTAGCCCAGCTATCAGGAATAAAATCCCACTGAGCAGGTAGCATTTTTTTAATTGTACCAGCTAGGTTATCGCTAGTCTCATAATCACTAACGACAGCACCTACTGCTGCACTAGCACCAGCCTCTACTCCTCTAGCCCCTACAAACTTCATAAAGGCGGTTTCACCTAGCTTAGCGCCCACCCTACTTTGAAGGGCGGCTCCAGCCTGCATACCAGCACCTTGAAGCAACAATGTGGGTGTAACGACAGAAGAAATGGTTCTTACAGCTTGTGCTACGTTATCTTCATATTTTGTTGCTGTAGGGATTTGCGCCCCTTTAGGTAGTAGTTTATTAAAAACTGCGGCAACAGTATCAAACAAACCTTGTCCAGGAGCTGAAAGCCGCTCCCGGACTTGAGCTGTCGCCTCGCCTGAAGGTTGTCCTAAATATGTAGCTCCTTCGTTATAAAGGTTATTAAACTCAGGTTTAACAAAAGGTTTTCCATTAATGTATTCAATATGCTCTACAGCATATGTTTTACCATTATTAAATGTAACAGTTTGACCAGAAAGTGTCTGATCCGTAGATTCAGTCGGCGACTGCTGTGTTTGTTGTTGTGCTCCCGTAGGAGCTTGTTCTGGAATTGGTTGGTTTGTCTCAAGCTGCCCTTGAGTAGCCTCAAGTCTCTGTTGAACATCTAAGAGTTGTTCGTTAGAGAGTTGACGTTGACGTTCTTCCGTATCCAGTACAAAATCTTCACCTACATTTGAATATTCTGAAGGGTCCATATTTTAAAAAATATATTGAGCTGCAAGAATAGCGTTAATATCTTCTTGCGTAATAGGGCGCATTAAACCTCCTAAGTGGAGATGTGTTTCGTGATCAGGGTCTCCATCACCAGGACCAATTACTTCTGCAAACAAACCTAATGACCGTACAATTTCTTTTAGCTTACGAGTTTTTGCAATTGAAGCGTTGTACTCACCAGTTTGGTGTGTAATATCAAAAGCTTCGCCATAACCATGGTAACCTGTAGTTGAATGTACAGGGGCAACACCACCAAAATCTGGATGCTCTGCTACTTTAAATCCAACTGACTGGAAAACCCTACCAGATTGTCTGTATAATTCATCGTTATTATCGTAAGTCAGTGCTCCAGTAGGACCACGTTTTAGATCACCACGTAAATGATTATTTAAAGATTGAGTGCTAGAAGCAAACCCACGTAAAGTTTGATTTGAATTACCAGACAACAGTAAATGTCTAATATCAGGGCCTTGCTCATCTACAAAGTCTGTAGAAAATGATGGTTGTAGTAGTGGCTTTCTATCTCCTGTGGTTGCATTATTTGTTTCACGTGCAGCGTTAAACACTTCACTATATTTTAAACCATATTGGTCTGCAAAGCGGATAATTCCAGGAGGGTATTGCATAACAGACCCAGGCATAGCTGTAGATTGATAAGCAGCATCCATTTCATCAGCGGTTGCTAAACTAAAAGGTCTGTTTACAGTTTCCATGCCATATTTAAGGATTTGCTTATCAATATAAGCATTCATCTCTTGCCGGTCAGCAGAAGAGGATTGAATGTTAGGAAATGTAATACGATTATTGACACCAGTTTCTTTATAAAAAGGACTGGTTTTATCAAGCTGAGCGCCTTTATCAATTAAATCATTTACAATTTCCAGGGCTGCTTTAGGGTCTTGAGTTTGCTGTAATGCTTTTAGATATTCACGTTGAAGTCTGGCTTGCACCAAAAAAGTGGTTGGGCTATCATTACCTTCATTAGGATCAATACCAGTTAACTTACGTGCCGTAGCACGGAAACTTTTCTTAATACCTAATGCTTCTGGACCGTACTTACTTTCTTCTTGTGCTTTTAATAGTTTTGCACCTTGTTCACGTAAACTAGGCGGTAATTTATTAACAAAATTTAAATCTAGAATACCAGCCCTAGCTTTTGTTTCTAAAAGGTTTTTCGCTTCTTCAGCAGCTTTTTTAAAAGCACTAGATTGAATTTCTCTAATCAAAGGTGGTAGTGTCATACCTCTTGAATAGTACCGCTCTTGCATAATCATAGCAGCCTGTTGAGGGTTTTGTCTATACGCTTCCCTAATATTATTAATATTATCAACTTGCCACTGTTTTTCTTCTGCCTTTTCAAGCTTATCTTCAAGAGTACGTTCGTTAAAAATAGCAACGTTTCTACGTTTAACAAACTCAGGCCACCTATTTTTCCCCCATTCTTCAGAGTAAGGTTTCTCACCCCTTAGCTTGAGATTAGCAATAACTTCTAATGGAATTTCTGTATTATCAGCAAGTGCAGCTATACCGTCATGAGCTTCGGAAGCACCAAAAGCTGCCATTCTATCTGAGAATGCTGCAGTAATACCTTCTACAGTACCAGTAGACTCCAGTGTTTTAGCACGATGTTCAATGTTATTTAGTACAAATTTCTCTTGTTTACGTGCTGCACTATCTGCACCAGTCTTGACGTAGGAATTAATAGATGTTAGTGCTTCACCATAACTAGCTGGTTCTACAACACCTAGATAACTAAATACTTCATGCCGTGTTTGCACTGCAAGAGAGTCATATAAAGCTCTATCACGTAGTGCTTCGACACCAGAAAACTTTTTACCATTTGGAGCTGTATAAACTTTATCAGTGCCTTGAAGATTATTTTCAAATGCATAAACAAAGTTTTTTTCTAAAACTTTATTCTCCAGAATCCTACGACCATAAGAACCTAACCCAGGGTTAGCTAGCTGGCCGATTAAAGTTTCAATTCGAGGAAGGTTACTTTCTACACCTTCTTGTGCATTAGCACCATTAAGAGCAATACCACCCTTAATTTGTGCATATTCAGCTTCTTTCCATTCTTGGTACTCAGGAGTATTAATAATATCTGCAGCCATAGAAGCGGCTAAAGTTGCCTGGTCCTTCTGCATTTTAGCAGTACGTGCCTGAGCAAGTTCACCTAAACTTTGGCTAAACTCTACTAAAGTTCCTGCAATAGTTTCAAAAGCTTTTGCGTCATAATCTGCTTGCTTTTGTTCTTCCTGAATAGCTGCTAATTGTCCAGCTTTTTCATTTCGTAAATTCTGTAGCTCAATGTCTCTGTTTTCTTTTGTGATGCGTTCGGTGTATTCTGCATCAGCTTGTAATGCTTGAAACTCCCTATCACGCTGTTCCATTTCAGCACGACGGTTACTTTCCAAGCCTTGTATAAGTCGGTTGCTTTCTTCACGCATCCGAGATATACCTGCTGAACTAATTTGTTGTGGTTGAAACCCTTTCTTTCGTGAAGCGGGTTGATACTGAATGCGTGCCATAATTTAACCCCTCCAATTTCCGTCTGCATCTACATTACCCATCAATACACCTGCAGCAGAACCAACTCCTTGAATAAGAGGTGCCCATACGTTTTGTTGTGCAGCGGGCGGAACATAACCAGGAATAGCTTCCATACGTTCAACAAAAATACGTTCAGGTGGAAGTTGAGGTACAGGATCATACGACAAACGTTCAGGCATTAACATCATAGATGCCCTGGTGTTTACATCAGCTACTTCTTTTTGAAGTGCAATGTCTTGAATATTTCGTTGAGCCTGTCCAATAGCACTTTGCATGTTAGCTTGCATAACACGGTTGTTATAATCGTGTTCTTCTAAAGCAGCATCAATAGTATTATTAATGCTCTCAATGTTTAATTGAACGCCTTCTTTAGCTAAACTTGATTGTGAATTAAGCTCCGCCAATGCAATAGCAGACTGTTTACTTTTACCAGAAAGTTGGATATCTAGAGCCATCAAGCCACGATGTAAAGCAGCCAGGTTAGATTGCTTTGCTTTTGCTTTACTTGTACCAGCTTGCATTAGGTCAGTTTTACCTTCTGCAATTAAACTTTCAACAAGAGCAGACTCTTTTTGAAAAGAACCTTCTGCTGACATTTGATTAATAGAGTCTTGAATTTTTGCTGCACCAAATTTTTGGGAAGTTAGAATACCTGCTAGTTTAACGCCTTGTTCTTCAGTTTGAAGGAGAGCTGTTGCTAGAGTTTGCTTTAGTGCACTCATCATGGTTTCCGTTTGAAACCCTTGTTGAATGAACATATCATTTAAACTTCCAATCTCACCTGCAACTGCTTGTTCAGCTGCCTGAGCGTTAAGACCTAAATTTTGTAAGCCAATAGTTTGACTCTTTTCAAATTGTTTTAAAGTATTTAGATATTTAAAGTCTTGAATTTCAGCGCCACGTTCCCAATTTCTTAGGCTGGTTTCGTAGCTAAAATCACGCATGGCGTAATAATTAGCTTTATCTACTTCATCAAGTCTATCATTATACTCGTTTGTTTTGTCGGCAATTTTTTCGTTAAACTTTTTTTGCTCTTTTTCAGCTTTTTTGGCACGGCGGTTATTATCTGATGCCTGCTGAGAGCCCATAATGCCACCAGCAATGGATGCTACAGCACCAATACCGGCGGCGATTGCACCAAATGGCATTATTAAGACCTCCTATAGAATCGAGGGGAATACATACCTTCCCACATCATTGATACCAACGACACGGGATACGGATAATTACTTGTCACTTTAAGTTCAAAATTAGTGTTACGTCGGTGGATAGGTAAAGTAAAGATTTTTTCAAGTGTTACGGGATTTGTGTCCCCACTATACTCGTTAGCATCGATAGTAGTTTGAATAGATTTCCATTCATTAGAGCCATCTGCTTTAATTTCAAATCTAAGAACACCACTACGTCCGATGGAGAACTTAGCTCTGGAAATAGTTAAAGTTGCAGTATAATCTGAAACTGTTTTTGCGTTATCTAGTTTAACAAAAAACTTAGGTAGCTCAACATCAAAGTCATAGTTATAACCTACAACAATACCATCAGCATAATCAGTAAAGTTACCCTTCACTTCAAAGTAACGATAACCTGTACCAATTTCAGTACGTTCAGTAGCAACTGCCCAGTAACCTTGATCAGAATCAAGCTCAGCATCTGTGCCTTTATCTGCTCTAGGAATAGTCAGAAGCATAGCAGCTTCTTTATTTGCAATAGGTGTGTACGGTACGTAAATCTTAGTGATGTCGTTTGTCTCATCATAGACAACAGGATCTACACCTACACCAGGTGCTACAGGACGTGTGGCCATGTCTAAACAAGCGTTACCACTGATAGAATTACCAGCTTCTGAAATTACAGTACCTGATGGAATATCGTCGAGTGTGATGGATTCTAGTGTATACTCACTCTCATGTTGAGATACAATAAACAAAGTATCGTTGATAATTTTTGCTGCTTCAATAGTTCCAGGTATTTTCCACTTAACCCAAGATTGGAACAAATCACGCTCACCGTTGTTATAGTATTTATAAATATAAAAATACGAGGTACTTCTGTCACTCAATATAGCAACAGAGTTAGGAGGACTTACGGTGAGACCATCTACTGTATCAGGAATCCATTCTAAAACAGTCTTACTGATGTCAACAACAACAGGTGGTTGTTCAATATCACGTAGAGCCAATGTAAACACTTTAGTAGTGTAACCCGGTACTCTAGTAATAAATACAGGGTTTGTGCCAACATCTTCAGGAGCTACATCCGTAGCCATTTCATAATTTGAAAGGCTTTTAATTACAGCAGTAGTTGGAGTTAACGATGCAGAATCTGTAGTGTACAGCTGGTATTGCTGTTGAGCACTGAATAAAAGAAGACCTTGAGGAGACGGTAACACGTCAGACAGTTTAACAGGTCTAACGCTAGACACGTTTAGATCAATGGGATCTGATGCAGTTTGTACAAGAGCTGACTTTACGAACAAGTTTTTCCTGTCGTTAGCCACACCCAAGAACACATTGTCCTCAGACAGCACACCAAACCTGTCACTATAAAAAAATGTAGAGCTAATCTTTTTACCAATAAAAGAAGGTTGAGGACTTGTTAGGTTATCACCAGTTTCACGTGGTGTATAATCAATAGGACCAAATTCAAAAGAAAGTTGTCCTGTATTAACTAACTCATGGGGCATGGTATCTGCATTGACACCAGGGGATGCGGATGGTGAGACAGTTTCTGTCCAATAACCGGCACCATATGCACCATCATAAGCCTCATATTTTACATAATAATCATCCTCTTGGGCAAGAGTATTTTGTATCTTTACAACATCACCATGACGTGATTCTAGAGGTAGTTTGCTTACATCACTAATTTCACTTTGAAATACTTCAATGTAATTATTTGTAATACCACCACTGCCTGAAATTGTAAAACTCAATGGATTACCGGTAGGAGTACTATAGTCAGTTATAACTGTAGTAGTTCCTGCAGTTCGTCTGATTACAAGACTATTTAAATAACCTTCAATATACCATGTACCATCAAAAGCATCATTGTTAGTAGTTTGTTGAGTCTTAAGTTCAGCAACAATTGCATCTACTAGGTGGTGCGACGTATGTACATTAGTGGGGCTATCATACACCAACATATCAGCAAAAGTTGGGTCTCCTGGATTGCCGTGACCTTTTGGGTTAACTTCAATTGGTACCCCTAGGATAGTAACTTTATATGTACTATCATCTATACCAAGCAGCTTGATTGTAGCAACACCATCTAAAGTTGGAGTAGGAGCTGCCTGCATAGCAGTGTTAACTGCTTTGTTGGTAATAATTGTGGTATCCTGAATACTACGGAAATGAAAAGAAGGTGTTGTTTCAGGAGTGTCATAATCAGTTAGATACGTACCAGCGCTATTGGTAATAGTACAAGGTGTTCCATTTTCATCCCAAACATAAATGTTAGCATCTTTGATACAACCAATATAAGACCCAGCGTTAGATCTATCAATAAAGAACCAGCTGGCACCTACTAATGTTGCTGTATTAATAACAGTATTATTGCTATCCTTTAACACACTAATATGCTTCATGCCAGGTCTTTTTAGGAGACCAAAGGTTGGATCAGGGTAACCATTGACGCATTCAGTTACCTGACCTTGTAGCTTTTTCTCATCAATTTGTTTTGAAACGCCCCCAAGAAAGTTAGGCGTTAGTTGTGTAATTGCTGGCATTAGCGATGCAGGGTATGGAACGGCTGGTATGGTTGATAGTAGTTACCGCTCTTAGGAGATCCAAAGAACGATACATCTTCTTGATTGCATTCGTACTCCATAGCCATGGCACGAGCATAAGCTTCTTTTTGTTGGAGCATTTGGTATTGGTTGGGGTCACCGATAATACGGCTAGATACAATACCTGCAGCACGAGCTACAATATATGCTTGGATAGGTTGAGGTACAACATCCCAATCAAGATACCAAGTAATATCAACATAAAGTGTTTCGTCAGTCCACTTATAAGAGTGGGCTTTCTTGTCGTAGAGTTTGCCTCCACGGTTTACTGATTCTCTGTCAATGTTTTCAACACGTTGATTCCTGTTAAGATCCATTTGAAGAATGTTATTAGCAATCCTTACTTCATTATTAGAATCAGGTGTGATGGGGTAATCGTATTCTTTATTGAAAGACCAGCCTTCAGACTGGACTTCACGTGAGACTTCCCTCAGGGTGTTGAGTGCAATCGCAACGTCCGGGTTGGTTTGAGTTTCAACTCTGCTTGTAACATTAGATTGGGTTAAAGTCTTTTGATCATCAGGACTAAAAACGGTCTGACTAATGTTAGTAGTATACTGATAATAGATAGGATCAAGCGTAAGGTCAGCGTTGGGTGCATTAGTAGTAGTGTTAGGGTCACCGTTTGTAAGGGTGATATTATACTCCCAATTAGAACCGCTTGCTGTAGGACCGCTGGTTACCTTAACAGGTGTAGTGATATTATCACTAGAAACTAACACACCTTTGGGAATATAAGGTGAGGTAGAGATTAGCTTTGTAGCATCTGCGCCTATTGAAGCAGAAGGGGTAAACACTACAGAAGTAGTTGCAGTAGAAGTGTTAGTTGTGACACCTGTACCACCAATATATGTGCCCACTGGAATGCTGCTAGTCTTAGCAAACAAATACGTAGAGGCTAGAAAGCCAACAAATCTATCAACTTCATTAATTACAAATGTTTCTTCAGTTGTCAACGTGGTTACAGGAGCCTGACCAACTGACGCCAGGATCTGATTAACAGCTTGTAGCTCGGAGCTGGAGCCAGTAGTAGGAAAAGGCATAATTGTAAATGAGTTTTATTCTC
>Ga0208645_1004272_pt1 | contig 10193 bp, 9 predicted proteins | sample VirMetDEL_Sep_01_FD_184519 | JGI IMG/M metagenome (GOLD analysis project Ga0208645, IMG submission 184519) | Aqueous microbial communities from the Delaware River and Bay under freshwater to marine salinity gradient to study organic matter... | ecosystem: Environmental > Aquatic > Marine >...
GGTAGAAGATAATGGCATACACAACACAATACGGGTTACCACAAAACGTAGTTAATTATTTAAATCAACAATTACCTACTGCAGATATTTATGGTGGTATTACATCTGTACCTTTTACATTTGATGATGTTGCAGCTGAACAACAAATCGAGGCTCAGGCAGCAACAGGTTTAACACCTGAACAATTATTATTATTACAAAGACAAAATACTGGTGGAAATGATGGACCTATGGGTGGAGGAGCTTTTGGTAATTTAGATATGGATACAGCTAAACAATTTAATATAGATGGTAATATTGTTACTGGTTATAAAAATTTAAATACAGGTTTGTATCAAGATTTTGAGGGAAAAAATATTCAAAATTTAGGATTAAGAAATATACCGGGAATTACAGGTTTATTAAATAATATTTTTGGTCCAAAAGAACCAAAGTATCCTGGTCTATTTGATAAAGTAAGTTATCAAGCTTTAATTAAAAATCCACAATTAGCAAAAAGTTTCTTTGATAGACAAGACGTTGAAAAACAACAGAAAATTCAAGATGAAATTGATGCATACAATTTTGCTCAGATAGATAAAGTAAGAGCTGATAGACCAGGTGGTGGAGATTTTGGAGCTAGTCGTAGAGGTGATTCAGATATAAGTGATAGTCAAAGAGGTGGTTTTGCCACTGATGATACAGCAGGGTTTTTTTAATGGCAAAAGTAGTAGTAAGAATACCAGAACCAAAAGAAGAATATGATGTCTCTAACCAGAAACAAATTAATAGAGCAATTGCTTTAGTAGTAGAACAATTGAACTCAACATTTTTAAATGAACTTAAACAAGAGACTGAAAGGTTTACTTGGTTTACGGGTAGAAATTAATGTCTTGTAATAATGTTAATGTAGAACCAACAGTTATTGGTGGTGGAAATGGATCAAATGCTTATGATGCATTTGGAAGACTAAGAGTTTCTAATCCATTTACTATTTTTGATAGTACAAATGTAATGTCAAAGAATAATCTCTTTGATGAAGACTTAACAGGATCAGGAACAGTTTCATATACCGCAAATAAATCTACAGTTAATTTAAATGTAACTACAGCTAGTGGCGATAAAGTCATAAGACAATCAAAAAGAGTTATGTCTTATCAACCAGGTAAATCATTATTTATATTTAATACATTTGTAATGAATGCACAAGAATCTGGATTAGAACAACGTGTTGGAACTTTTGATGCAAACAATGGAATCTTTTTTGAAGACACTGGAACAGGTTATCAAATTGTAAGAAGAAGTTATACATCAGGTTCAAGTGTTGATGATCCAATTGCACAGTCAGCTTGGAATGGTGATAAGTTAGATGGAACAGGAGCTTCTGGCTATACACTCGATCCAACTAAAGCAACTATTTTATTTACGGATTATGAATGGTTGGGAATGGGAAGTGTTAGAGTTGGTTTTGTAATAGATGGTAAATTTATTACAGCACATACTTTTTTAAATGCAAATAATTTAGATACGGTTTATATGCAAACTGCAAACTTACCAATAAGATATGAAATAGAAACGACAGGAACTATTTCAGGTGCAGCCGTATTACAACAAGTATGTTCTTCTTGTATGATTGAAGGTGGCTATTCTCCACAAGGAGTTATTCAATCAATTGGAACTGCTTCATTAGCTGGAGTTACCTTAACAACAGCGGGTACGTTTTATAATTTAGGAACTATTAGAATTAAATCAGGAAGACCTTACGCACTTATTATTCCTCAAGGTTTTATAGCTTCTGCTGTATCTAACTCTGATTTTGAAATACAGTTAAGACAAAACGCAACTCCTTCAACAGCGTTTTCATACACAAGTTATTCTGATGATGTAGAGTATGATTTAAATGGTACTAAAACTATTACAGGTGGAACAATTATAAATAGAACTTATTTATCTGGTAAAGGAGTTTCTATTGAAAACTTTGGAGATGGTTTTAATTTTGAATATCAACTTGGACAAACAATAGCAGGTGTATCTGACACACTAACTTTATGTGCTAAAGGTGCATCCAATAACGATGGTGTTATTGGTTCAATAAAATGGTACGATACTACAAATGGCTAATATTTATAAAAACGCATTCTTTGATCCAACAACTACAGCAGCTGAAACTGTTTATACAGTGCCTTCAAACGCTAGAGCTATTGTTCAAAACATACAATTAACTAATGAATCTGGGTCCAAAGTAGCAAAAGTATCTGTTACAGACTCATCAGCTACTACAGATTATCAAATTGCATATGCAGATATTACTGGTCCAACCATTTGCAATGTTGCAAAAGGGCCTGTAGTTCTTGAAGAAAATGATGTACTAAAGATTGAATCTTCTGTAACATCTGGTATAAGTGGTATAGTATCTATACTCGAAATTAACCGAGAATAAGGAGTCTTATGGCGTTTAAAGAAGAAGCAGAAGTAAACTACACAATAATAAATGGTAAAAAAGTACCTGTAGTTAAATGCGAAACTGAAGTAGTATTAAGAAACACTGTTACAAATCAAGAGTACAATTCAGATAAAGAAGCAGAAGATGATATTAAAAATCCATCAACTGCTACTCAAAAAGAACATATAACAAGATCATTAAAAATTAAGGTAGCAGCAATGCCACCGTTAGGAGCAGCATCAGAATAATGCCAATATCAAGAATGCAACAACCAAGACAAATGTACGGACTAGGTAGCTTTGTAAAGAAAGCTGTTAAAGGTGTTACCGGTGCTGTTAAAAAAATAGCAGGATCTGATGTAGGAAAACTAGCTCTTACTGCGGGTGCACTATATGGTTTAGGTGGTGCTAAATTTTTAGGTGGGCAAGGTATATTTGCAGGTGGACAAGGTTTATCTCGTTTTGCAAATTTAGCTAATTTACCTACAGCATTAGGAATTGGAGGATCAGACGGAATATTAAAAGGAATTACTAAAAACTTTCCTGGAGGAGGAATGGGTCTAGCTGCAACAGCTGCAGGTCTTACAGGTTTTATGTCAGCTCAAGGTATATCTGATGAACAAATAGAAGAGATTAAACAAAACCCTGAAGCATTAAAAGGATACCTAGACCAGTATTATAGAAATTTAAATCCACCGACAGCAGATACTAATTCTGAAGAATACGAAGCTCAAGTATCTAACTTTGTACAAAGAAATTTAAAATCAGATGGTGGTAGAATGGGATTTTCAGATGGTAAAAGTGGTAATTTTGTAGACACTACAACTTCTGCTTATGGAGATGCAGGTAAAGGAAGACCTGTTCCAGATTTTTTAAAACCTCAAAAAACTTTAAAAGAAAATTTACAATTTTTAAATGAAATAAAAGGTGGTATTTCTCCTAAAAGCACGACATACATGCTTAAAGAATATTTAGATAAAGCTCTTAAAAATAAACAGATTACAAAAGAAAAATACAATAAGATGTTAATGCCATTTTTTGGCAAAACAGGTGAGGGTATTACTAAAAAAATAGAAGAATATGAAAACTTTGCAAATGGTGGTAGAATAGGTTTTGAAGATGGAACTTATTTTGACGAACAAACTACAAATGTAACAGGTAAAGAAACAACAGGACCTATGCCTGGTGGCAAAACACCACAAATACCTGAAGAAGAATTTTTAAAATATCAACAGTTTAAAGAAAATAAAGTTGTACCTGTATCATCAGATTCTAAACCAGAATATGGAACAAAAGAATATTTTAAACAAAACTTAGATAATTTAGAATTAGAACAATATGTAGAAAAACCATTTTTATTAAATCCATTTAGCATTGGTTTAATTGAAGACCGTTTAAACAGTTTTGAAAAAGCAGGTGGGGATAGTTCTAGATACAGAAATCTTTATGAAAAGATAAAACAAGAAAATACAAAATATTTTCAAAGTTTATCTGAAGCAGAACAAAAAGCTTATATAGATAGACACAGAAAATCATTAGAAAAAGATATAGGACTAGGTATTTTACCAGGACAAGAAGAACTTGGTATATTAGATTTAAAAAAAGAAAAAGGTATTCCACAACCTAAAAAAGATCCTTTTGATACTGAAGGATTTAAACAATATAGAATGGATGCTGCAACAGGAGGCAGAATAGGTTTTGCTTTTGGTAATCCAGAACAAAATGCTATGGAAGCATCAGGAATTGGTGGTTTACCTTTGAATCAAAACCCAGCAGGAATAACAGAATTAGACCTTAGAGATAGTGGTGGATTTATTCCTCCAGTTGGTGTAAAAGAAAAGGCAGATGACATTCCTGCAATGTTATCAAATAATGAATTTGTATTTACAGCAGATGCTGTAAGAGGAATGGGCGACGGTGATGTCAATGTTGGTGCTCAACGTATGTATGATATGATGAAAAAATTAGAAAATGGAGGAAGAGTTTAATGGCTGAAGTATCACAATCGAGAATACTACCACCAGAGTTTATAGAAGCTGCTGGTAAAACATATTTAGAAGATTTATCTAGTGCCGTTGGTGGATTTAAAGCAGCCGATCTTTCTCAAGTATATGGTCCACAATTTGTTGCAGGACAAGATCCTCTAACACAACAAGCTCAAGGTTTAGCTCAAGCAGGAATTGGTTCATACCAACCTTATCTACAATCAGCTGCAGCTGCAGCAGGTCCAACTGCATATCAACAATTTATGTCTCCATATCAAAAAGATGTAATTGATACAACATTACAAGAATATGATATCCAAGCACAAAAAGGTTTAGGTTCAATTTCACAAGATGCTTATACTGCTGGAGCATTTGGTGGTGCAAGACAAGGTGTTAGAGAAGCAGAATATCAATCAGCATCAGATAGAAACAGAGCTGCATTACAAGCACAATTATTACAACAAGGTTATGGACAAGCACAAAATTTAGCTCAACAAAATTTAGCAAACCAATTAAATCTAGGTCAAGCACAACAAGCATTCTTAGGTCAAGACGTTGGAGCATTACAAGCATTTGGTGCAGTCAATCAACAACAAAGACAAGCTGAATTACAAGCACAACAACAAATGTTACAACAACAATTACAGCAACCATTAACTGCAGCGCAAGCTTATGGTAGTGGTGTAACAAGTTTAATTGCAGGATACCCTGGTCAAACACAACAAGTTGTACAACCTTCTCCTAGTGCATTAGCTACAGGTTTAGGAGCAGCTTCTACAATAGCCGGTATATACAGAGCATTTAATCCTGTACAACAAGCACCAACTAGTATTACTATAGGACAAATACCAACACGATAATTATGAGCGTATTTAGAAGACCAATGTTTAGAGGAGGCCCAACAAATATGAATGGGATTATGTCTGGTATTAAAGACAGACAAAACTATGCATATGGGCAAAGAGTAAAAGAAACTTACGAAGGAATACAACCTGTTGTATCTGAGATATTAGGTGGTTATAGCAAACCAGTTGGTATTGAAGATCCTGTTAATCAATTTTTAATTTCAGGTGGTCTAGATTTAATGACAAGACCTAGCTCTGGAAATATTATAAGAGATTTAGCAGCTAGTGGAAAAGAAGTTACACCTGAATTATTTAAAAGTTTAGCTCAACAAAGAGCATTAAAAGAAGAAAGAGAGTTCGGAACTAAATCAGCTGCGCTAGGTATGGCAGGTGATATAATTGGTAAAGAAATTTCTGCATCAGGTAAAAAAGATCCATTGGAGATAGCAAGATTTTCTACTTTATACGACAAATATACTAGTCAAATAGGTTTACCTGATTTTGCTGCACAAAACGCAACTAACTTTGAATTAAATAATTTTTCTAAGTTAGCACAAAAAGTAGGTTCTAATAGAGCAGGTGGTGTTTTTGAATTTAACGTAAATGATAAAGCAGTTGCTGATCAACAAAGACAATTTTTTAAAAACAATGTAGGTAAAGTTTTTTATGATCCTTATGAAGATAACTATAAACAAATTGTAGTTATTAATGATCAATATAATTTTAAAGAATTCAACACAATAGATGAAATAGATCTTATAACCAACAATGCGGATAAGGACACAGAAGTGGATGTTCAAGATACAGAACAATATAAATATGATCCACTAAATCCCATAGATAATCCGATGGCGTAGGAGGATAAATGTCCTTAGAGCCAATTTTTTCAGCAGAAGAAAACAACGAAAGATCATGGTATACAGCAGGTCTTGCTGGTATTGCATCAGGAGCAATTAAAAGTGTTGAAGGTGTTTTTTCATTAGGTGCAGAGTTAATTGATTTAGGTTTTGATACAAATACTGCAGCAGATATTGAAATATTTTTTGATAAATTAAATCCTTTTGAAGAAGTAGCTGAAGAAAGAGGTATTGGTAAACTTACAGAAGCTTTAGTATCTATAGGTATTCCTGGTACTCAAGGTTTTAAAGTAGGTAGTGCATTAGCTAATAAATACTTTCAAGCAAAGAAAGCGGGTAAAGCAATTAGTTCTGGTTCTAAAAATTTAGTAAAATCTAAAATGATGGCAGATAAACTAAATGAAGGTTTAGGTAAAAAAAGATTTGCAGCTGGAGTTATTGGTGGTGCAGCAGGAGAGGCATTTGTTGCAGACGTAGAAGAAATAGGAACGTTTGGAGATTTGTTTGATAGAGGACCTACGCAATTAGATACTTTTTCTCTAGAAGGGGGTAGAGAAGATGCAGCTAGAAAACTTATGAATAGAGTTAAGTTTGGTAGTGAGTCTTTATTTATAACACCATTTATTGCAGGTGCAGGTAAAGGAGCTAAAGCATTAGCTACAAAAGGAAAAGATTTAGCATATAGTAATTCAAGATTAGAAAGATATTTAAATAAATTTGCTGAAATGTTTACTCCTGAAGGAGCTTTAACAAAAGCTGTATTTGGTTCACAAAGAGTTATGGAAGGGTTTAGAGCAGCAGATGTAAATAGAGCTACTGAATTAGTAAAAAATTTAGATAGACAAGTAGGTAAAGCATTTCCACAAATGCAAAAAGTATTAGATAGATCTTTAGATGTAAAAGAAAAAGAAGAATTTTATAACGGAATAAATGATCTAATATTAGATGGAGATTTAACTAAAAAAACAAGTGGTAAAGTTGCAGATGAATTTATAGAAAGTGTTGCTAAAAAAGGTGTTGATAAAAAAACTGCTAGAGAAATTATTGATGTTATTGATGAAGCAAGAGGAACTTTTTCTAATCTATTAGATACAACAGGTAAGTTTAATGCACCTGAACTTAAAAGTATTTTACAAGAAAGAATTAAATCTTCTGTAAAAAACACATATAAAATTTTTGAAATAAATCCTGTATTAGGAATGTTTGGTAGATATAGACCTACTGATGAAGCAATGGAAGATGCTATTAATTTTTTTAGAAAACAAATAGCAGAAAATAATAAAGATACACCTTTTAATCCTGATAGTTTACAATACTATGAAGATGCAAAATACATTGTAGAAAGAATATTAGAAGACGGTATCAAGGCTAAAAAAAGAACAAGAGGATTACCGGATGTTACTTATGTTAATAAAACTTTAGAAGAGTTACCAGGTGGTAAATTTATAGCAGAGACAATAGAAAAAACAGGAGCACCTCCAGCAGTTATTAAAAAATTATTGGGTGAGATGTCTGACCCAAGATATTCTATATTTAATGCAATTACTGAATTATCAGGTATGGCGAGAACAAGTGCCATGTTTAAAGAAATGTTTGATACTAATGAAGCTGCACAAAAATTAGGTGAAAGAGGTAGTTTTTGGAAAAGTAAAGATGAAGCAAAAAGAGCAACTAATAATACAGCTGAGATTGTAAAAGTTAGTGATGAATTAAGTGGTATGTCTCAATTTAAAGCAGGTAATATAGAGAATCCATTAGGTAATATGTATACCACAAAAGATATTATGCAGGCTTTACAAAAAGCAAATGGTTTAACAGAAGGTTATTTTACTGCTGCGGTTAGAGGTAGAGAAGGAGCAACAGCTGCAGAAAAAGGTGCAAGTTTTTTATATAGAAATTTATTATTGTTTCCAAAAGCAACAGCACAGTTAGCCAAAACAGTTTTATCTATACCTACACATTTACGTAACTTAATAAGTGCCGGTGCATTTGCATCTGCAAATGGAATATTATTTGAAGGTTTCTTTGATCCAAAATTACTTGGTAACTCTTTTAGAAAAGGATGGCAAATATCTGGTGTGGGTAATATTAAAAATACTAGATTTGATGATGCTGCTTTTGAAAAAGCATACAGAGAATTATTAGAACTAGGTATTGTAAATTCACAAACACAAATTGGAGATTTAAAAAATCTATTAAGAGATGTTAATTTTGGTGACAAATTAACTGATCTAGATTCTATGATAAGTCCAATGATGTCAAGACTTAAAAAAATTCCAGAATACTTACAAGGTAAATACGTTGCTGAAGATGATTTTTGGAAAATTACAAATTACTTTGTTGAATTAGAGAGAAGAGACAAAGCATATAAAGCCAAAGGTATTACTAAAACTGCAGATGAATTAAAAAAAGAAGCAGCGGATATAGTTAAAAACACTGTGCCTAACTATTCATATGTTGGAGATTTTGTTAGAACAGCAAGACTTTTACCGGTTGGTAACTTCATGTCTTTCCCATCAGAAATGATTAGAACTACAACTAATATAGCTGAACAAGCAATAAAAGAAATGAAACATTCTAAACCAACAATTGGAAGTAATGTAACTCCATGGGTTCTTGAAAGAGAAACCGGTAGAATGGTAAAAAATGATAATCCACTATATAGAATAGGTGCTACAAGAGCTGCAGGAATGGCCTTTACATTAGGTACAGTACCTACAGCAATGGTAGAAGGAGCAAAAGCGTTATATGATGTAACAGAGGATGAACTAAAAGCATTAAGACAATTCGTTCCTGAATGGTCTAGAAATTCTACATTAATTCCAATACGAGATACAAGTACAGGTGAATTAAAATACATAGATTTTAGTCACTCCAATGCATATGATTTACTTGCAAGACCTTTTAGAACTTTATCAAACGAAATTATAGCTGGAACTAAAGATGGTGACACTATTTTAAATGGTTTTATAGCGGGAGCTGATGAAGCAGTAATAGAAATGGTTTCACCTTTTATAGATGAATCTATTTGGACAGAAGCTGTAAGAGATATTACAACAAGAGGCGGCAGAACAAGAGATGGTAGAGTTTTATATACTGATCAAACTCCAATAGGTGATAAAACATATATTAGAATAGCACATCTATTAAAAACTATTGACCCATCATTACAAAAATATCAAAGAGTTTTAAAAGCAGCTGCAGAACAACCTACTAAAACAGGTGATATATTAGAATTAGGTGATGAGATGGCAGGTTTAGTTGGTTTTAGACCTATTGCAGTTGACCCACAAAAAGCTATGGGATTTAAAATTGCTGAATACCAAAGAGGTATTAGGGAAGCTAGAAGAGAATTTACTGGTGGTTTCTTTGGATTACTAAGAGGAGGACCGATTGCTCCTAATGATATTATTACAAGATTCTATGAATCAAATAAAGCAAGATTTAATGTAATGAAAGAAATGAATAGAAATATTAATGCAGCTCAAATACTAGGAGAGTCAGGAGCAAATTTAAGAAGAGAATTTACAGATAGACAATTATCAGCAAATACATTTGCTAACTTACAAAGAGGAAGATTTGATCCTTATACACCATCAGAAGATATTAGAGCTAGATTTAGAGAGATTGCTAGAAATTTAGGTACTACTGATGTTTTCCAATTAGTATTTCCATCATTAAGAAGAATGGTAAATGATATGAGAAGAATACCTTTAAATGGTAATTTTCAAAAAACAATTGAACCACCAGCGTTTGCTACAGGAGGCCTGGTTTATGAACCAACATTAGAAGAAGAAGATGGAACAGGAATTAATTTACAAGATTATTTAATTGATACTAATCCATTAGGATCTGCAGCATTACCACAAACACCTATGCCTAATCCACAAGTAGTACAACCACCAATACAGCAGGCTACAGGCACCATGAATCAGGGATTGACGCCAACTGAAAATGCTTTATTATCTGAAGAAGAAAAACAAATTCGTTTAAGACAAAGAGGTTTAGTATAATGATTTATTTGGGCGGTCAGATAGTATCACACTATTGGGGTCTTTATGTGGCGGGGGTCACATTCTAATGGC
>Ga0208645_1004273_pt1 | contig 10191 bp, 14 predicted proteins | sample VirMetDEL_Sep_01_FD_184519 | JGI IMG/M metagenome (GOLD analysis project Ga0208645, IMG submission 184519) | Aqueous microbial communities from the Delaware River and Bay under freshwater to marine salinity gradient to study organic matter... | ecosystem: Environmental > Aquatic > Marine >...
CTTATACACCAAATAGTCAATCAGTATCAATAGGTGATACAACTCTTTATAATGCTACTGCATCTAACTTATTAGGTTACGATAATACAGTTGACTTTGCTCAATTCTTTTCAGGTGAGTACACACAAAAGGACTTACTCCTCAACTTTGTTAAGATGTTCAATCTATACATAGAGGACACCGAAAGCAAGGAGTTGAGAATAGTTCCAAGAGATGAGTTTTACGATGGGGATAATGTAGATTGGAGTGATAAACTTGACTATTCACAACCAACGCAAGTTATCCCGATGGGTGACTTGCAAAGCAACCCTTATGTGTTCACTTATAAGGATACCGATGACATCAAGAACAAAGAGTACAAAGAGCAATTTGATAAGGTTTATGGCGATAGGATAGTTAGGATTGATAACGATTTTGTCAAAAGCGAGAAGAAGATAGAGGTAACCTTCTCACCTACTGTAATGACACAAGATGGAACAAGATTCTACTCTTGGATTCCAAAAGAAGATGCAAACTTCAGAGTGCTTTACTACGGTGGTGCAGTAACTACATCTGCTTACTATACATTTGACCAAAATCCAAGCACTGCAAATACAACCAAGTATCCGTTAACACTTCATATTGATGACCCTTCAAATATGCAGTTTGACTTGAACTTCGGTATCCCAAGAAAGACAGATACGTTAATAGGGTTTGAGTATAGCAATCAGAACTTGGTAAATGAATACTATTACAAAACCATCACCGAAATAGCTGACCGAAACTCAAAGATATTCAAGGGGTATTTCAGAATAACTCCAAATGATTGGGTTAACTTGAAGTTCAACAATCTATACTTCTTTGAAAAGCAATATTGGAGATTGAACAAAGTAACCGATTACACACCTTTAGAGGATGGGGTTTTTGAGTGTGAGTTTTTATTGGCTACTTATTACCCACCATTTGAACGTAACACTGGTGCAGTTGGTGTAGGTGCATATGATGGAAGTGGTGTTCAAGGTGACTATTTCCCAACAGAAGGGAGAGGTGGTTTCTTGGGGACATCAAGTGGAGGTGTAAACATAGGAGATAATCAAGGAGACGATGACAACATAAGCACTGGCGATGGCAACAACGTACAAGGCACTTACAACACCGTATTAGGGGGAACTAATGTAGCAACACCACGAGACTTTAATAACGTCACTGCATTAAGGTGTACTGACTTTGCTATCCCCGAAAGCGATAGAGTGTATGTAGAAAATTATCCCGTTATGGGAAGTTGGTTAGGCAGTGGTAAGGTTGTAACGATAGACAACACTGATAGTCCTTACACCCCAACGTATGACGATTGGTTAGTACTTTGTGATACAAGTGGAGGTAGCATCACGGTTAACCTTCCTGACCCAACAAACAATAGTGGTAAGATGTATGTCATTAAAAAGATAGATGCAACTAACCAAGTAACGATAACGGCAGGTGATGGCTCTATCTTAATAGATGACTCAACCTCTCATTCACAAAACGCTAAAAACGGATACGATCAAGTTGTATCTGATGGCACTCAGTATTGGATTTTAACTCACGGACACTAATGGCAATAAATTCAGCAGTAAATATAGACATTAACGTTGACGGAACGGCAACGGTTAACCAGGCAGCAAGTGCCTATGAAGATTTAGGTGATGCAGTAAGCAAAACCCAACTTGAAGCAGAACGTCTCGCCCAACAGTTTGGTATAAACGATAAGCGAACTCAAGAGGCAATCAAGGTTGCAGGTCGTTACAAGCAAGAGATGGAGCAACTTGACTTTGCTATTGAAGCAGCGAAGGGAGGTAGTGACCAATTATTCAGAGCATCTCAAGGAGTAGTTGCAGGTTTTGAGGTGGCAGCAGGAGCAGCAGCCATATTCGGTGGTGAGAGTGAGGAGTTAGAAAAGATTCTCATCAAGGTACAAGGGGCAATGGCTCTATCTCAAGGACTCAAAGACTTCAATGAGTTCTTACCTGCAATCAAGAATGTTACAAAGGCTTTCACTGGACCATTAACTAAAGCCGTTCAAGGTTTTGGAAAAGCAACGAAGGCAGCATTAGCAGCGAGTGGAATAGGCTTGTTAGTAGTTGCACTTGGAAGTATTGTTGCATATTGGGATGAAATCAAAGCAGCCGTTAGTGGTGTATCGGACGAACAAAAGAAACTATTAGCAGACCAAGAAGCGAGTGCAGCACTTGCTCAAGAACAACTTGATGACATCTCATCACAAGAGAATATATTAAGGCAGCAAGGCAAAACAGAACAACAGATTCTTAACCTAAAGATAGCAGCTGCAAAAAATGCTATTGTCGCACTTGAGGCACAACTTCAAACACAAAAGGAATTAAAACAAGCACAAGTTGACGCTGCCAAAAGAAACCAAGAAATCACTCAAGGTATACTTCGTTTCTTAACTGCACCAGTTACTATTTTATTAAGTGCAGTTGACGCATTAACGGCAGGACTTCAAAAGGTAGGTGCTATTGATGAAGCAACGAATTTAGAAGGTACTTTTAGCAAGAGTTTAGCATCGTTTATTTTTGACCCTGAAGAGACGGCAAAAGAGGCAGACGCTACTATAAAGGAAACAGAAGATAACATCACCAAGTTAAAGAATAGTGTTGCAGGTTACGAGATGAGTGTGACCAAAATAAAAGAGGATGGTATTAAAAAAAGGCAAGAAGCAGAGCAAAAAGCAGCAGACGAACAAAAGGCAAAAGATGACGAAGAGTATGAAAGGTTTATTGCACTTGAAATTGAACTTGATGAGTTTAGAAAGAGACAAGCAGAGGAAAGAAAAAAACGTGAAGATGAGGAATTTGAAGCGTGGTTAGAGCAAGAGTTGGCTCGTGCTGAATATGCAGAGCAACTTGCACAAGAAGAGATTGAGCGTCAACAAGCCATTCAAGACGCAAAAGAAGCCATCTTCAATGAGGCACAAACTTTAGCAGATGCTATAGTTGGGTTAGCAGGTGAGCAATCGGCAGTAGGTAAAGCAATAGCACTTGCACAAATTGGAGCAGATACTGCAAGAGCGTTGAGTGGTGCTTTAGCAAACGCTAATAGCCCAACTCCTGACAACGTTGCAACCGGTGGTCTTGCAGGGATAGCCAAATACATTGCACTTGCAACTACTATTTTGAGCAATGCAAAGAGAGCGTATTCAATTTTAAAAGCACCTGCACCAACATCAGGTGGAGGTTCTGCACCATCGGTAGCAAGACCAGGTGTACCACAATTAAACGCACCAAGATTGCAATCGACATTGAACGCTGACAACCAACTATTCTCTGAAAGGAGAGTGTATGTCACAGAGTCAGACATCACCACAACGCAAAAGAAAGTCGCAACCACACAGAAGGTATCTTTAGTAGAATAAAGCCAATATTTTAAAAACACTATATATAAGAAAATGGAGTTACCCGTTTACAAATTAATAATCAACGAGGAAGATGAGACTGGTGTTGAGTTTGTTTCACTCGTTACTAACCCTGCAATAGAGAGGGATTTTCAATACTTCAATCAAGACTTTGTTAAGCCTAATGCAGGTGAAGATGAAGGTGAGTTTATAAGCAGATGTATGCAAGTTGTTAAAGGTGAAGGTTACTCCGATGACCAAGCACTTGCTATCTGTTATAAATATTGGGAAGGTGAGAAATTTGAGTCCTATCAAGACTACCCAAAAGCAGCAAGTCAAAATGCTCAAAGAGGCATCAAGTTAAACGAAGCAGTCAACAACGATTGTGCTACCTTAGTGGGGAAAAATCGTTCACGGCAACTCATAGCAAGAGAAAATCTTTCGTTAGAAACAATTAAACGCACTTACTCTTATTTAAGCAGAGCCAAAGAATACTACGACCCAAAAGACACCAAAGCGTGTGGAACTATTTCCTACTTGCTATGGGGTGGTGAAGAGATGTTGAGATGGTCTGAACGTAAACTTGAGGAGTTGGAACTTCGCAAGGCAAAACGCAAGTCTCGTTATGAGTCAAAGTTTGCTATCCAAGATGAGGAGAAAAGAATTATCACTGGTGCAGCAATGTTAGCTGATAAAAAAATCTATCGTTATGACGATGTCAGAGGAGAGTACTACGTTGTGTTTGATAGAGAGACAATCTTTCAAATTGCTAAAAAGTGGGCAAAGTCAGACAGATATGATTCAGTTAACATCCATCACGAGGTTGAGACTAAAGGACTATCCTTGTTTGAGAGTTACATTATCGATAGAGAGCGTGGTATTAATCCACCAAAAGGGTATGAAGAAGTAGCCGATGGCAGTTGGTTTCTTTCATACATAGTTAACGATGACGCTATATGGCAAAGAGTAAAGGATGGGGAGTTTAAGGGCTTCTCAGTTGAGGGTTATTTTGACTTTGAACGCAATAAAGAAGACGAGATAATGGATGCGATAATGAGGAAGATGAAGGACATTGTCAAGAAGTGGGATGGTAAGTAATCCACAAAATGGAACCAATATATAGTAAGTGCTATATATAAGTATGAAGATATATAAATTAATACCATCAATGAAATATTATGAAGCATCAAATGATGGTTGTATTAGACGTATTGGTTCTAAAAAAGATTTAAGACCTTGCATTAAAAATGGATATGAGGCAGTTTCACTTTGGATGGATGGCAAACAATATCCAAGATACGTTCATAGATTAGTAGCAGAAGCATTTATATCGGATTGTTCCGAATTTGCAATTAACCATATAGATGGTATTAAGACAAATAATCATATAGACAATTTAGAGATAGTGACATATAGCGAAAATCAACATCACGCTTATAAAACCGGATTGAGATTTGTAACTGAAAAACAAAAAAAAGCACTTCTTCAAAATGTAAGTAAACGAGTATTAGACATTGAAACCGGTATATTTTACGATTCGCTATCTAATGCTTGTAATGTTAACAATGTTAATTATTCGGCTATTAGAAAAAGGATAATGAGAAAAAGTAAGAATGTACGTTTCGTTTATGTATAGAAAAATTGAGCCAAAAAAACATATTTACTAATTATAAAAAAAGATGAATTCAAAAGAAGTTATTCAAGAAATCAGACATCTACTATTTGGTCAAGAATCAAATGATGTCAAAATGGAAGAGGCTACTCTCGTAGACGGTAGCATTATTACTTGGGAAGGCGAACTTGCAGTTGGCACTCCTATTTTTGTTCAAACTGGCGAAGGGTTAATTCCTGCACCTGATGCAACTCACGAATTAGAAAACAATATGCTCGTGACTACTGAAGGTGGTATCGTAACTGAAATCGTTGAGCCTTCTGAAGAAGCAACAGTTGAAGAAGAAATGAGTGAAGAGACAGTTGTTGAATTTGCAACACTTGAGTCATTCAATTCTTTGGTATCTCGCTTTGAAGAGGCAGTTGAAAGATTGCACGTTCTTGAGGAGAAGTTGAACCATAATGAAGCAGCGTTCTCAACTATGAAAGAGGCGTTCTCAAAAACTGTTGATCTTGTAGAAAAGGTAGCAGACCTTCCATCAGAAGAACCAACTAAAGCACCTCAAAAGTTGTCAAAGAAAGAGGAGCGTTTCGCAAACATTTTAAACATAGCAAAAACATTAAAAAAATAACATTATGTCATTCAACGTTACTGGTTTAACCAATTACACTAATGAGCAATCAACCGAGTTGGTTGTTAAGTCACTTTTCGGTGGCAAGACTGCTGCTTTATTACAAGCAGCTGGACAAGTTCAAGTAGGAGTTAAGAGTGCAGAGGCACTTAACATCCTTGATTCTGACGTTTACTTTCAAGCAGATGGTTGTGGATACACTGCAAGTGGTAACACTACATTCTCACAACGTACAATCACTGTTGGAAAGATTAAGGTTGAAGAGACTTTATGTCCTAAAACTCTTGAGGCTAAATGGATGCAAACTCAAATCGCAGCAGGTTCTCCTGAAGCAGTTCCATTTGAAGAGCAAATCGGAAATGAGAAGTCAAGCAAGATTGCTAAATTATTAGAAGTAGCAATGTGGCAAGGTGATACTGCAACTTCAAACACTAACCCTAATACTAACAAGTTTGACGGATTCGTTAAAATCATAGGTGATGCAACTGCTGTTGACGGAAACACTTCAAGTGCAACTGCAATCACTACTTCAAACATTGATGATTTAGTAGACGATATGTATGCAGCAATTCCTGCTGACATTGCAGATGCAGACGATTTAGTTTTATTCGTTGGAATAGACACTTTCAAGAAGTACACTACTGCTTTAAGAGCATCTAACTTATTCCACTACGCTGCTGATAGCGAAGGAATGGAAATAATGATTCCTGCTACTAACGTGAAAATGGTAGGTGTTGGTGGTCTTAACGGAACTGACAAAATGTACTTGGGACGTATCTCTAACTTCTTTGTAGGTACTGACCTTGCAAACGAAGAGGAAGAGTACAGATTCTGGTATTCTCAAGATAACGACGAGGTTCGCTTCAGAGTTACTTGCAAGTATGGTGTTCAAGTAGCATTCCCTGACCAGATTGTTGAGTTTATCCTTGCGTAAGTCTAACCCTTTAAAAGCATAAGATTATGGCTTGTAATTTAACACAGGGTTTTACTTTAGACTGTAAAGATTCAACTGGAGGCGTTAAATCCATTCATTTAATTGATTGGGTCGCTGACGGCTTTACAGTTGCATCAGGCGAGGTTACTGCTATCGCTGCTACTGGTTCTATCTCATCAGGTTCTACTTATACCTATGAGTTACCAAAGCAGACTGGTAGTATGACAGTTACTACAAACGTTTCTACTGAAAACGGAACAGTATTCAATCAAGCGGACATCGTTTTAAGACTTCGCAAGTTGTCTACTTCTAAAAGAAACGAATTGAAGTTATTGGCTCAAAACAGAGTGTTCTGCATCGTAAAAGATAACACCGACAACTATTGGTTATGCGGTTACGAACACGGTTGTGATGTAACATCAATGACTGCTGAAACTGGTACTGCATTAGGTGACTTGGTAGGGTACAATATTACTCTATCTGCTATTGAGCAAGAAGCACCATATTTAGTGCAAAGTGCAGTGGTGACATCATTAGGCATCTGATTTGTTTTCATATTTCTTTCAAGGGGGCAGCCATTAGGTTGCCCTTTCTTTTTGCCAATTTTTTAGAATTGCTATTTATAAGTAAATGCTCACTATCACAAAGGACGAAACAAAGTATTGGTACTTAACACTAACGGAGAAGGTTACTATTGACAACCCAACGTTTTTGTTCAGCTTAACCAATAGAACAAGCAATACCGAATACAACTTTATTTTAACCGATGTGTCAGCGTACACGGAAAGGTACAACAAGTTGCAATTTATTGAGGGTACTGATGCTGATTTGTATACGGGTGAGTATGAATACAAAGTATACGCTCAAACAAGCGATAGCAATCTTAACCCTTCATTAGCAGATGAGTTAGTTGAGCAAGGTATTTTGAAGTGTAATGCAATAGCAGTTGCAGAAGTTGAATACACACCATCGTGAGCAACAAGATATACATATTACCAACAACTACTGACAACGACCTTTTAACTCAAAGTGGTGACTCATTAGTAACTGAAAACACGGTTATAGAAGTGCCTTTATTAACTCAAGATTTAGAAGGTTTAATTACTCAATCAAATGAGAACTTTGTTGTCAAGGATGAGATTGGAGAACCTTACTTTATCATATGGGACGATGAGCAGAATTTAAATAAGAACTACACACCTACTATTAATAACAAAATATATGGCAACTAAAAAAATAACAGATTTAACTGAATTAACAACGGCAGCATCGGAAGACGTATTGCCAATTGTTGATATAGATTTAGACATAACCAAGAAAATAACTGCAACCAATTTAGCAACTTCAATAGGTGTTGATACTAAACTTTCCAAGTATGACGGCACTACTTACGACATTAACTCACTTGCAGCAGTTACTCAAGCCGAATATGATGCATTAACACCAAGTGCGACAACCATTTACTTTATTATATGAAGTTAGGTTCAAACGATATTAGTGCAGTTAAGATAGGCTCTACTGATGTAAACAAGATTTATATAGGTAGTACAGAGGTGTGGACATCATTTACTGGGTTATTAGATACTTATACTGGTGCTTCTGCTGCCTATTCATTAAGAAGGTTAAGTAGTACTTACGAAGGTAGTGCAATAGAGGTAAGAAGAGCGTCAGACAATGCAACACAAGATATTGGTTTTGTAAACAACGAACTTGATACCTCTACACTTGCAACCTTTTGTAGTGGTACAAATGGATTCGTCACAACGTGGTACGACCAAAGTGGGAACGGCAATGACGCTACTCAAACAACGGCAGCAAGTCAACCTAAAATATACGATAGTTCAAGTGGTGTGATTGAGGAGAATGGGAAGCCTACATTAAAGTTTGATGGAACTAACGACTTTTTATCAAATACTTTATCTTCAATTATATCTCAACCAACATATTGGTTTGTAACACACAACTTTCACGCAACACCAAGTGCTTTTGATGGGGTAATTGGTAACCTTATCACATACCCCGAACATAGATTGATATTAAGTTCTTCTTTAAATTATGGTTTACAAGCGGGAGGTTCTTTGCAGTATAATAGTTACCAAGCATCTCAATCGTTAATTAGTTATAAAATTGAGCAATCAGACACAAGGTTTTATTTTAATGGTTTGGAACAAACTATATCGAGTGGTACTGGTATTGGCTCAGAGCAATTAGAAAGCATAGTTCTTGGGGCGATAAATCAAACAATTGGTTATTCACCTATTCAATTTCAAGAAATAATTCTCTACCCATCCGACCAATCATCAAACCGAAGTGGCATTGAAACTAACATAAACGACTTTTACTCAATCTACTAATGCAAGGATATAAATACAACACCGAACAAGAAGCAATTACTGCAAGACAACAAGCAGCAGACTATAAAGGATTACCTGTTAAGCCAGGCGATACTACTATCTATTGGGTGAATTACAACTACTCTGAAATTGACGGCTTTTGGTACATTCGTTATGTAGATGGATTAGAAGCAGTATTAGGTGAGCCTACCGACATTACAATCACACCACACGAGGAACTATGAAAATTCCATTGACCTTTAAAGAGTGGCAGAGTGACCCTTCCAAAGCAATATCCTATCTATTGCTATTTGTCGTGTGTGCTTTATACTGGCGTTCAGAAACTCAAGCAAGAGACATTAATACAAGGTGTGAGCAACGCTTAAAGAGATGTGAACAACAACTCCAACAGATGAGTAAAATGTTGAAGACTCAAGATAGCATTTGTTCTGCTCTATCAAGTGAAATCCGTATCTATCGAGAATTAGGTTACATCAAATGAAAATAGCAGTTAAATTATTTGCAGTTATAACGGTTGCTTTTGGTTTAAACGAGGCAACAAAGCCTGAACACGAGGTTGATTATTCTCAAGAAATGGCACACTCACAAAAAGTACTTGATTCCACTTTGGAAGAATTGCTATATATACATAGAGTCAACGATAGTTTAATTGACAAATACTTTCCCTATGAAGAAACTGACAGAGATGTTCAAAGGTGTACAAGGTGAGATATCCTCAAAACGAGTGGTGGGGATAGTAGGTGCAATGGCGTTAATAGGTGCAATGCTTTATTACAACTCCGATAAACTTGTTGAAGCCGTTGAGTGGGTGAGTATATTAGCACTTGGATTTAGTGCAGCTGAAAAATTTAAGCCGAATGGAAAATAACTTTATAAGAATAAATTTAGCGGAGTCTAAACTTCCGATATTCAAGGAGAATAAAGCGAAGGGCTTTATGACCTATGGAGAGGACAACCTTTACCCGATGGGGATAATTGAGTTGTTCAATAAGTCACCTAAACATAGTGCAATAGTAACTCAAAAAGCATCTTACATAGCAGGTGACAAGACCGAGATAATCGGACAAAGCACAGAGGACATTGCTAAAGCCAATGACTACCTTTCAAACATAAACGCTTATGAGGACTTTGAGAGTTTAAAACAGAAGATTGCACAAGACCTTGAGTTGTTTGACGGATTTGCACTTGAGATCATTTGGAATAAGGCTAAAACTTCAATCGCAGAGATTTACCATCTACCTTTTCAAAATGTAAGAATAGGTTTAGAGGGTGATTACGTTTATTGCGAGG
>Ga0208645_1004274_pt1 | contig 10190 bp, 5 predicted proteins | sample VirMetDEL_Sep_01_FD_184519 | JGI IMG/M metagenome (GOLD analysis project Ga0208645, IMG submission 184519) | Aqueous microbial communities from the Delaware River and Bay under freshwater to marine salinity gradient to study organic matter... | ecosystem: Environmental > Aquatic > Marine >...
AGCTATTATGCGTGTTGAGGTTGGTTCTAAGGTATCTCAGATGAGTTCTAAAGAACTTAAACGCGACTTATTATTGTTTGCTAAAAAGAATCCTTCTTTATTCGTAGAACTTGCTAATGATGAAAACGTACAATTACGTAATGTAGCGATTGTGGCTACAGAAAATGGAGTTATTAAGCTTTCTCAAGATCAAAGAACATTTACTTGGGGCAGCAATGGAAGAAAACTAATGAACGTACCGTTTGATGAAAACCCATACTCAGCAATGGCTGCGTGGTTTAAAACTGACGAAGGCGTAGAAGTTTATAAATCAATAGAGAAAAAACTTCTCTAACGTGTAATAATATATCAGGGCGTGTAATGCGCCCTGTATATAAATAAAAAAATCAATGGCAATAAACGTAGATACAGTATATAAAACTGTCTTGTTGATATTAAACAAAGAACAGCGTGGTTATATGACGCCTGATGAGTTTAATAAAATTGGTTCTCAAGTCCAGTTAGAAATATTTAAAAACTATTTTAACAGCTTAAACCAACAACTAAGAGTTCCTCAAGCCGATATAGACTATGCAGACAGGCATTTAAGTATTGATGCAGATATATCTATATTTGAAACGTTTGGTAATGCTACGTATAATGCTACTGGATCTTACTGGGAATTACCTACAGTAGATACATATAGCAATAATATTATTTATAGCGGTAATACGTTAGCTGCTAATCAAGTTTATTTCTACGAACTTGGAACCGTAGTATATAACAACGAATACGGTAAATCAATAGAGTTACAAAGACTACAACGTAACGAATTTTATAACATTCAATTATCTCCTTTAACAGAGTCTACAAAAAGTTTTCCTACTTATCTTTATGAAAACCAAAAGTTGTATGTACGACCTACTACTATAACTAGTACTAATCAATCTATAACTGTTAACTTTTTAAGAACTCCTAAAAATATTACTTGGAACTATTCTACAGGCGGACAAGGCCAATACATTTTTAATGCTAATGGTTCTCAAAATTTTGAATTATCAAATCCAGAACAAACAGAAGTTATTACTAAAATATTATTTTACGCTGGTGTAATTATAAGAGATCCTCAAATAATACAAGTTGCAGCTTCTCAAATACAAAAAGAAGAAGCAAACTCAAAAAGCTAACACATGGCATTACTTACAGAAAACAATAGACAGTATTACGAAGGCGCTCAAGGTTTTGTGGCAGATGGTGTTTTGACTGATTTCATAGGAACTTTTGATACAGACTTAATATGGAAAACCGCATCTCCTACTAGTGCTGATTATACTTTAAATAATTTCAAGCTTTACGAAAGCATTACTGGCGCACCTGGAACATACCAAGAAGTTACTGCTGGTTATACTGTTGTAGGTAATACAATAAAGTTTGCTGTTGCACCTGCTAATAACAAAGTATTAGTTATTCAACTTAAAAAATTAGATGGTGGTAACTATGGTGCTACGGTTGCTGATAAAGCATACGGCACAGCTGTAGAAGACAACTATGGTTCTTACTCCTATATAAAGCTAAATGAAATTGTAAACAACTTTTTAGTAGCTTATGTAGGCGCTGGTAAATTAGTTTTAAACGTAAAAAGAACTGATGTAATATTCCACGCTAAAAGAGCTTTGCAAGAATTTAGTTATGATACGCTAAGAAGTAAAAAATCTCAAGAGCTTACAGTTCCTAAAAACTTAAGCGTAGTACTTCCACAAGACTACGTAAACTATGTAAACATATATTGGGTAGACCAATCAGGTCGTCAGCATATTATAATGCCGACAAATAATCTTCATCAAAGCCCAACAGAACTTCCAATACAAGATAACAAAGGCGTACCTATACAAGATAGCTTTGATAACAATATAGAATCAGCTAACTCTATAATAGACGATAGATGGGCTAAAAACAATTTAAATAATAATTTTTTAAATTCTTTTGCTGCTGCTGAGTTTTTTAACGACTACATTGGTATGTTTGGTTATGGCAGGCAATATGGCCTTGATCCTCAGTACGCTAACGCTAATGGTTATTTTAATATCAACAATAGAACAAATAAAATATCTTTTTCTAATAACTTAGTTGATAAAATAATAAACTTAGAATATATATCAGATGGTCTTTCAAGTGATTTAGATACTGAAATACCTAAGATGGCTGAAGAAGCTATGTATGCTTATATTATTCATGCTATAATTTCTACAAGAATAAACCAGCCTGAATATATAGTACAAAGACTTAAAAAAGAAAAGTCTGCAAAACTACGTAACGCTAAAATACGTTTATCTAATATTAAGCTAAACGAGTTCGTGCAAGTTATGCGTGGTAAATCTAAATGGATAAAACACTAGAATTAAATGGCTGAAGTTAAAAATGCTTTCATTAAGTCTAAAATGAATAAAGACTTAGATGATAGACTAATACCTAATGGCGAATATCGCGACGCGCAGAATGTGCAGATTAGTAAATCACAAGGTCCTGATGTAGGTGCTTTAGAAAGTGTTTATGGTAATGAACTGACTAAAAACTTCGCGGCGGCATTAAAAACACCCGCAGCTACAGTAAATCCAAATATAAAATGTATTGGTAATTTTGTAGATGATTTTAATAATATTATTTATAGTTTTTGGACAGACAATACTGGTGAAATATTAAATGGAGCTAATGGCACGCCTAATATACCAAATGGTTATTTACCCGTAGGAGCTATAGGTAGTTTGGCTATAGTAGCTGCTGGTACTGGTTATACAGTAGGTGACGAAATTAGTGTTGATGGAGATTTTGGAGCTTCTGGTTATAACGCTAATGTTACAGTTGCTTCTGTAGATGGAAGCGGAGGAGTAACAAGCGTTGATATTAATTTTCCTGGACAACTTTTTCAAAACGGTTTAGGTAATAACTCTACAGGTTTAGCCAACGGTTTGATTTTAAAACTTACAGGTTTATTAGGTAATAATTTTATAACTTCTTACAGTCCTCAGAGTGGTGCTTTTAGGGTGATAGCTACAGGAAACTTTTTAAACTTTTCTCAAAAAAATCCTATTATAGGAGTTAATTTGTTAGAAAACTTATTATTCTTTACAGACAATAGAAACCAACCTAGAAAAGTAAACGTAACAAGAGGAGGTAATACTCCAGCTGCAGCTACTTATTATACTACAGAAGATCAAATATCTGTAGCTAAATATAATCCTTATGAACCAATACGACTTTACCAATTAAGCGCATTGGCAGCTGCAAAAGCTACTGCTACAGGCGCTGCTTCCAATGTAAGTACTATAAGCGTAACGTCTATATCTGGTAATATAAAAGTAGGGCAACTAGTAACGGGTTCAGGAGTTTTACCAAATACTTTTGTTTCAGGATTTTCAAGTCCAAGCGTTACGTTTAACAAGCAACAAAATTTTAGCAGCACTACACTTACGTTTACAAGTTACGAAACTGCTATGAAAGACGTGGTAAGTCCTAACATTCCTCTTGCTACTAGCACAACCGCTAATCCATATTTAATAACAAATTATACAGGTGATGTAGATTTTTTAGAAGATAAATTTGCTAAGTTTAGTTATAGATTTAGATTTGATGATGGTGAATATTCTATATTTGCACCTTTTACTCAAACAACTTTTATACCTAAACAAGATGGTTATTTTATAAACAATGATGAGCAGTCAGCTATAGAAAGCACTGTAGTTCAGTTTATGGAAAACAAAATTAACTATATACAGTTAAATTTACCTTTACCATCTAGCGGTGCTACACTTGTAGATACTTTTAAAATTACAGAAGTAGATATTTTATACAAAGAATCAGATTCTTTAGCTGTTCAAGTTATAGAAACTCTACCTGTTAGTAGAGTCGTTGCAGGCGCTGCGTCTACTAATATTTTTACATACAATTATTTAGGTACTAAACCTTTTAAAACTTTACCAGAAGATGAGTTAATACGTGTGTTTGATAAAATACCAGTAAAAGCATTTAGTCAAGAGCTTGCTAGCAATAGAGTTATATATGGTAATTTCCAAAACAAGCATACGCCGCCCTCCGGTATAAACTACCAAGTTGCTACAAATGAAAAATTTGAAATACAAAGTGGTTTTAGCAATAAAGGTGTAGTTGCTTATCCAAACTCTTCATTAAAAGAAAATAGAAATTATCAAGCTGGTTTTGTTTTATCAGATAGATTTGGTAGACAATCATCTGTTTTGTTATCTACAAATGATTCAGATACATTAACTGCTAACGGTTTTGGTGCGTCAACTGTTTTTAATCCTTATCAAACCCCTGGAAGTTCTATAACTTGGAGAGGTGATTCTTTAAAAATAGAAGTTTTATCTGAAATAACTAGTGGTATAAATGGAAATGATACTACTAGTAATTCTGATGTTAGAATTGCTAATCCAGAAACAGGTGAACCTGGTCTTTATAATAATTTTACTACTGATTATGATTACAATCCTTTAGGTTGGTATAGCTATAAAATTGTAGTACAACAAAAAGAACAAGAGTATTATAATGTATATTTGCCTGGTATAGTTAAAGGTCCTTTAGATACAACAGGAGGAACTGCGTTTGAACAATTGACAAGTCAAACAACTTTGTTTAACGATAATATAAATAAAGTTCCTAGAGATTTATCTGAAGTAGGGCCTGATCAACGTCAGTTTAGAAGTTCTGTACAATTATTTGGTAGAGTTCAAAACACAACAGCTGGTGGTGCTTATAGCACCGTAGGTAACGAGCAGTACGATCCTAATATTAGTGCTACAGACTTAGTACCACAAAGCATAACTGTAAACGTAATATCAGATTTAAAAGATTTATTTGACGTTGATGGTGTAATTCCTCCAATATCAACCCCAACAACTGGTGCAGTTAACATATTTTACGACGCTTCATCAAATCCTCTTATAGGTAAAATGATTAGTACAAAAGCAGGTGGTATAGGTACAGCGCAAGGAGCTGGACAACCTTATCCTCAAATGAATCAATTAGCAATACTTGAAACAGAACCTGTTGAAAGCAGATTGGATTTATTTTTTGAAGCAAGTACTGCTGGACTAATATCTGCTTTAAACCCACAGGTTAATGACAATCAAGGCGCTAGTAATTTTAATGCTTGGAATTATTTGCAAACAGAAGCTATGGCATCTGCTAGTACAATTGTAAACGCTTCTACTACAGCACCTTATACTGGTTATTTTTATCCTCAAACAGCTTTAGGAGTTCAAATACCTACATATACTATTAGTAATTTTAAAGTATTAAAAAGCGGTGGGTCTAATATTACTAGTAGATTTACTTTAACTAAAAGTACTATAACAGTAGGTGGTTCACCAAAAGACGTGTTAAGACTTACTACTAACGACGTGTTTTATTACGCCCCTGGTTCTAGCGCTACAGAAAATTACACTTTTAGTGTTGACGTAACTGATGCGGCAGGTATAACTAATACTATAGTAAAAACTGGAAACTTAACAAACATAGCTCCTACTATAACAAATTGCACAACGCCTGTTACTATAAGCGCTGGTGATACTACGGTTAAAACATTTGCTGCTGTTAATGGTGCTATTGCAGCTACTGGTCAACAAGCTAGTGATTTGGTTTGGTCTATACAATCGCAACAACAAAATGGCTTAGATGTTACTGTGTTCAGTATAAATAGCTCTGGCTTATTGACAGTTTCAAATGGCATAGGCGCTTATGATGTAACTGTAAGAGTGATTGATGCAGGTGGAACAGCTGGATTTTTAACTGCTGATTGTACTTTTGTTGTAAATGTAGGTGTGCCTCCAGTTGATAGTAATTTTAACCAAGGAATAGCATTAGAAGCTTTTGATGGGGATTATAATCTTTTAGCTTTTGTAGATAGTGACACTGATGTAATTGCCAGCCCTACTCTTACACCATACACTCTTGCTGCGCCAAAGATATATTCTTTCACAGGTATAGTTGGAGGGTCTGGATATACAGACGATACTGATTTATCAACTACTGTTTTGCCTTTAGGTGGTACTGGTTTAAAAGTAAACCAAGTTTTAGCAGGTGGTGCTATACAGAGTTTATCTGTAGAAGAAGCTGGTAGTGGTTATTCTTTAAACGATATAATAACAGTTGTTGAAGGCACTAATACTACTGGTGGTGCTACAATAAATGGTATACCTTTTTCTGGTTCAGATCCTACAATTGCAACTAGTTTTGTTTGTACATCGCCTAATAAATACGATCAAACAGCTAATATATATCTTAGAAATAATTTAAAAGGAGCTTTAACGCAAGGCCAATTTTATGTTAGTATGTCTGTTTTTAACGCTGATGTGAGTTCAACAGTTGCTTTAGGTAACGCTCCAGTTGTTCAGTATAGAGCTAATAGTAGTGCTACTTGGATAGACGCTACAGATGTTAACGGTGAAACTTCTAATCTTAATGGACAGTGGTTAGGTATAAAAGGTGGTATGACTAGTAACACTGGCCCTGCTACCGCTGGTAATTTTGAAGTTACAAATAGCGGTAGTTCAAATCAAACTGGTACTAAAATACAAGTATTCGGTGTTGGAGGTTCTAGTAATGGCGCTGGAGAATATAGAATTATACAGCCAAACCTTAATGGTACTAATCTTCAATACCCTAGTTGTAGTGGCAGCGTAAGCTCTTTCACAACAATGACAACTGAAGTTGGTGATGCTAATTACCCTCAAATAGGCACAGGTCCGCTTTATTATGAGTATAGAATATCTGCGGTTGGCGCCACATGTTCTAGTAGCATGCCTACAACTGTTTACGCTAGAGAAAGAATAACTAAATACGTTACTCAACTATATAGCAACACTAGCTTAACACAGGTAAAAACATTAACAAGTGGTACTTACAGATTCCAAAGACCGTCTGTAAACTTAGAACAAAATAAAGATGGTGCTTATATAGCTACATTTAACGCTTCTGGACTTAGAACAATAGGGTCAAGTCCTTGTGTATATACTTAAATAATCAAGTGATAATATAATAATGGGTGCAATAATCGAAGTAGATTACTACAATACTTTTATTTTAAAAAAGACTATAACATCAAGCACGTTAGATTGGAACGGTTCGTTTGGTGTTCCGCCTGGTGTTGACGGTGGTTATCCTGTAATATCCGCGGCTACTACTCAAGCAGATAGTTGGGCTATAGAAGAATCACGCATTAGAGGTGGTTATAACAATACAACCGTAGAGTTAGGACCAAGAGCTTTTATAGTAGAAGACGAACCTAATTCTTCTATAAGATTTAATAGTCTTATATATTCTGGTATTTATAATTCTACTACAGGTGTAAATAATACTAACGTTTTTTCTGTAGGTGATGATATAACTAAATCAGCTGACCCAGCGAACGGTAGTATACAAAAACTATACGCTGAAGATACAAACCTTATTATATTCCAAGAAAACAAAGTTAGTAGAGCTCTTATAGATAAAGACGCTATATATACCGCTGAAGGCAGTACATCTATATCAAATGTAAATACTACTATAGGCACTATACAACCTTTTATAGGTAATTTTGGTATTAGCCAAAACCCAGAAAGCTTTGCTGTGTATGGGTATAGAAAATATTTTACAGACAAAGACAGAAATGCTGTAATGAGATTGTCAAGAGATGGTCTAACTGAAATATCTAATTACGGTATGATAGATTATTTTAGAGATCAATTTGATAATTTAGATCAAACAAATGATTTACCTGGTAAAGCTTTAGGTAGTTGGGATATATACAACAAGCAATATGTATTATCTTTACAACAAAACCCTAATGCTAACAACCCTACGTTTAACACACTTAGTTTTGACGAACAAGTTTTAGGTTGGCCTAGCTTTTTTACATATGAGCCTGATCAGGCTATTAGTATTCAAAGCGATTTTTATACTTTTAAAGATGGATCTTTATATAAACATTATGTAGATAATTTTGATGCTGCTACAGGTTTGTATAATAGAAATACTTTTTACGGCGTGTCTAGTAACTCGTCTATAACGTTTGTGTTTAATCCTAAGGTAAGCATGTCAAAAGTATTTAAGACTGTAAACTACGAAGGATCTAGCGGTTGGAAAATTAGTGAATATAATGCCAGCAGGTCTTTTGATTTAAATGATACTGCTAACGTAGTTTTAAGTAACGCTGCGGGTCTTTATGAAGAGCAAACTATACAAGAGGTTATTATAACAAACGCAGGCGCGGCGTATGGCTTAGCAAACAACGTTAGTGTTACTACAACTGGAGCTGGTACAGGTTTTTCTTGTAACATAACGCAGGTATCTGGCGCTGGTGCTATACAATCGGTTGTTATAAATCAAGTTGGTACTGGGTATAAAAACGGTGAAAACCTAACTGTTTCTGGCGGTAACGGCGTAGCTGTGTTGCAAATTGATAGTGTTAATACTTCGGTTTACAATGCTGGTTTCTATTTAAAAGAAGGTAAGTACTACGCTAGCATAGTTAATTCTAGTCCAGCTACAGCCGGTGAGGTTGTGTTTGGTGATGATATGACTGGTGTTAAAGGTTATTACGCTGTTGTTAAAATAGAAACAGGAAAAGTAAATGTTAATCAAAATATTGTAGACGCTAAAACACAGCCAATGGAATTATTTGCGGTTTCATCTGAGTATGTTGAATCAGCTTATTAAATTAAAAATATGGAACAATTATTAGAAATATTACACAATGTCTGGTATGGACCAGATATTGAAGGGCTTATAAAAGCTGAGCCTTTAACCGGGTTAGCTATTGCTGGTATTGCTACAGCTGGCGCTAGCTTGCTTGGCAGTATATTTGGTGGTATAGGAGCTGGTAAAAGAGCTAGGCGCGCGGCAAGTGAAAAAAGAAGACTACAAGGTAAATTAGAAGGTTTAGAAAATAGTAGACAACCTATTATAAATCCTTATAGCGATGTTACTTCGCTGCAAGGTTTTATTACTGATACATCTAATATTGTTTCAAATCCATATGCTAATTTAAGTGTAGCTACACAAGCAGCTGAATTCCAAGCTGAAGAAGCGGATATAGCTTTAGCAAATACTCTTGATACTCTTATGGCTACTGGTGCTAGCGCGGGTGGCGCGACGGCTCTTGCTCAAGCTGCTTTAAAAAGTAAACGAGGTGTATCAGCGGATATTGAAAGACAAGAAGCTCAAAACGAACAATTAAAAGCTCAAGGACAACAAGCTCAAGAACGTCTTCAAATGGCTGAAGCACAACGTGTTCAAAAAGCTCAAATGGGTGAAGCAGGGCGTATACAACAAGCAGGTGTTTTAGGTAAAGAGTTTGTTTACGGTCAAAAAGAACGTAGAGAAACAGAGAAAATGAATAGAATTCAAGCTCAAATAACTGGGCAAGCGCAGCAACAAGCCAACTATAGCTCGCAACAAGCTTCTATGTTTGGTGGTGCTATGAATACAGTCGGCAGCGCTGGAATGACTTTTTTAGCTCAAGGTTTAAAATAAGGATAATAACATGGCAAACTTACCAAAATTTTCAGGCAAATACACTACAGCTGGAGCTTATGAAAGACCTCAAACTGTTTTAGATAAATCAGGTTTTATATATGCTAAAACTTTGTCTGACTTAGGGCAGGGTTTTAATAAAGCATTGCAAGGTGTTTTTGATAAGCGTAACGCTGATGCATTACAAGCTAGAAAAAACGAAGAAGAAAACTATAAGTTTCAAACACAGCAGCGGCAACAATTAATTAATCAATTAAATAAAGCTGGTATTAACAATGATTCGCTATACAAGCTTGGCTTTGATCTTATTAGTGCTAATTCTAAATTAAGTTTAGATATTAAACAATCGCAAAATCAAGAAGATCGTACTAAGTATATGAATCAACAAGCTAAAGTTATGCGTAAGCTTGGTGAATATCAAGGTCTTATAGCAGGTATACAAGACTCTGCAAGCACGTATAGCTCTGATGTTGTTGAAAATCCTTCTAAAGTTGGTAATCAAGGTGGTGTAGCTACGGTAGGTACTGATCAAAATAAAGATTATAACCTAGGTATGCCGGCACTTACTGGTACTACTAAAAACGGTAGTTCTGAATATTATCTTGATAAAGATATGAATTTTAGAATAAGACTTACTAGTGATCAGATATCTAAGCAAACAGAAAAAGGTTATATAGATCAAG
>Ga0208645_1004278_pt1 | contig 10187 bp, 10 predicted proteins | sample VirMetDEL_Sep_01_FD_184519 | JGI IMG/M metagenome (GOLD analysis project Ga0208645, IMG submission 184519) | Aqueous microbial communities from the Delaware River and Bay under freshwater to marine salinity gradient to study organic matter... | ecosystem: Environmental > Aquatic > Marine >...
CACGCTGATTGATGCGTTCATGCCTGCCAACGCGATGCGCGTAGGCGACATGGGCAACGGGCGTGGCATTCGCTACCCGACGCAGTTCAACGAAGACCGGCTGACCGCGTTAGATGAGGCTGATTACACGACCGGCGTTGTCTTGTCGCACCACACCGCTGAGCCTGTGTTTGGTGACGGATTCATCCGACCGCGCAACGATGAGTTGGCGAGCGACGAGGTACCGCGCGGCATCAGCGCACGACTCAGCGTTGACGAGGACGGGCTGCTCAAGCCTGAAGCGGTCGTCAGCCCGCGTGTGGAAACCATCAGCGGCTCGACCAAGCACACCGACGCGGTGTCCCGTTCAGCCCCGCGTATCGGGCTTGATACCGAGAACGTGGAGGGAGTGGACGACAACCTCATCGCGCTCAACACCGAAGCGCACAGTCTGCACGCAGACCGTGGAGTGGGGCAGCGTGTCGTGCTTGTCGGCGGCATGACCGCAGGCTCGCAGACCATCGGCAACCTCGATTATACAGGACTGAACTTTGGTGTGCAGCCGGTTGGTGGTGTGGCCCGGTTCAGTCACACAAGCAACTTCAACCCGCTTGGTGGCACGTACGTGGCAGAAACGCGCAACTACCTCGCTGCGGTCAGCGACTACGGTTGGGGACCGGTGGGTGCAGACAAGGCGAGCAACCCGTACGCCACGTCCACGTTTGACAGTACCTCAGCGCAGATGAACCACACCGACAAGACCATCTCGTTCATGTTCAGGCCTGTTCGTCTGCTTGACGAGCAGCACGTTGAGATGTTCCGCCCCAACAACAACCTGCATAGCAGCAGCCCGCAGTACGGCTCCAACTACTTCTCGACCACGGGTGGCGGCAAGTACGGCGTGTACGCCTACGAGATGCCCTCAGCACGTGCGTCTGCGGGCGAGTACATCAGGGCCACCAACCCTGACACCAACCCGCCCTACGCACCTGTGTACCACATGGTGATTGCGACGAGCGACACCGTGCCCGATAGCAAGGGGCCAAACCTCGGCGGCTCAAACGGCATGGACACAAGCAAATTGGACAACGACGTGACTCGGCTTGTCATTAGTGAGAACTCCTTGCAGCACCATCGTAGTGACGCTGCGCGTAGGCGTACGAGTGCGGAAAGCGACGACACCGAGCGACGTGCAGACTACACCGTAAAGGCTCGATTCAGCCAATCCCTGCACCCGAAGGGGCATAAAGGAGATGTTAACTACGGTGAATCAGACCATTCGGGTGATGCGTCATGACGCCGATGGACGAATCTTGGGCCGTGCTGAAGGAACTGTGCGAAGCGGGCAAGAAGGCTGCTAAGCGGAAGTTCAAGGTGTACCCCTCCGCATATGCGAACGGTTGGGCCGTGCAGTACTGTCAGGGCAAGTTCCGCAAGAAGAAGGGGGACAAGAAGTGACTGACCGCTGCACTTGCCACGATGTGCTTGTCATCAAGGACTTGCGCCGTTGGTTCAAGGAGAAGTGGGTGGACGTAAGCCGTAAGGACAAGGACGGCAAGCATCCGCCATGCGGTCGCTCCAAGGCAAGCAAGAGCAGCAAGGGCTACCCTAAGTGCCGCCCATCGGTCAAGGTCAGTTCCAAGACACCTCGTACATCAGGCTCAATGAGCGAGGGCGAGAAGCGGGCTGCGACCAAGCGGAAGCGGGCAAAGAAGCAAGGTGTTGGTGGGAAGCCAACCATCGTCAAAATGCCAATTGTTGATACCAATGTGCCCGGTGTCCGTATGGCATATCAGGCTGATGATTATGTGAAGGAACCCACCATTGGGAATAAGCCGTATGAATGGAGTCTTGGTGATGGACCTATCGAAATGACACCAAATCAGTATTTTGACATGGTAGCAACCGGCTCAAGAACGGGTCCTGTTCCGGGTAGGGATGCTCAGTTTCGATGGGACGGTAGGGCAGGTAGCCGTGAAAATGTTGCACGCATCATTCAAGGCATCAATGAAGGCATGCCTATCGGTATGCCTGAACTTGAGTTCAGAAACGGTGAGTTCAGCGGATTTCAAGAGGGTGGGCATAGAATGGAGGCCCTTCGACAAATGGGGCATGCTGATACACCTGTTCTTGTCTATGCACACGGAAAACCACCCGCCACTATCAAAGGTGAATTGAAAAACTACGTAGGAGTGCGTTAAACATGGCAAAGGACAAGCCTGAGGGCAAGAAAGGCATGGTCGTGGTCATTGCTCTTGGAAAGCCCAAGAAGGAAGAGAAGGTCGAAAAGAGCGACGTACTCGTAAAGCGTCGAATGGTTGGCGTACAACAGGGCATGGCGACCTGTACCAACCCGCATTGCTTGGCTCAGACTCCCGCAACCGCAGGTGCATGTCAGACGTGCGGCTCGCCACTTAGCATGCAGAAAGCCGAGCGTGACCCACGCCTTGCGCGTGCGGGCGTGAGCGGCTTCAACAAGCCCAAGCGCACACCCAACCACCCGAAGAAGAGCCACGTCGTCGTGGCCCGTGAAGGTGGGAAGGTCAAGACCATTCGCTTCGGTCAGCAGGGCGTGTCCGGCTCTCCGAAGAAGCAAGGCGAGTCTGCTTCATACCGCAAGCGTCGTGAGTCGTTCAAGGCTCGCCATGCCAAGAACATCAAGCGGGGCAAGTTGAGTGCGGCGTATTGGGCTGACAAGGTGAAGTGGTGAACATGCCGTTTGTCAGTCAGGCTCAACGGCGTTATATGCACGCCAAAGAACCTGAGTTGGCTGAAGAGTACGAGAGCAAAACACCCAAGGGTAAGAAGTTACCTGAGCGGGTGCAGAAGGCTCCATCACCCATGGACCTTGCTTGGGCGTACTTGCTCAAGCAGGTGCCACCTTTGCCTGATTGGAGCGGAGAAGACCTTGCTGCACTTCGATGGATTCCACAACGGCGTACATCAACGTACCATCAGGCTCGGCCAATCATCGGTGAAAAGTTAGGGCAACCTCTCCAATTTGAATACCAAATGAGACAACACGGTAGGGAAGCACTTCCCGGCGTGTTTGACCCCCGAATCGAGACAGTAAGCGGTACGTGGGTATCACCTGCTGATGCCATGGCACTCGCTAATCCTGACATTACATCACGCTATTCTGAACCACACACACTACTTGGAATTACTGAAAGCCCGCAGTATTGGCGACCCAACCTTTTGCACGGCTATCCTGAAGGCTTCCAATACGGCGGATATAAACCCGAACAATTTGTGAACATTCCACTTCCAAACATGTTTGGTGAGCGTGTACGTACCCCTGCTCAGATGCAGGATTTTGCATTGGATGCTTTGCAATCACACGATGCTGAAGGAGAGCAGAAGGCTGATTGGTTTGCTGATTTGGGGATGCAACCTGAAATCCGTGCTACACGGTGGGAAGCGGAAAGAGGCAAGCCTGCAACCATTGATGAGTTGGTTGAGAGAGGACTTGTCGGGGTTCTGCCGCCGCTCCCACCGACTGACGTAAGGCGACCACCGGGGTTTTGATGTTGTATGACGGTGATTCAGGGCACACGCTATGATGGCGAGCCTGATGCCATCATGACCCACGTACGCAAGCCTGTGTTCGTGGACAACGCCATTCACTACGGGCGACTCAGCGTGCAGAAGAGCGGCAAGCCCAAGGTCACCGTCGAGCAGAACATGACGCGCACGTTGCAGGTCATGCCCGAGCGCGAGTACACGGTCGTGGAGGGTGAGTCAACCGTCCAACTGACGCACAAGAGCGCAGCCGGTCACACGTTTGCAGGCTCGCCGTTCTTTGGTTCTGATGTACTCTCCGACGCCAACAAACCCATGCTGATGTTTAATGGGTCTGATTTTTCACAGCGACTCATCGGAGATGGTATTTCAACCTCAAGCAACGGGGTGCTTTTTTCACTCCGCAACATGAAAGGTCGCACGTTAAATGGCATTGGTTTTACCGGCGATTCGGTGCGGCTTGGGCAGCCCATCGGTGTAGGTCTGCGCACAAGCGACCTCGCCATCAGACTCGCGGAAAGCGCGACCAACGGCACGACAAGCATCGGCCTGTCCCGACCGCGTAACCTGACCGCATCGTACCGCAACCATAGCACACGCTTTGTCGGTCAAGACTTCACCAACACGAACCTCATGACCGCGCTGCGCTTCCTTGGGCGGCACGATAGCCGCATCATTCTGCTTGACCGCTTTGGCAACCTGTTGTACGTACCCGTGTCGTTTAGCGAGAGTAACGTCAGCATTGACGAGAACTTGCGTACCGGTGCGCAAAGCGAATCACCTGTGGATAACTCGGACAACACCGTGACGGTGCAGGGCCTACCGTTGGCCCTGAACGACTTGGTGGTTGTCACCGTGAGCGATGCTGAGAGTCAGGCTGAGGAAGTGCGCGAAAGCCCCTCACCTGTGGTTGACCACACCGTGCGCAGCACAAACGCAGCACGGCGTGTTGCACGTCAAATCCTCAAAGGTCAAGCCTTGAGCAAGGGTGCCATCACGTCTTCAGGCCACCTTGACCTCACGTACCTGCGTCCCGGTATGGTCATCAAGTACGGCGGGGATAACAAGGTCATCACCGAAGTCATCCATCACCCGCTTGAGGCCACAAGCGACCTGACGTTGCTGAACCTTGAAACGGGACTTGAGGGGGTGTTGCAGGGCATCGGAGAGGCCTCAACGGTCATGAGCAACAACGAAAGTCCTTCGACGTACGTGCAGCGCGTGGGGCACAACCTGTCGTTCTTCGGTGAAGTGGACCTCATCGTGACAACAACGATTACGAGCCGAAGGGTGAACAACACGGCTATTCTCATCGGCGGCGTTAAAGGCACCCGTACACGTGGTAAAATTGGTGGCAACGGTTTGTCCATCGGCATGACCAAGGGACCGACGGAGGAAGTGTGATGCCTGTCTCCAACCACCTGCGCCGTCTGCTGATTGAGACGGTGGCGGCGAACATCAACGAGGTGACGCTCGGCTTTGACGGTACGCCTGCGACGAGTGACGACGGTTCAGCAGGCCGACCCGCCATCACGCTCGTACCTGCGGTAACCATTGTTGACGATTCTTCAGTCCTAATCGAAGCAACCGTGCCCTTTGACGAATCGTTCAGCGAATCGCTGCGCGAAGTGTACGTGCAGATGCGCGACACCGACGACTTCCTTCCGGTGGCACGATTCAACATTGCACCCTTCACGAAAAATGGGTCCAATGAAATGAAGATTCAGATTGTTATTGAGGTGGAATGATGACAGGCAACCCACTTTCAGGCCACACGAAGGCCAACTTGACGCTGACCGGCACGGCTACTGCCGTTGACGGGCTGACGGACGGGGACCATATCCTCAGTCCGACCATGACGAACTACCTTGAAGGAATCCACGGCAACGGGATTCTGCTTGAAGAGGACACCGCGTACGGTGATAGCGACCGTGTTGTGCCTGAGAACTTGCCCGGTACGTGCGACCAAGTGACCAACACGTACACGTTCCGCGTCACGGGTGGTACGGCCATTCTCGACGGTGTACTGTACTCGTTCGCAGGCGGTCACTCCGGCAGCATTGACGTGCCTATTACCACGACAAGCGTACACAAGACAGGTTCGCCTACGGCCCTCACAACGGGTCAGGAAGCCCTCGTTGTGGTGTACGTCTCATCAGACGGTGGTACGCCTGACAACGTGTATTGGGAGATGGGTACACCTGTCACCACGGCAAGCAACACCTACCCCACCTCACCGTCTGCATTCCTGAATGCACCCGGCTCGCTGACGAACAAGAACACCTGCGTTCTTGCTACGCTGCGTGTCGTGTACAACGGTGCAGGTGGCGACCTCAAGATGGAGATTGAGGAATGCAACGACAAGCGCGTGTTCGCTCGCCCGTCACCAATTTATTTCACTCCTGTTACAAGTGGTTCGGTGGGTGGTACAAACGCCATCACCGACATTGATACGGTACACTCCGGCGACGAAGCGGGTGATTTGGCGGGTAGCCGAATGGGTGCGTTATGGCAATCATACAACGCTGACGGTGATTCACTCCTATACTATTCAGCCAAGGATAGCGGCGGTACGCGGCATACGCATGTGCTTGGGCCATCGGGCATTAAGTCCCTGACGCCAAGCAGCACTACGACGTTCACGTTCAATGAGAGTAATGTATTCGTCATCACGCCCACGGCTGCGCATCAGTTCAACCCGACCGGCACGTTCCCTGCGGGCCACACGGTCTTCGTGAGCAACCACGCAGCCCACGGTACAAACGCCATCACCTTCGACAACGGTGGGCTTGGCGCGGTGTTGGACGGCAAGGAAGCCGGTGTTTTCGTGTACGACGGCACCAATTGGCAAAGTGTCATCTTCGCAAGCGGTGCGGTGTCGCCTAACGCACACGGCGGCTCAGGCTACGTGCAGTTGTCTGACGGTGTAGGTGGCTTCACAAGCGATGCTGACCTTACGTGGGACGCTGCGGGCGGTGAACTCACCGTTAACGGCAAGTTGACCGTGACGGGGCTGATTGACCCGACAGGGCTTGAACTCACCCCGCAGGGCAGCAACCCTGCTATCCCAATCCCAAGCGTGGTGGATGCTAACACGCTATGGCTCGATAGTAACGAAAGCGACCGATTGAAACAGGGTGCAGCCAACGTCATTCGTGAGACAGATAGCGTCACCGAACTCAGCGACGTGACTGACGCAGGCTCAGGTGCCATCATCACGACTGTTGAACGTGGTTTGATTGCTTCTGCACTTCAGGCTGAATTAAATGACTTGACCGATACGGTGGTTTGGGCCAACGTACCTGACGCCAACATCACACAGTCGTCCGTCACGCAGCATCAGGCTGCGCTGACTGTTGACGATAGCCAAGTAACCGCTGCGGGCAGCGCGACAAACTACACACCTTCAGCAGCCACCGTTGAAGGCCACCTGAGCGGCATTGACACCGCGCTTGGTGCCGTGTCTGTGACTGAGACGGACCCGGTTGTAGGAGCCGTAACGGGCATTGTGAAGGCTGATGGTGGAGGTAACATCAGCGCGGCGACCCCCGGTGTTGACTACGTTCAAACCGAAACCGACCCGGTGTTCACCGCATCTGCCGCAGCCTCCATCACCAACGCAGGCTCAGGCCTCGTCACCACATCAGCCGAGCGCACCAATTGGAACGCTGCCTACGGGTGGGGCGACCATGCGGCGGCAGGCTACTTGACGAGTGTACCCGCAGGTACCGTGACGATGGTGTATGCTGCTACGAACGCTGCCGCTACATCAATCAACAATACTACGCACACGAACATTCCGCTTGGTACTGCTTCGGTTGGTGTTACATCACCGATTGTCGGTTATGCGGCAGGAGCGAGCAACGGTTTCATCGTTGTTGACCCCGGAACGTACATTGTCGAAGTCCGTGTGTCCTTGTCAGGTTGGGCCGCTACTACATCAAACTTCTATCAGTCACGTTGGGTACTGAATAGTGGGTTGCAAAATTGGGATGCAGGTGGGGAAATCGTCGGTGGTAATGGTCGTACACTACGTCAGGTCATTGTGTTGAATCCGGGTGACCAACTTGGTGTGACTACGTACCAAAACTCCGGCTCCGCAAAGAACACAAACACCGCTGAAATGTTGGTGTTCAAGATTGCTTGAGGTGAAATAAATGAAGACAATGCCTGATGCACTTGCTGAGCAATACCCTGATTTTCCATTTCACGAATATGGCGTAGTAGGATGGGATGGCGACTACGTGTACTGTCCTGAAGCATGGCCTGACGATTGGCCTGATGCCGCACCTACGCTTGCTCAGGTACAGGCTTGGATGGCTGCGTAGGCCAATAGTGCCCGCATTCGCGGCATTGGTACAGGTTGATTCGCTCTTGTGTTTCGTCCAAATACTTCGCAGTTAAACGACGTGGGATATGCCAATGCCCACATCGCCTGCACTTTGATTTGAGACGGTCAAGGAGTCTCCCCATCGTACTCACGGTCCCAACAGTCAATGCACCAATCACCGTCAACCAAGTGTTGTTGAAGACATGAGCGGAGACAACCGATGCAGGTAGCCATCACTCATCATCCTCGGCAAAAACAACAGGCTTCAGCAACTCCTGTGTACGGTAGTGATGGTCACGAATAGACAGAAAGAAAAAGTCGAAAATTGCACCACCAATGATTGCGTACCCAAGACGCAGCGTATTCAGCGTAATGTGTTCCATACCCGGATAATTGGTGTAGGTTTCAGCCGAATACTGACTGTTCACAACGACGAGGTAGCCGAAGAAGAGCCACATAATCAGGGCAGGGATTCGGTCATACAAACGCTTCACTTTAGCCATCACTCAACACCACGTCGTGCAATAATATCGTCAATGCGCAGGATGGCGTTGGTGACCTCGGCTGCACTCAGCACGGCCTGTCGCACAAGTGCAGCAGGCTCAACCACGTCATCAAGCATCTTCACGCCGCCGTTCTCCACGTCCGGGCCTGCAAGCACGTTGCCGCTCATCAGTTCGTGGCGCATAGCGAGGATGGTGTCGAGAGGGTCGTGACCCGCGTTCTCAGCGATGGTGGCAGGGATGGACTCCAAGCCATCAGCGAAGGCCTCAATCGCCATCTGAGCGCGTCCACCGATGGTGCTTGCGTGCGTACGCAGGTGCATCGCCATGCGAGCGTATGCGTTACCACCACCCACAACCACCTTGCCGTCGCGCATGACAAGAGACACGACGCCGAGGGCATCATCGAAGCCCCGCTCCACTTCGTCAAGCGTGTGCGTTGTCGCACCGCGCAGAACGAGCGTAGCCTCGTTGCTCTCATGGTCGTTCTCCACGAACAGGTACCACACGTCGTTGTGCCTCTCACGGCGCACGGTGGCCTGTGTAGCCTCGCTCGCGTCAGCAGGCGTCTGATGGATGGTCGCACCCGTAGCGCGGCTCAGCGCACGCATGGTGGACTCAGGAACACGCCGTACGACCATGATGCCTGCCTTCTTCAGCGCAGCGCACACGTGGTCGTTCACGCCGTCACGCACGAACACGACGCCGCCACTTGGTAGGGCATCGGTCACGTTCTTTGACTGTGAAAGCAAAGCGGCGTTGCCGCCGGTTTTGTAGGACTGATACGACGCAGCATCCATCTGCACCTGCACATTGTCCTCGCTCTTCTCATGGTCCATGCCTGTGTTGATGAGCAGAATGGATGAATAGTCCCCTTCATCAGACTCAAGCACGTAGTCCTTGTTCACGATGATACCACCGTACAGGTACGAATCCTCGATAGACCCGCCGGGGAACGACACGACCTTGACGCTCTCAGCGTCACCGCCTGCCTTGGTCACGGCGTCCACACACAGTTGAGACACGGTATCAATGGACGATTCCAACGTCTTGCCCGTGATGGCCGTACGAGCCACGTATGCGAGCATGTCGTTGTTTTCCATCGTCACCTCATCGTCAAGATATTTCACCGCCATTTGAGCGGCTTCGTGGTAGCCACGGCAAATGACGTTGGGGTGCAGCCCCTTCTCAAACAGGGATTCCGAGTTCCCAAGCAGCGCACCCGCAAGTACGACCGTACTCGTCGTACCGTCGTAGCACAGGCTTTCCTGCGTCTTGGCAATCTCAGCAATCATCTTCCCGCCGGGATGCGACACGTCCAACTCACGTAGGATTGTCGCTCCGTCGTTGGTGACAATGACGTTGCCGCCACCATCAACCATCATCTTGTCCATACCCAACGGACCAAGCGTTGACTTGACTGTTTCAGCCACCGTCTTCGCTGCCCTGATGTTGTGTACCTGTGCTTTGCTCTTGTTGCTATCTTCGCTCACCATTCCACCTCCAAGTCAATGACCTCCCCCGTCTTCGTGACGCGGGAGCGAATGTAGCCGTTCGACTTACCGAACGTGTACAGGTCGTGTGTAAGTTGTGCATCGCTCAGGCAGTACTGCGCGACCTCATCGTACCTACCTGCTCGCCACGCTTCAGGTGCATCGTGGCTGCTCATCAGTTTGGCATCGTCAAGCGTGTGCTTCACCAAGTCACCGAGGGACGACTGTACGCCACCCTCCACGATGAGGCCCGCCTTCTGTACGAGCATCTTGGTGTCAATGATAGCGTCAGTCTTGCCGAGCAAATCACCTGCGGTCCAACAGTCGAGCGCGTCACGCAGGATGGGCAAGTCGAACTTG
>Ga0208645_1004281_pt1 | contig 10180 bp, 11 predicted proteins | sample VirMetDEL_Sep_01_FD_184519 | JGI IMG/M metagenome (GOLD analysis project Ga0208645, IMG submission 184519) | Aqueous microbial communities from the Delaware River and Bay under freshwater to marine salinity gradient to study organic matter... | ecosystem: Environmental > Aquatic > Marine >...
TTCAAGTACAATTCCGTTTGCACTATCAAATATTTTAGGCTGTCTTGATGCTGTTGTTTGAGTTACATCATAACCATTTCCGCTTTGGTCGTACCACGTCGTAATAAATCCATTTGAACCGCTACAAAATGAATTTAAAGAACTTATATCTAATTCATTATTTACAAATCCTATTGACTGAGTAGCATTATCACTTGACCGCCTCACAACTATTGCATCTCCAGAATAGGTTGAGGATAATTTGCGTAAAGAATAAGCCGCTGCCGCTCCCCCGTATTCGTCTAATAAACCTGAAAACGCCTCCCCTCCAGTATTTGCCAAAAGCCAATTTTGACCCTCGTTTACCAATTTACGCCCCTGTATATCATTTGAATAAGTAAGCGAGGCTCTATTGCTCCAGCTTGCCTCAATACCTTTAGACGCTACAAAATAGCTCCGAGTCGTCACGCTTGAGCTTGTTTCCTCCTTTACAATTACGTAATCGTATAAACCCCGAACAAACAATTTATAAGCGACGGAGGGGGAGGAAATATCCCAACGAATTAAATTATACCTGTGAAATCTATACATATTTTTTTCTAAAAGTTATTAGCAAATACGCCTTTAAAATCGTAAGCCGCTCCGTATGTTTTTGCAGCCCTTGCCGTCCATGCATCCGCTATACTTTCGACGCCCTCGTTGCTTTCAAAATACGTGCGAGTAGTTACCCCCGAGCTTGTTAATTCCTTCTCCATTAAATACGTTTTTGTTCTGTAATTTGACGGCTCTATTAAAACGTAAAGCCTGTAAACCGTCCCAGCGGTTGCAGTATCGAAATTTAATAAATGGTAAGTCGGTATCATATTAAAAAATTTTGCTGGTCAATAAATTGAGTTTCGCTTTCCGTTTCGCTTTCCCTCACAAATCCGAAAAGGCTTATTTTCTTTGGTTTCTCCTCGCTCGTTTCTGCATCTAAATTTTCAGCAAAAAGCGGGTAAGTTGCTTTATTATTTATTAGGAACGCTTTAATCATTGCTTTGCTCCGTTCCGATTCCTCCCGCAAACTATCTTTTGAGTATTTTAAAGCCTGTAATTGCTCCTCATTATTTAGCCCGTTATTTGCTACTCGGAGGATTATTTCGTCAATGCTCATAAATAAAACGTACTCAGCAATCAGCCGCCTCAAATACTTATTATAAAGCGTTTGGTACTTAATCGAGGTAAACGTCCCCTCCCCGCTTTTATCAGCCTCTAAAGCATCGTAAAGCCTATTTCCGAGGAACGTCGCTGCTAAATATAGCTCCGCTTTTTGGATTGTGTCGTCCGTTATGTTATTAACTGAAAAGTTAGAATCGACCCTCACGCTTTCTATTATTTCAGTTTGCGTAATTAAGCTCATTGTACTTTATTTTCTGATTGAATAGCCGCCTCGTATAGCGATTTTAATTTTATCCCTTTGCGTTTTATAGCCTCGTTATTTAACTCCTCGCTAATCGCTTTTAAAACGGTATTTATAGCATTCTCGAGCATTCTTTGGTGCCGTCTTACTTTCATACTTGCGACCTTAAAAATAGCCTCCATATCATTCCCCCCGAGTCCGTTTTCTCGGCTGATTCCGATTAGCCTTTTATCCCACGCAAAGGAGGTTATTATTTCCTCGTTTACGATATTTCTAATCGTTTCATAAAATTTCTCGTTTGTATTACTTTTGAACTCGTGGACTTTTAGCTCCCCTGTTTCGTCGTCTCTAAAATGTACCATTATCGACTGCCCTTGACCTTTCGATTTAAAAACTGAGCGGAGGTCGTTTAGTAGTTGTTTCCCCTCGATTCCGACCTCATCCTCCCCGCTTGGAGGAACGGGAACGTCGAATAGAATTTGCCCTGTAAATCTATTATCAGTCTCAGCACTTAAATAATTAATTACTTGGTTAACTAAATACTGATTCATTAAGCTACTGCCCGCATAACTCAAGCCGTAAAGCTCCCTATTAATTCGATTTTCTTTAAAGTGAAAAAACGTCTCTTTTGCTCCGTTTTCGAGTTCCTGAAAATCAGGATAAACGGGAACGCTATAAGGGTGAACAGAAATCAAATAATCGTACACAAAAGTCGGGGAAATTAAAACCCGCTTTTTACCCTCCGTTATCGTTTCCTTGAGGTATCTAAAAAACTTTTGACTAACAAATTTTATCGAGGCTCTGCCCGTGCTTGAAATCCTTACTTTTAAACCGATATTCCCGTCAATTAGTAGCCCGTTTAGAGATTGAGAAAGTATAGAGTTAAGGTCGGTTTTATAAAGTATTTTATTGAGATTTTCTCCGTATTCTAAAGCCTCGTCACGGGTTAAAACTCGGCTTTCTCCAAACAAATTATTTGTCGTTTGTATAGCCTCAAATCCCGCCCCGAGTGTGAATTGCTGTAAACTTTGGAGGATACCGCTATAAATAGGCGTCACCTCGCTCAAGCGGTGCAAGGCGTTTAAAACATTGTCGGAGGAGGTAGAATTTAAGCCCTGGTAAGGAATTATCGGAAACCTATTAAAGGTCAATGACAACTCCGAGGGGTCTTTTATTTCGTCGAAAAACGGGCTTTTAAAATCGTTAAAACTCAGTGCTTGCATATATTAAAAATAAGGAGGGCGAAAACGGAAAACCCGCCCGCCCTCGTTTATAAAACCTAAAAACTGAATACTCGAAAATTATCCCGCTAACTCAAGCCCCGCCGTGCTAAATAAAGAAGTATCAGAAATTAAATAATCTGTTTCAAGATAAATCGTCATATCCACAGCTCCCAATTTCTCAGGCTCAGGGCGTTTGTAGATTGATAATCCAGCTTGACCGCCTAACAATCCCGCTGGAGATTTTAAGTTAATACCAAGACTCAAATTCTCACGAGCTGTAAAAATACCCATATGGTTGAATTGGCTCGCTGGGTTTGTATGCTCCCAGTATTCGTCTAAAATCGACCCCGCATTATAAACCTCAAAACCTTTATACAATACCCCTAAAGTAGTATTAAAGTCTGTTACTCCGTCCTTACCCGTCGCAAAGATTAAATATCCTTGAGGCGTCCCGCTATATGTTGAGGCAAGGTAAGCCGTGAACGCTTGGAAAAAGTCGTCCGAAATCATGAAATACGGCTTAAATCTTGACGGTAAGTTATTATTCAAATTACGCAATTTACGAGGAGCATTTCTTAAAATTTGCTCCATCAAATCGTATGCGTCACTCGCTGATAATGTAGCTCCGTCAACGTCAATCCCTCCAGTCGCTGAGCTTGTTTTATAGTTGCTAAACGCTCCCGCTGTTAAGGCAGCCGATAATTGAGATACAAAACCATTGTCCGCCTGGTATGATTCAATCGTTTGAGCTGGGAAATCGTGCGTTCCTGAAAAATCCGTATCAGGGTCAAAAGCTGTATTTGACCAAAAAGCCGTTCCGACTAAATCTTTTGCCAAAGTTGGTTTATAACGCTCCGCTAAATTATTGATAATACGGTCTGCCGTCGCTGGTAAACCAGTCGAGCCGTAATTTGGCAATCCGATATCGCTCGTCAAAACTTGAGAATGCAAACGAGATTGTACATACTGCTGATTAAGGCTCCAGCTTTGTTTCGAAGCGGTCGGGTTGCCAAAAGGAGAAACGCTCCCCGCGTCAATTTCCGAAGTCGTCGGGCGTTTTTGGATTAAGAAATCAGGCATTGTAAATGCTGATAATGGGTCGCCACTTTTTACTCCAAGATAGGGAGCAATACGACGAGTACCAACCTCCCCCGCCATTGGGTTTCCGTTTAGCTCGGTAGCTGGTTTTACTATATACGAAAGGGTCTCCTCCGTAGGTATTAAAATAGGTTGCATATTTCTAAAGATTAAATATTATTAATTAAATTGTTTTAACTGGTCAATCCAAGCGGCCGTCGTTATATTCTTTTGCTCAAACGTTTTGTCGCCTGTTACGATTGAATTTTCTTTTAATTGAAGGGCAGTGATTGTCTCCTCAATTCGCTTTTCCTGAGCCGTTAATTGGTTTTTTAATTCCTGTTTTAAGCCCGTGACGAATCCGTCTAAAACGCTTGCTATTTGAGCGTCTCTTTTTTCGATATTCTCAATACGACTTTCAATTTGCTCCGTTTTCTCGCTCATCTCTTTGTCGTAGCCCTTACCGCTTTCAATTTCAATATCCTCCTCCTCGGTCATCTTTTCCTTTAACTCCATGATAAACGCCTCGATTGCCTCCAAGCGGGTATTCATTGCGTCGAAAACTTCTTGCACCTCGGGAGTTATTTCGCTTTTTGGGGATTCCTCCTCCATTTGAGTTTCCTCCTTTTTTGGAGCATCCTCAGCCGCGAAAATTTCCATTATTTTTGCTTTTAAATCCATTTCTATAAGTTTATTATTATTGTTTTTTAATTGTTTTGAGGCTGCTATTTTGACCTCAGCTTTTACGCCTTGAGCGTCCTCAATAACTTTGTCAACTAATCCGAATGATAACGCCTCTTCGCTTAAAATCCACCTATCTTGAGCCATTAGGTTTTTGATTTCCTCCTCCGTTTTGCCCGTCTTACGCTTATACATTTTGACCGCTAATTTATTGAGGCTTTCGAGGTTGTTTACATTTTGCTGTAATTCACCGAGGAGGCTTTCAATTTGCTCCTTTTTCAGTTGCCCTATTAGCTCAACGTATTGGCTCAAATCGTGGATTAAAATTGCTCCCGTCTCATACATTACGACCTCGTCACAAGCCGACGCAATCAAGGTGGCAGCGGAGGCACAAAGGCCGTTGTAAATCGCTCGAGTTTTACCCTCGTGTTTTTTGAGTTTAGAAAAGATTTCAACGGCTGCAAAGAAGTCACCTCCGAGGGAATTAATCTCAATTTCAATATCCTCCTCAGGTTTAATTCCTTGGTAGATATAATTGAAATATTCCGCTGAGCCTTGCCCTTGCCCTATTGTGCCGTTAATTTCTATTTTTTTCATATGCTCAAATTTATCCTCCTCGATTATCATTTTTGCCCATTTTAGCATTGGGTCACCTCCCCACGCTGCAAACATAATCGAGCCGCAATTATAATCCCCTTGAGGGTCTGTAAAGCTGCCCGTATCGTATGTTTTCCCACGCGATAAAAAGCTATATGTTCGCTTGATTGTTTCGAGGCTTAAATTCTCCCTTTTAGCGATTTGATTTGCCCTTGCCCAGCCGACCCGAGTTCCGCAATCCATATCAGAATTTTCGTCGCGGAATTTTAAAACCCGCTTTGCAATATCGACCGCGGCTTGAGGGTAACTATTCATAAATTACGCTGGAGTTATAAATGTAGCTAAATCAAAAGAAGCATCGACGAACGGAGGCTCGTAATTAGTGGTCCACTGGTAGCCGCGTAAAATTTTAGGCGTTGCAGTTTCTCCCGCATCGGTAACAAGTCCTGAATTAGCACTGCCCGAAGCGTTTAATTTTGCTACTGGTTTATAAACGTCGTTTGAGTCCGCTGAATCAAAATCGTAGCCTAATAAGATACGCTCCCCGTTGTATAGGATTGCGATTGCACCCAAACAAGCCGCACGGTCCCAGCTTTGTACGATTTCTCTAACGCTTGCGTTTAGCTTATAAATTGATAGCGTTAAAAGCGACGCTGTACGAGTCCCAAATCCTCCCGCCATTGTTGAAACAAGGGAGCTTTCGTCGTCGTCAATTTCGACTTTATAGCCCTGTTTTGTTGTAAGCATTGTGATTGCCGTTGCCTCCCTTGACGTTGCGTCAAAAGTGATAGAATCGACCTCCGAAGTTTTGAATAAATAAACCTCTTTTATCCCCGTTCTTTGGTCACAGCTCACGGAATATGTTAAGCCCTGTAAATCCATATTTTTAAATTGTTTTTTTTAAAACTATTATTAAAACTTTTGCAATAATAAGGAGCGAATTTCTATAATACAATACCTCCCCTATTATTACGGATATAAAAAAAGCCTATTAAATGCTATTTAAAGCGATTTTAAGGCGTTTTAAGGGCTTTTAATCCTCAAATAATAGAAACATAAGGGTATAAAATAAAAAAGCCCCCTAAACGCTAAATTTAGGAGGCTTATAAATCAAAATCAATACTATATCCTTTCAAGCTGGAGTAAAAACTCCCTCCGTCTGCTTATTATTTCTAATCGTCTGCCTATTTCTTTAAATCGCGGCTCGAGTGTTGAGTTGAAAATCATATCCTTTTGTATATGCATATAGTCGCATTGAGTTTTTCTGAATACTGAGTCTAATTCGGTAAACGTAAGTGCTTTTAATGTATCCTCGTAAGTTTGAGCGGAGGCGGTTAAACCTCCGATTAATAAGATTGCTATAATTATATTTTTTTTCATTGCTTTAGATTTTACTATTTATAATCCATACGGTTTTTAAATGCTAATTCCTGTTCGTATTCGTGAGCCTCAATTTCTCGCTCCCTTTGGTACCAGTCGAGGAGGCTGCAATGATTGTCTAAAGCGTTGCTCCCTCGCTCTGTTTTTATATCGTCGCTTTTGCGGTATAAATAATCCTCCGCTGCATCGAGGTTATATTTGCACAAATGCTCAAAATCATTGTCGGATAATATGTAATATTTGCTCCGTAATTCGACGAGGATTGTATAGGCTTTTGCTGCCTCCTTATCAAGTTCAGTAACGCTTTTGCAGTCGCTGGATTTCTTTAAATCGTTAATTCTTTGGTCTATTGATTTCATAGTTTTACGTTGTTTTTGTTATTAAGGAAATCCGATAACGTTGTTTCGCTCCAATACTCTGAGGAGGCGTAAAGGGTTGCTCCCTCAATCCATAAGTTCCCAAAGGAAATTGACCCTTTTGTTTCGTCCTCGTGGAAATAATGCGTTTTGCTTTTTAAAGCTCGCTTTGCGTTTGATTTGCTTGAGTATTCTTTTTTTGCTGTATTCATTTTAGTATTATTTTGATTGTTAATAATAGGGAGGATTGCTCCTCCCCTGTTTGGTTTAGCTTAATTCTTTAATTTGGTTTTCTAATATTTCAATATCTTTCTTTACAGCTTCGTAGTCTGCTCCCCATATAGGATAAGCTAATTGATTACAAATTAATATTTCTCTAATCTCTAAACATCTTTCATTTTTTGCTGCTAATTCGATTTTTAAATTTTCTAAAGTAGTCATGATAATTGATTTTGATTATTAAAAAATTAATGTTTGTTTCTAATTATAAAGCAAATATATAACGACTTTCTTAAACCTCCAAACTTTTTTTAAATTATTTTAAAAATAAATGTAATTAAATAAAAAAAGCCCCTGTTTAAAGGAGCTTAGAAACAAACAATTATTTATAACAATCAAAACGTAACGCCTCAAAGTTGAGGTCTTATGTAGGTTTCAACGCTCAAATTTAGCGACTTTTTCTCGATATTTCAAGAACTCAATAAAACTATCTACATAAATTAAAGCCGTGCGATTACCTGGAGGTTTAATCCCCGCGACCGCTCCGACAAAATAGGCGTATCCTATTTGAGACGAATTTAATCCACACTCAGGAAACATTCTCGTCAAGTTTAACGGAGTTGCTAATTCTTTGCTTTTGCTCATTTTTACAAGTTTTTAGATTTTTTAATTTGCTGTTTATCATTACCAATTTTTATAATTTCCTCAGCGTCTGCAACGACTTTAATATTGCTCGTCATTCTTGAAATAGCCGAGATTAAACGGTCGTCGTTTTGCTGTGGTTGTATAGGATTTTGAAACGCTGCACCTGTTATCCTGTTATTTTCGAGGGCTGCAAATAATCCAGGGTTTGCCATTACTTGCGAGCGTGGAGCGACGTATTCCCCCTCGTGCAATCTATAAAGTCCCGTCGTCCGTTGCCCTGTTTCGTCAATTACGCCCCCTCGACCTGTAAATCCTCCAGCCGCCATTGGTGGAGCTTGGCTTAATATCGCTGCTACCTGAGCCGCTCCCTGAGCTAAAATAAGCGGGGGTATAATAAAAACTAAAGGCGTTTCGGCATATTGAGATAATGCACCCGTAAACGCTTGAGCTGTATTAATAGCTGCATCCGTTGCCGAAAAGGCTTTATTTACTTGAAATTGCTTTCGTTGTAATTCTAATTGCCGTTCCTGATTCCCCTCGGCTGCATTTATCAGGGCTGCAAATAAACCGTTTGAAATCCCTTGTAAGGATTGAGAAATTGCTCGGGCATTTTGAATCCTTGCCTCTTTAGCCGCCTCGTCTTGCTCTTTTAATTTTTCGTTCTTTTCTTTGTTGAGCTCGACTTCCTCGTCCATTAACTCCTCCATTAATTCCCGTTGCTCGTCCCCTGATTCCTTGAGAAATTCGATTTTATCCTCGAGGGCTTTTTCCCTCAATTCCATTAATTTATCCTCGTGCTCTTGCTCTTTAATTTCCCCTTTTAATAATTGCTCGTTTAACAAATCCTCCTCCTCTTTGTATTTTTCGTCAATTAATCCGAGCTCCTTTTCAATTCCAGCCTCTTTTAATTCTAATATTTTGAGCTGGATTTCATTCTCTAATTTTATACGCTCGTCACCTGTTAGCTCGGAGGCCTCAAGTTCCTTTTGCAGCCTATCTAATTGAATTTTTATTACTTCCTCATTATACTCCTCTTCGCTCGTTAAACCCTTTTTAAAACGAATTTCTGCCAGTTGCTCAGCGATTTCCTCCTCAGTTTCCAACGCCTCTAATTTATCCTCAATATTGCGTTTATTAATTTCCTTTTGTACCTCAGCAAAATCCGCCTCCGCTTGTTGCCGTTCCTTTACAACCTCAATCAATCGAGTAGCAATGTTTTCATTAAGCCCCATGTTATTAATCCGCTCAGCAAGGACGGTTGCGTCCGACTCTTTTACCAGTTCGTCTAAATTGATTTTTTGGTCGGTAAATTCCTGAATAATTGCTCCCTGTTCCTTATAACTTTTATCAGCGAGTTTTCGGGTTTCATCGAGGAGGGCTTGACGTTGTGCGTGCGTGGTTTCCTCGTCATTAATTAGCGTTTCGTTTATTGTTTTTCTTTTGTCGAAAACGTCAATTAAAATATCAAGCTCCAAATTAGCCTCCGTAATTCGCATTTCCCGCCTTGCCGTTGCGTTTTCTTTTACTGCTAATGAATACGCCCGCTCTGCTGCTTTAAGCTCAGAAAAAGCCGACGTTTGAGCCTCGAGTAAATCGTTTACACTCATTTTATTCCTCTTACGTATTGCCATTTCTTGGTCGATTAGGCTCAGCCCGTTTTTAGCGAGTGCGATTTCCTTTGCCGCTAATTGCTCCCGTATTGCCATGCTGTTTTTCATTGCCTCCTTTTGCTCAGCGAGGGAGATTGTAGTATCGTTGGCTTTTTGGTTTTCTATTTCGTATGCAGTCGTCAAGTTTTCTATTGATTTCTGTATTTCGTTTCGAGTTTTAGCCGAGTTTAATTGAGCTTGAGCGAGGGCATCGGCTGCCTTAATATTCTCCTCAATTTTGCCCGCCATTTCCTCGACGCCTTCCTTAACTTTGCCCGCAAAATCTTTAATCTTACCGCTTGCTCCCTCTACTCCAGACGTAACTTTTGCGACAGCATCAAATGCAACCGTCCCCGCTTCACCAAATTGCCCTTTAAATAATAGGGTAATCGCTTCGCCTAAAGCTGGAATTAACTCGAGCAGCCCCTCAAAACGGTTTTGGATATTTTCTTTAATTAGCTTTTTAAAATCCTCAATCGCTTGTTTCGGATTCTCAAAAGTTTCTTTAATTCGAGTTCCTAAATCGATTGCAGCTTGAGCCAAATCGTCGGCTAATCCAACCAGAGTACTAAATACAGCGGAGGTAATCGCTCCCGCTTTATTCATTAATTGCGTTCCTGTTTCTGATTGCTTAAAGGCATCAAATAACAATTTTAAGCCCGCTACAATTAATCCAATGATTAAGATAATAGGATTTTTAGTCAATATTTTGAGCTTATTATCAAACCCCGACGCACCGACGCCCGCCTCATCAAAAGCCTCTAAAATTCCTTGCTTATAATTACCAACGTTGCGGAATGAATCTCCGACCGTTTCGTCAATTTCCTTTAATTGCTTATCGTATTCCTGAGCCTTTTTCGTTGTGTCTTGATACTGCTTTTCGAGGTCTGCAAACTCTTTTGTATTTGCTTTTCCCTCCTTTTCCAGCTTGATTAATTGAGCCGCTAATTCCTTACTTTGGTTTTTTAGCTTGCG
>Ga0208645_1004292_pt1 | contig 10163 bp, 25 predicted proteins | sample VirMetDEL_Sep_01_FD_184519 | JGI IMG/M metagenome (GOLD analysis project Ga0208645, IMG submission 184519) | Aqueous microbial communities from the Delaware River and Bay under freshwater to marine salinity gradient to study organic matter... | ecosystem: Environmental > Aquatic > Marine >...
AAGTTAATGACATTGGTGTACAGAATTTAGACCAAGCTACTGAAGAAGTACAAGAGGTAGTTCAAGCTGTTGTTGAGGAAGCTATTGCAGATGTTGAAGAGCTTACTGAAGAACAGGTAGAAGTTGTCGCTGAAGTGCTACAAGTAGAGACAGAGGATGTACAAATCATAGCTGATGCTGTTAAAGATGATGAGGTTATAGCTGAAGCTGTAGAAGAATATGTAGCTAGAGCTGTAGAGAATACAGATGTAGAGAACTACACACTTGCTGATGTTGTTACAGAGGTACAGTTCGAGAACTTTATAGAAAATCCTATACAAACTTTTATAGATATAGATATACAAGATATAACTATTGCAAACATAGGAGATGATATGACAAGTGACCAAAAGGAAAAAGCACAAGAAGTTGTAGTGCCAGTTATTTTGACTAGAATAGCTACTATGGCAGCTTTTGTATTTAGGAGAGGCAATGTTTAAACAAGTAGGCAACTGGATAATTAAAGTCATTAAGGAAACACTTAACCTTAGTTGGACTTTAGTTGGTTTAGTTATTGCAACATTAACTCTTACTGGTTCTGCACAACAAGTGACAGGACTTGCTACAATAATTACACTAGCTGTATGGTTATTAACAATCAGTTTTAGACAAGGAGATTGACATGGAATGTTGTGGTGGCGGCTGTTGTGGCGGCAAATAAAGAAGAGTTCTGTACTCCCAAGCAGAATGAACGAGGTACTTGGGTAACAATATGTAACTGCAAAGAAGGTAGTTATTCACATGAGGAGGCGTAATGAAATTACAAGTAGTAAGAACACAGTTTGGTAAAGATGCAACGAATGGTTTGCTCTTTATAGATGGTAAGTTTGAGTGCTATACACTCGAAGACCAGTATCAAGCAGTCAAAGTAATGCACGAAACTTGCATACCCGAAGGCGAATACGATATACAGTTTAGAAAAACAGGTGGTTTTCACACAAGGTACTCTGCTAAATATGGCAATTCACACTATGGAATGTTGCACATACAAGATGTACCAGGATTTACTTACATACTCATACACTCCGGGAACACCGATGAGCATACCAGTGGGTGTCTTATCGTAGGGGAAACTCAACAAGACTTAGACCTAGGTAAAGATGGGTTCGTTGGCCAAAGTGTAAAGGCCTATAAAGCTATGTATAGAAAAGTTGCTAACGAATTACTACAAGGTAAGAAGGTAAGCATTGAGTATACAACTATACAACAACTCTTAAAGAAGGACTTAAATGACGCTAGTTTAACAGATGTTATCGTAGCTAAAGATGTTATGGAGAAATTAAATGAGATTAATGGTGGTGTCATAGCATTAAACGCTAAGATTAAAGGTAGAGTAATAAGCTAATGTTTGAAAAATTTAAAAGAAAAAGAAAATCCGATGGGACATTCAAGAAGGATGTAGCGTGGACCCCTTGGAATGAAGCATGGAGTTACAAAATGAGCCAAGAATATAAAGATGTTCTTAGTAAAACTGTTTGGACTTTTGTTGAAGCATTCATATCTGCATTAACTGTTGCACCATTAGTTGGTGTTGACGCTGATGCAGTACAACTCGCTGCCCTATCCGGTGGAGCTGCTGCACTTGTTGTAGTAAAAGAGTTTGCTAAAAAACAAATAGCACCAAAACCTAAAAAAGCATCCAAGTAAATACATAGGTTATTCAATATCTGTTATATACTAAATGTAGTATATGAAAGGTGGAAACATGCCTAAGAAAAAATCATCTAAGAAAACAGCTATACCTGCAGAGAATGGTAATAACTTTTACAAAGCAGGATGGCAACCTTCTATTGATATAGACCCTAACACAGGTAAGGGTGAAGTTGTACATGTAGGAACAGACCCTAACTATGAGAATGACTTTGATAACATCCTAAAGAACTGGGGATTTGACCCAAGCATATACGAAATAGATGGCATCTTAAAGGTATCTTCCTGGAATGCACAGCTTAAAGGTGGTATCGTTGAAACTTTTCACGCATTCAAAGGAACTATACGCAGGAAATCAGCAACACATGACAAGCATTATGACGCATTGTTTAAACAAGCAGTAAAGAAGCCGGCACTCACTAAACGAAATCTATTCGGTGGTGATACAGCAATGTTATTTATGATGAGTGACTGGCAGTTGGGCAAGGATGACTATGGAGTTGAAGCTACTATTGCTAGATATGATGTAGCATTGCAGGATGCAGTCAAGCTACTAAAGAACTATCGTAAGATGGGGATGAAGATTGATGAAGTATTTCTAGTAGGAATGGGTGACTTGACAGAAGGATGTTCTAAATTTTTCTACGAAAGTCAACCTTTCAATGTTTCCTTAAATCTTTTAGAGCAATACTCACTAGCTAGAGCTATGATATACAAAACAGTAGAGACTTTCTTGCCACATGTAGATAAGATTACATTGACTGGTGTACCAGGGAACCATGGTGAAATGACTAGGAGTGGTAAAGGGCAAGTACTAACTAACAGATTAGACAACTCGGATACTATGCATCTACAGATAATGGATGAAATATTTTCGGCCAATAAAGAACGATACAAAAAAGTAAAGGTCATCATACCGGAAGGTTATCATTTAAATATAGAGGTCAAAGGTAAGAAGACTGCATTCACACATGGTCACATGACAAATGGTGGAGGTAATGCAGAGGCTAAGATAGAGGCCTGGTGGAAGGGTCAGATGTTTGGTTTCCTACCAACAGGTGAAGCAGAGATACTTATAACAGCTCACTACCATCACTTTCGTGCTAAGAACCAAGGAGATAGACACTGGTTTCAATGTCCATCCCTTGATAAGTCTATTGATTTTACACAGAGAAGTGGATTGTGGTCACACCCTGGAGTGCTTACCCTCTTAGTAAACGACAGAGGTCCTAGCTTTCCGGTCATTGTTTAAACAACCGGATATAAGCTAACGATTAAAAGGATATAAAGCTATCTCTTCTATGGGTACTAGTACTCCTTTACTTCTGTTACCATCACCACCATCAACATCTCTATCGGTGTTAATATATTTTCTACCTATTTCTCTTAGTGCAGATACTGGTATGGTGTAACACATGATGGGTTTATCATTGTCGTCTATTAAAAACAATGCCCACCACTCAGCTTTAGTAGCAGATATTCCACTAGGTTCGTACTTTAATTGATTAACAGGCCTGTACAGATATTCTACAAAATGGTTTTTAGTCTTTTCCCAAATGTGTCTCTCTGATTTAACTTCTATATTGTCATTACCCATGAACTTCTTGTATAGGTTCTCCATTTCCTCACCTTGTTTAAGTTGTTCATAGAATTTTTCTCCTTCTATATCCCAGTCTTTATTTGCTTTTGTCATATGTCCTCCAACATTTATTGCTACTGTTCCAATGGTGACTACCATCGTTGTAATATAACCAACTTGCTACCTTTGTACTAAGTACAGGGTCAGTTCTTGGTCCAGTTATATTTAACTTAGGTGTCAACCAAATCCAAGTGAAGTCATTAAATTGCCACAACCCAATGTCTCTTGTGTTATTGGTGTTGCCATTCACTGCTTCACTTCGTCCACTGCTTTCACAGAATATAATCAACAAGGCCTCTGCTACATCTTCTTCTTTGAAGTGTTCTGTAACTAGAGGCTCCCATTGAATTACATGTTCTATCTTTGTTTCATTGTTTAAACAATGTATGTATTGTCCTATGCCTTCTTGTGTTTCTTGGATGGGGAATAGGCATAAAGGTAGAATGCTAGCGAAGAGGCTGAACATTTCTTATTCTCCTCTGCTCTGCTTTCTTCATTGATAAATCAACAAGGTAAGCTCCGCATTCTTTGTCTGATTTCTCCATGGTCCTTTCATCCATCATCTTAATGATGGCACCACAGAAATAGTTTCCACTATTGTCATAGTAAATAGCCCTGTTTCCAGGGCATCTACCATTAACTTTGCATTTAGTATCGGGCATAGAAGGAACATCAAAATTATGATTAGGATATTTCTTCTTTAGCTTTGCCTTTAACTTATCTAGTGGGAACTTTGGCTGTTCTAGAGCCATGTACTAGGTACTTCCTTATCACCTTTGCCACCGATATATCCACCCCATCCGCAACCATTAGCTGCCGGTCTATATTTCGGGTCGTTCTTTTCACACATAAAGTCCGGTAAGTTTTTGATACCACTACCTTCGGGTGCCTCTGCTTTCTTTTTACGCATGTCTTCTATGTCGTCTGTCTTGTTGCACTTAGGGCATGCTTTAACGCTACCACTTTTGTCAACTACTTCACCAAACACTTCCTCGACTTCATCGATTAATGCTTTAGGTGTAGCTGATTGATACTGTACAAACAAATCAAGGAACGCATCGAAGTCTTGCTCTGTCCACTTGCTTACATCTTTTTCTTTATTAGCTTTGGTCCAGTCATCCCATGCTTGCTGTTTAACTGCTAGCCTTGTCTCTTTGTTAGGCTCATGGAACGCTACAGCTTCACGAAGTCTATTAACCATGTCACTTGGGTCCTCGTCTAAGAACTTAGTAGGTGCAGGTCCAATGTCTTCTGTCGCTGATTGTTGTGGGAACTTCTCTACGCTTTTGTTAGCGTAGTGTTCTTCCTCTGTAACCTCACCAGTCCATAGGTGAAGGCCAATACCATGTCGCATAGCTCCACGCTTTAGTGCATCCGACATACATAGTTTTAGTAACTCACCTTCGGTATTGTTATTCTTTACATCAACACTATCGACATCACCGACTTCGTCATGTGATACACCGAAGAGTGTGAATGTAGTAACAGCACCTCGCACCTTACCTTCACTATCTCTTACAATTTCTTTTAACTGATGGCTCCACTCACCATAAGCAACATCGTTAAGTCTCTTAGTGACTAGGTGATGCGGTACATAAGAACCAAACTTACCTTTGGGTGGTGCCTTTACTTCGTCTTTACTGAATGGCTTTGTTAAGGCCTTCTTAATTTTATCGTCCATTTATTTCCTCCATTATTTTGTATACTCTTGCCAAACTGATATCTAAAATACCTGCTATTTGTTTGACTGTAATGTCGTTGTTTAAACAATCAACGATGAACTGCTTGCGTGTCTTGTGCTTTTCTTCTAACATCAACTGCGCTCTGTTTATCTCTGATTGTATTCCTTTTAGTCTGTTAATAACTATAGTACTTTGGTCTGTCATAAATCTATCACCTCTGCTTTCTCTACTTTTGTATAGTGAACTTCACAACCTGGTATGTTATCAATATAACCAATAAAAAAGTTTTCTCTTTCTTTGGCTGTCGATATAGAAGTCTCGTCAATTATTACTTTGATTGTAAGAATTTCTACTGGTTTATTCTTCTTCATCTCCGACATCGTTTCCTCCTCTTGCTAATTGTGTATCGTATGCTAATGCGAACTCATCTAATAGAGCGTTTGCTTTCATTGCATTAGGTGCTTTTACTTTGCCAAATAAAATTTGACTGCCACCACATGCGTTAGCTAGCTCTATACTCCATTGTTTTATGCTTTCAATCGATGCGAAATCAAGCCTTGGCCTTGGCATCTTGCCTCCTTAATTGTTTTGTGTTATATACTTGCTGATACTTTGCTGTATAGTTTTATCATAAAGTGATTTGAACCTACATCTTTAAGCTCTCTCACTTTAGCCTGTGCCTCGAATAGGTTTTCGAACTCCCACTCATAGACACTGCTGTCAAATATGCTCACACTTTTTACAATGTATTTCATACTTATAGACTAACAGCTATTGAATATTAAACAACTATTTAAATAGCGTTATGTTCTTTTAGTATCCTTTGTATCTCTATGTTGCATCGTTCTATTTGTATCTCTAAGGATACAAGTTTTTTATTTGTCGCTAACTTTTCCCTGGTATGTATTAATGTTCTTACATTATCATTGTTACCTGGTGCGATTAGTTGATTGATTACATCAATTTCTTTTTGCAACCTAGCTTTCTCACTTTCTAATTGTTTTATGTTACTCATCTTCTATCTCTCCATTCATGGTGTAATCGTATGGGCTATAATTAAACAGTTTCCAAAAACATCTATCGTATATTTTTCGTGCATACCTGTAACCTATTCTTTTTGTAACTGTATCTTTGTTTTCTGTTAGCTCCATTGCGTCTAAAGAAAAGTAAAACAGTTTGTAATATAATTTTTCACTCATTTGATACCTCCTTATACTTTATCTCTATACCTTCGTCAAGCTCTAGTACGAACCCTTGGTCGTTAGTACCTACAACTTTAAAGTGTTGTAAAACTGTTGGCTCTGATAGCTCTTCTTCGGTCTGCTTTTTAATTGCTTCGTCTCTACTGTCATACATTATCCATTTGACATCACCATTTTTAAAACTGACTAGGTCAAACTTAGAACATATAGATATTTCCTTTGGCTCTCTCATTCTTTCCTCCTTGTTTAAACAGTCGGTACTATATGTACCAACTGTTATCACCATCACTATCGTCTGCATCGAGAACTGATATGGATTGTATCTCCTCACCAGTCTGCGTTGCGTCATTCTCATTTGCCCACATTGACATAAATCGAGAAGGCTCATTCATTGCATCTTGTCTGCAATCATATAGCTCATTCTCTGTCATTGGGTAGTCATACTTATAGGTAACAACCTTGGTTACCTTAAAGAAGACTGTGTCCTGTGGCGTATCTACTTGTTCTCCCATACTTTGCTCCTTTTATTTCTCCACTCTTAACTACAGCGTCCCACTTCTTGGTAGCTGTATCGCCATCGACTGAACCAATCTCTCTTGCTTTTTCAATAGCTTTGATAAGACTATCAAATGCAATAGGATGTATCATCACTGATGTATTCCTTTCGTTTGTTGGGTTTGTCTCTATCTCTAACCAAACACTGAACTCATTCAATGTATAGGTACTGTCTTTGCCTATCTCGATTAGGCCATTGTTAGTCGGGTATTGCTTTGGCATTATGCCTCCTTCTTTTTTCTTACTTGTTTAAACAGCCATGTGGGTAGGCTGAACAACCATACCTACCCTATGGCTTTCCCTGTTGGGTTAATTATAGAACAGGAAGTCTTGGTCCTGTTGCTGAAATGTAGTACCATACTCGTTAATATGCGTGTCGAATTGTGCGTTAGGATGGTCTGCTTTAATCTCATTAAGCTCACCTTCTTCACCTTCAACGCTCCAACCACATTCGTTTAGTCGAATGTTGTGCATATTCTCTCCACCACCACCGGTGTAGTCTGATATCTTTTGTATTGCTTCTTCTTCGCTGTCTGCTGAGACATATGCCTCGCTTTCTTGCGTATACTTTAAGTAATATAGTTTCATTACTTTCCCTCCAATTCTCTAACTAATCTGTGCAATGTATTTGTGTAATCTGAAGTCCTAAAACGAACAAACTCATCAATCGTTTTGTCTTTGAACTCTTTAGCTTTTTCACTGTCGCTACTCCATTCATTACAAATGTTAATTGCTTTTAACAATTCTCTTAGCTCTGCTTTTATGTCTTCCATTATTTTTCCCCTCGTATTACTGATATAGCGTGTTCTACACCTGCTATATATCCTTCATCCCAGTAAATATCTTTATCGTTCATTAAAGATTTGTCTCTCTCTAATTCTTTTTCTACTAATTTTACTAATTTTACTAATCGTTCTATCATTGTGTCCTTCTTTCTTTGTGTTTCTGCTGTCTGTTTAAACAGCAAGCAATCTACATAAGACTTTTTATACAGGGCAATGTATCTTTTGCCTCACATAAATTGCTTGCTATCTACACCCAGTAGCCTACAAGGTAAAAGGAAGGTGGATGAATAAGCCACCATAAGTACACCTCATAGGCTACAAGCTGTCAACCCTCGACACTAAAAGGGCGTTAGCTCATCGTCTTTGGCCTCTTTCTCCATGGCTAACCATTCGAGAACATCTTCTTTCTCTGCTTTAGTTAGGTCACTCCACTGAACTACTTCGTGATTGTACTCACTGCCACCATCGCCTTCTATGCCACTGTGTCGCATATTAACTGGCATATTGTCTTGGTAGATGAACTGTGGTTTGAAATGCTCTGCTTTGCATGCCACTGGGTTAGGCCAACGATACTCTACATTGATACCTAGCTTACCTTGTAGCTTGCTCCACTTTGCAATAGCGTCCTTTGCACTCTCGGCTGTCACCTTGAATGCGTCTTTGTAGCCACAGAATTGGTCTGTAGCTGTGATAATATATGCTTGCATATATCTCCTTTCTGTTTGTGTCTTGATAAATATAATTGATAGCTCGCTGTTTAAACAACAAGCTATCTATATACTTACTTGTAATCTTTTCTAAGATTTTCCGGTAACTCTACAACAGTACTGGAACCACAAGCCATACATCTGAAGTTGTCACCAACTTTTCTGTAGACTGCGATAGATACTCTTGCAATCAATCCCCAACCTTGGGCAATTGATTTGTCTGATGAACCTGGGCAACTTTCTGCTCCTGTGCATCTGACTGCAACTGTAGTCGAACCTTTACCGATTTTATCTTCTAACATTTTTGAGTGTGGAAGATAACCTAAGCTCTCAATGAAGTCTTTGACTAACAATGTGAACCCTGGGCCTGCAACAGTAGCTGTTGGTTTACCTTCGGCACCTAGATAATTCTTGATTATTCTAGCGAACCTTGGGCCATGGCCTACTTTAGGAGGCAACACTGCATGTGTAACTTCGTGGGCTACAACTTGTGCTGTCTCGATACATTCGACTAGGTTACTGGCTCCGAGTGTAGGCTTGATGAAGATTTCTCTAAAGTTTCCTGTAGAGTGGCCTTCATAGTGGCATACACCGATAGCGTTACCCATCTTGTTACCTGTAGGCATGAACCCCATAGATAATTTAATATTTTCTCTAGGTACTACTGGAACATATTCCTCTTTTATTTTATTGTAAAAGAAGTCGGCTACATCGTTGAGCCATTCCTCGCGTGTGCCTTGATATACTTTTCTATGTGTTGGGTTTTCTGCCAACAATTGTTTTTGTGTATTCATGTGTCTCCTTTATTGTGTCTTACAATAATAGCGGGCATAGGATATATGCCAACTCCTATTGAATAGCTTGATATAGCTATCATAAAAGGCACTGTTTAAACAATGCCTTCTAGATAGTTATTGTCCTTGAAATTGAATTTCTGATAATAGTTTTGGCTCGAAATAAATATCTCTTTCGATTTCGTTATTCTCTAATTCTCTTAAACTGAAATAACCCAATTCAAAAAAGTCTCCATCAACTGCGCCAAAGAATAATTCTTTTTCTTGGTCATACTCTATTGCGTACCATGTCCACGAACTAAAAGGGCTAAAGAATTTGGCTTGTACTACTTTATCTTTTTGTTCTTCTGTTTCGTATAACTTAGGTAATTTATTTTCTAATTCCTTAGTCAATAATTTCATAGTGTCTCCTTTATCTATTGGTATAAATACCATAAAGCCTTGCTGTTTAAACAAGGCTCTAGCTATTTATATAATTAGTCTTGTAGATAGCTATGTTTTTCAATCAATTTGATTAAGTCTTCATTGAATGAATGTGCGTTACTATCTTCCATCGCATAAACGAAGACTGTTGCAATTAAGCTTGGGCTCCATGCGAATAGTTTGGATAAAGTAACTCCTAATTTACTTTGTGCGGTGATTAAGTCATCATCGCTAATAGTGTCAAGATTTCTGAGCGTCCAAACAATCTCGTTAAATTCGTCTGTTCGCTCAACGCATCTATCTATTATTTGTTTTTCTAACTTTATATTCATTATTCTCCTTTATCTATTGGTATAAATACCATAGAACCTTCGAGGGGGTCGAAGGCTCTAGCTATCTACTCGATTTCTCCATAACGATGTTCTATAAGTAAAATTAGATTATTTACTATATCATCACTTGCTGAACATTTTCCTAATGTTGTCTCTACAACATCGGTTATCTCATCTCTTAAAGAGTTATCGTCTATATCTTCGTTAAAGAATTGTTTAGCTCTTTCTTGCATAATTTTTTTCTTTTCTTGTTCGCTCATACTCATGTATTCTCCTTTATATAGTGCTAATTAATAGCTTGTAATTCACAGAGAATTGGGTACACACTTTTTACAGTGACAATTATGTATTGTAT
>Ga0208645_1004293_pt1 | contig 10159 bp, 11 predicted proteins | sample VirMetDEL_Sep_01_FD_184519 | JGI IMG/M metagenome (GOLD analysis project Ga0208645, IMG submission 184519) | Aqueous microbial communities from the Delaware River and Bay under freshwater to marine salinity gradient to study organic matter... | ecosystem: Environmental > Aquatic > Marine >...
TTACATCTTATTTTATGATGTATGTAATGATGTGGCTAATGTTAGCTATTTGGTATGCTTGATGCTTACAAGAACATACCTCTACACGAGATACAAGCGTGGTGTTGGCACAACAAGATATTTGTTATACAGAAACCAACAAAAAGAGGTTATAGCAGAAACGCACCACCAGTAAAACTTATAGTTGATTTGGATGGAAGAAAAAAATATGGTAAATTAGAGTACAAACAAAATAGTAAAGAGTTAGAAGATAAAATAGAAGAACTATACCGTGCCTACTACGGTTCTTATAAGTAGGAATTTTTTCATTTGAAGTTTTGTTTTTTTTTGAAGGGGGGCTATGCCCCTCTTTTGTTTTATACATATTTTACTTAAAATTATTGTTATTATATGAAAGTTGATATACTAGTACCAACAGATTTATCTGAAATAACTTTAGAACAATACCAAAGGTTTGAAAAGATAAACACAGAAGAGAATCAGGATACAAATTTCTTGATGCACAAAATGGTAGAAATATTTTGTAACCTGAATTTGAGAGATGTAGCAAAAATTAGATACAACTACGTTAAAAGTATTTTAAATGACCTCAACGGTTTATTTGCAACAAAAGAAGAACTAATACCAACGTTTACACTACAAGGTGTAGAATACGGTTTTATACCTGTATTAGACGATATGAGTTTAGGTGAGTATATAGACTTAGATGAAAACTTTAGTAGTTGGCAAACAATGCACAAAGCAATGGCTGTTTTATACAGACCTGTAACGCTAAAGCAAAAAGATAAATATCAAATAGAGGAATACAAAGGAGTAGATGCAGCAGATGTTATGAAGAAGATGCCACTTGATGTTGTAATGAGTTCAATGGTTTTTTTTTATCATTTAAACAAAGAGTTGCTACAAACTACCCTGAATTATTTGAGCAAGGAAATACCGAACAAAATGACTATGGAGCAACGTCAAACTTTAGCAGAAAATGGGGTTGGTATCAAAGCATCTATGGCATCGCTAAAGGGGATGTTACAAAATATGACGATATAACAAAATTAAACTTTCATACTTGTTTATTGCATTTAGCATTTGAGAAAGAAAAGATAGAACTAGAAAAGCAACAAATAAAAAGAAGATGACAGGCTTTTACGATTTAACAGACAAAATAAAAGACACGCTACAAGCAGAACCATTTGTAAATACTGTAACGTATGGTAGCCTAGACGATATAGACCTAAACAAACAAACTATATTTCCTTTATCGCATATCATAGTAAACAATGTAGCTGTTGGTACAAAAACGTTGAGGTTTAATATTAGTGTACTATCAATGGACATTGTAGACGAAAGCAAAAAAGAAGCTGACGATTTTGTAGGAAATGATAACGAACAAGACGTACTAAACACACAACTAGCAATACAAAATAGATTACTAGCTTTACTGCAACGTGGTGACTTATATACAGACAAATACCAAGTAGAAGGCGAGGTTACTTGTGAACCTTTTGTAGATAGATTTGAAAACAAACTAGCAGGATGGGCAGCAACATTTGATGTGCTTATACCTAATGATATGACAATATGCTAACTAAAGGAAATACAAGAAAAGCGTTAGAACTTTTTAAAGGTGTTGTTTTAAATCAAAGTAGAGCAATACTTTCTAAAAGAGGTAAGAATGTTAGTGGTAAACTATTTAAAAGTTTAGATGGTGATGTTAAAGTGTACGACAACTCGATAAACCTTTCGTTTATGATGGAAGAGTACGGTGTGTTTCAGGACAAAGGTATAAGTGGTACAAAGAAAAAGTATAACACACCATTTAGTTATACATCTAAACGACCACCTGCAAAGTCATTAGAAAAATGGATAGGCAAAAGAGGTTTTCAGTTTAGAGATGCAAAAGGTAGGTTTCTATCTTACAAGTCTATGAGTTATATAATATCTAAAAGCATATTTGAGAAAGGAATAAAACCAAGTTTGTTTTTTACAAAACCATTTGAAAAAGCATTTGAAAGATTACCAAACGAATTAGTAGAAGCATACGGTTTAGACGTAGAAGATTTTTTAGCTTTTACATTTAACAACGAAAGATTGAGATGAGTACAAAAATTAATGCAAGAAGTCCGTATTTTTTAAAGGTAGAACCTGTAACTGTTGATTTAGGTGAGTTTACTTGTGCATTAGCAAACCTTACAAACTTTGCAGTAAGCAGCGAGGGATTAATAACAGAACCTAATATACAAAGAGGTACAATTATATCTGCAAGTGATGACAGCTTTGCAGTAAACAATACAGGTAGTCCAATACCTAGAACTGTAACTTATACAATTAGAATACCTTTTGGATACACGAATTATTCAAGCAGTACAATAAACTGTGATGTAACAGCAGACCAACCTAGTCAAACGGCACAACAAACAAGTCCAACTTGTCCAACAGTTGATGCTAACATAAGTAATATTGTACACACGAGTCTTACGCAAACTACAACGGTTGATTTAACAACTAAGTTTTCAGCAGGTACAGGTGACTCTATTAGTAAATACGAAGTGTATCGTATATCAGGTTCAGGTTTAGTAACAGGAAGTATATCAGGAAGTACACTTACGCATACTACACCTGTTAATTGTACATCAGCTACGTTTCGTGTAGCAGCATTTAATTCTGACAACTCTTGTAATAAATTAGTAGCTACTTATACTGTTTCAGCACCTTGTGCAAAAGCATTAACTTGTCTTATTGACGATGCAAATAATGTAGCACTTAACATAACAGGTGGCGCAGTAGATGCAGATGGGACTATACACAACCCGCTAACTTCTATTGGAAACTTGCAACCTATTAGATATGAAAGACCAATAGGCACAACTATAACATCATTACCACCAAACACTAGCGGTAGTGATACATCAATAGGTGGTTTAGTTTTTGTTTATACAGTACCTTCAGGATTTTCTAATGCGACCGCAGAACTAAAATGTGTTCGAATAGAAAATTTTATACAACCATCAACAGTACAACCTAGAGCATTAGTTTGTAGCGATGTTATATTAAGAGGTGTTTCAATAACATCTAGTGGTGCAATAAATACAGTAGGCGCAAAAGTATATATTAAAAACGTAGAATATGATTTAAGTGCTTTAGATGGTTGGGTAAGAAACGCAGATGGAGGTACTACATTTCCTGTTGTAGCAACACAAACAGCTAGAACGGTATATTTTAATTTGAAAGCACCAACATCTGAATACACTAATCACAATCAATATATATCGGTAGATTGTAGTACAACAGTTTATCAAGCACCTGCTGATATATGCGGTACATTAACAGCTTATTTGTCAAACCAAGCCTTTACTGACCCAAGCGATATATGTGGTGCTTTAGGAGGTTTTGAGGTTAATGTTGCACATCAATTTAATGTATCTAGTTTTGCACAAATAGGCACTGGAGAAAAAGTGTGTTTGAATGGTACACCTAAAAACGGAAACAACAGATATTTTGTACTTAGTCAATCTAGTTTAAGTTCAACAGCAGAAGATTATAGCACTTGGTATGTAATTAAAATAGACAGGGATGGTAATACAACAGAAAACCTTTACCATTCTTGCGAAGGAGATATATAAATTATGGCACTAAAAAGCGTAACAGTAAAGATATACATCTACACAGGCACAGAAGGAAGTTATACAGCAAACGACCTTAAATACACTATACAAAAAGAACGTATTAGTACTCAAACTAATATTGTTTTAGAAATAGGTGAGTTAGTTCGTGACTATATAAACGTAACATTTAATAATGACTACAATAGTACAGCTATATGGGTTACAACAGCAGAAACACTTATAGACGAAACAACAGGACTTGAATACGAATCAGGTAGTCCAAGAATTACTAACTTCTTAGCTATGGATGGTTATGGACATTTTGAAGATGATATAAACCCACAACTTTCTACTAATGCACTATACACATCAAACAATATATATCTGCCTGAAGGTACAGCAGGAAAGTTACCAATATTTGCAGAGGGTGTAGGCAAGGTAACAATAGATAGCGCAGACACACAGATAACAGACAATGGTAACAGCAACCAAAAGTTACAATACGTTACTATACCTGCTGACAGTTCTACTATACAAGTGTACGGTACAGATGACACAACCCTGTTAAAGACTATCACAGTTAATAATATATGCGAACCTAAATTTACAAACTACAAAGTAACATTTATAAATAAGTATGGTGCGTACCAAGATATTTACTTTTTTAAGAAAACAGTAAAAACATTTAATGTTACTGATGAAATGTACAAGGTCAATATAGTAGATTCAGATAACGCAGACTACAATACTTACGATGGACAAAGACAGCGTTACAATGCAAACGCACAAACATCGCTTAGTATGAATACAGGATTTGTAAAAGAAGATTTTACAAGTGCAATAGATGAACTGTTTTTGTCTGAAAATGTTTGGATAAGATATAACTCACAGACGTTATCTATTATACCTAAATCTAAATCATTTGTAAATAAAACATCATTAAACGACAAGCTAATTAACTACACAGTAGACTTTGACTTTGCATTTAACAAGATAAACAATGTACGTTAATGATATCACTACAATTATATATAGAAGGTCAAGAGGTAGAATTACACGATAGTGAAAGCGTAGTACTCAACCAGTCATTACAAGACGTTAGAGACATATCAAAAGTATTTACGGACTTTACTAGAACATTTAATGTACCTGCATCTAAAAGAAACAACAAAATATTTAAGCACTTCTATAATTACAACATAGTAGGCTTTGATGCAAGAAACAAACAACAAGCATCGCTATACCTTAATTACAAAACCTTTAAAACAGGCAAGGTAAAGCTAGAAGGTGTACAGTTAAAAAACAACAACCCTATAAACTACCGTATTACCTTTTACGGAAACACCGTAGAACTAAAGGATTTATTAGGAGATGACAAACTTGCTAACCTAGATGTACTAGGTGATACAGAACTTACCTACTCAGGCGCACAGATAAAAGCGGATATGCAAAGCGGTAAGGACATATCTATTGATGCAGATACAATAGACGATGCAGTTATTTACCCTTTAATTACTCATACTGATAGGTTGTTTTATGACAGTGGTACAGACACGGCTAACACATTTAACTTATCGGTAGGTTCTGCAAACAAAGGTCTTGTGGCAACACAATTAAAACCTGCAATACGAGTTTATGCTATACTTAAAGCAATTACTAATAAATACAATATAAACTTTAGTACAGATTTTTTTAGCAAGACTAACAATATATTCTACAAGTTGTATTTGTGGTTGCATAGAAAAAAAGGCGAAGTGTTTGATGAAGAAAGACCTGAATACGAATACAGAGTACACAACTTTGCAGTACAATCAGGTAGTTCAACTTTAGCACAAGACTTTAGCCAGTTTCATTTTTTTAATAGACGAAACAAAACAAGATTTATATCTGTTAAGGTAACAGCACCAAGTGTTGACTACAAAGTAAGGGTTTACGAAGGAAAAAACATATTTTTTGAAGGTGAGTTTAATGGTGATAGTGAACCAATACCTATTTCAGAACAAAAACAACTGAGCATACCACCTAACTCTGTACTTGGTAATAAAATTAGTGTAAGTATTATAACGGCATCGCAAGGCACATTTAGTGTTGATATGCGTATTAAGGATATAGATTCAGGGATATTGCCAGTTACAGGTAGGGGTTCTATAATATCAACAAATTATAGTATTAACATTGTTAAAGTGTCTTTGCAACAAGAGATGCCTGATATTAAAATAATAGACTTTCTTACAGGTTTATTTAAGATGTTTAACCTGACTGCTTTTTACGAAAACAATGCAATTAAAATACTACCACTAGATGACTTTTATGCTAGTTCTACAAGGTCTTTTGATATAACTGAATATTTAGACAAAGAAACAAGTGAAGTTAACTCTGTAATGCCTTTCAAAAATATAGACTTTAAATATAATAGCACAGGTAGTTTTTTAGCAGACAACCATAACAAGGCAAATCTTTTAGAGTGGGGTACATTGTCTTACGAAAACGATGGTGTATCTGAAGGTGACTCATACACAATAGAAGTCCCATTTGAACATCACAAGTTTGAAAGACTAAAAGACGTATCAGGTGGTTATACTACTGTACAATGGGGTTGGTCGGTAGACCCTAAAAAAGAAGAATACATAGGCGAACCATTATTATTTTACGGACACAAAGTAACAGGGGGTACGGCAATAGGAGTACAAGAATTGGCAGGTGGAAGTGTAACATCAATAGATGACTACTTTATACCAAGTAACCAAGTAGACCCAACGCAAGAATCACAGTCTATAAACTTTGGTAGTCAAGTAAGCGAATACACAAGAACATCAGTAGATGCTTCATTGTTTTCTACATATTACAAAACATACATACTTGATACCTTTAACCAAAGGCGTAGAATATCTAAATACAAAGCATATTTACCTATTAGTGTTATATCTGAACTAAAGCTACAAGACAAAATACAGATATTTAACAATTTGTATAAAATAAACACAATAAGTACAAACTTTGAGAACGGTCTTACTGATTTAGAATTAATAAACGAGGTAGCGGACTTTACATTACCATTTAGTACGTTCGATAACGATATACCTGTACTAGTTAGTGACGATTTACTAACCGCAGACAATACAGTTATACGAGCAAGTAATTCAATAGAAAGAATATGATAGGCAACATACTAGATATGCTAGAAATAGCAAAACAAGAAAAAAAAATAGGTAAGTACACGCATATAGCATTAGGAAAAAATTATTTGCCTACAACATTAAAGGATGCAACAAGAGAAATAAAATATAAGCTATGGCAATCAAGAAAACAATAGAACTCGAAGCAAGAGTTGGAAAAGCCGAAAAAGATTTACAGGGTGTAGCAAAGTCTGTACAGAAAATTGACAAAAACTTAGAAGATGTCAAAGATACTACTGGTGGAGTTGCTAAAGGTGTAAGAGGAATTGGTAATGCACTTAAAGCAGCAGGTATTGGTTTAGCCATTGCTGCATTTGCTAAATTAACAGAGGTATTTAACCAAAACCAAAAAGTAACAAATGCTTTTAATACTGCATTTGAAGCATTGTCATTAGCATTTAACGATTTCTTTAATTTTCTTGAAAGCAACATAAGTACAGTAACAGGTTATTTTAAAACCATATTTAATGACCCAATACAAGCTATACAAGATTTTTCTTCTGCAATATTTGATGGTATAGTAGCTAGATTCAAACAAGCTGTTGAAGCTATTGGGATTTTTGGTTCTGCTATTAATAAATTTTTCTCTGGAGATTTTGTTGGTGCAGCTATGTTAGCAACGGAAGCAGGGAAAGAATTATTTGATGTTGTAACAGGAGAAGATGGTGGATACGAAAAAATAGTAGAAGGAACTAAAACTGCTATAAGTGCTATAAGTAATTATACAAAGTCTACAATAGCAGCAGCACAAGAAACTGTTGAATTAAATAGAGCAGCAGAAGTAGGTATTGCACAAAACCGTATAATATTAGAACAAAAAGACAGAGAAGCTGAAAAGCTAAGACAAATACGAGATGACGAAAAGCTAACTATTGACGAACGCATAGAAGCTAATAACAAACTTGCAGAGGTATTAAACGAACAAGAAAGACTAATGTTAGCTAATGCTGATGCAGTTATAGCTGCTGCACAAGCACAGTTTGACAAAAATGCAAACGATGAAAACCAAATAGCTTTATTAGAAGCTAGAGCAGAAAAAGAAGGTATTCTTGCACAAATAGAAGGTTTTAGAAGTGAGCAGTTGATGAATGTAAATTCATTGGAAAGAGAAAGTCTTGATATACAAAAAGAAGTGACTGATGCAAAATTAGAATTGCAAATGTTAGAACTAGATAACGCACAGTCTGCATTTGGTTTGTTGTCAGAAATGGCAGGTAAAAGCAGAGCATTACAAGCTATATCAATAGTAGGTGAAAATGCGGTAGCAGCAGCAAAACAAATAATATCTACTAAAGCAGCTAATGCATCAGTTACAGCTAAATATGCTTTATTGCCAGGTGGTGCTTTATTAGCAGCAGCAGAAAAAAGAATAAATAATATATCGCTTGGTTTAGGATTAGCAGCATCGGCAGTTGCAACAGGTAAAGCGTTAAGTGCTTTAAAAGCAGGAGGAGGTTCACAAGCATCGTCTTTTAGAGGTGGTATAGGTGGTGAAGGTGGGGGAGCAACATCTCCTACCCAAGCCCCTGCATTTAATGTAGTAGGTGCATCACCTGAAAACCAATTAGCACAAGCAATAGGTCAAAGAGAACAACAACCAGTAAAAGCATTTGTTGTAAGTAACGATGTAACAAACGCACAAGCATTAGATAGAAATATAGTACAAAGCGCATCGCTAGGTTAACAAAAACAATTAAATATTATTGTAATAGTATGGACATTATAGAATTATTCATAGATGAAAACGATGATGTTTCAGGAATTGAGGCAGTATCCATTGTTGAGAACCCTGCGATTGAAGAGGACTTCGTAGCATTAAAAAACCAAGAGTTTAAATTTGCAGAAGTGAACAAAGAGAAGCGTATCCTTATGGGTGCTGCTCTTATTCCGAACAAACCAATTTACAGAAAAAACGAAGATAAAGAATATTACATATATTTTTCACGAGATACAGTACGCAAAGCAAGTGAACTGTTTTTTATAAAAGGCAACCACAACAAGTCTACATTAGAACATCAAGTACCACTTGCAGGTCTAGTAGCAGTAGAAAGTTGGATAGTAGAAGATTTAGAAAAAGATAAGTCAAGAGCCTACGGTATGGAAGTACCACTAGGGACTTGGATGCTATCAATGAAAGTAATGAATGACGATGTTTGGGAAAACTACGTTAAGACTGGTTTAGTAAAAGGTTTTAGTATTGAAGGGTACTTTGCAGATAGACTAGAACGACCAAACGAACCTAATAAGTTATCAGCTTGGGAAGAAGAAGAAGAACAATATTTACTAGAGGAACTAAAACAAACATTATTAGGCGAAGAATTAGAGTCTTTTGCAGACTACCCTGATGCGGTTTCTAATAATGCAAAACGTGGTATTGAACTCAACGAAAAAGTAAATAATAAATGTGCGACACAAGTAGGTAAGGTTAGAGCGCAACAACTTGCACAAGGTAAAGCTGTAACTGTCGAAACAGTAAAAAGAATGTTTAGTTATTTAAGTAGAGCGCAAGAATATTATGACGAAGGCAACAGCGAAGCGTGTGGTACTATATCTTACTTGTTGTGGGGTGGTAAAGCAGGACTACGTTGGGCAGGAAGCAAACTAAGAGAATTAGACTTATTAGAAGCCGACCTTAAAAAACCTTGTCAAGCAGGATATGAAATGATAGGCTTTAAAATGAAAAACGGAAGAAGAGTACCTAATTGTGTACCTATAAAATGAGAGATTACAACGAAAAAGCACCAAGTCCTAAGAATGACAAAAGGGGATGTTTGTGCGAAGATGGTACATATAGTAGAAGGTGTTGCGATGGAAGTTTCCAAGCGCAAGGCATAGGCAATATAACAAGAAGCCTGTTTTTTTTATATACAGAAGAAGGTGAAAAATTTATACAAGAAGATAACAGTAAATTATATCAATAATGGCTGACAAAAAAATAAGTCAACTAACAGCAGTAGCAGCAGCTAACATAACAGGAAGCGAAGATTTACCTATTGTACAAACAGGTACTACTAAAAAAACAAGTCTTACAGACGTACAACATTATATTATAAACCACCTAGACCCTACTACACTAACAGTTAGTGCAGGTAACACTTATGACTTAGGTGCATCAATTTATGATGAAGCTGAAATAATTGTGCTTACTTGGAGTGGTGGTGCAGGTACAGCCACACTTACTTTGCCTGATGTAACAGCGACTAAGAATTTAAACAGAGCAAAGCGTTTTATTACAGACTCCACATTTAGTAATTCAACACACGCTAATCTTACACCTTACGGTTCGCAGACTTTAGATGGTGCTAATAGTGCTTTTGACTTAAACAGAGCATATGAAGGCATTAAGATATGGGGTAATGGCACAGAGTGGTTTATTATCCAACA
>Ga0208645_1004296_pt1 | contig 10153 bp, 11 predicted proteins | sample VirMetDEL_Sep_01_FD_184519 | JGI IMG/M metagenome (GOLD analysis project Ga0208645, IMG submission 184519) | Aqueous microbial communities from the Delaware River and Bay under freshwater to marine salinity gradient to study organic matter... | ecosystem: Environmental > Aquatic > Marine >...
TTTTTTTTTTATTATTTATTTAAATATTTAATAAAAAAGTATTTAAAGAAAAAATATATTATATATATATAAAAGAAAAATATGAATTCACAAATTTTAACAGAAAAAAAATATAACATTAATAATAATAAGATGACCTCAATTATTAACCCTATTACAAAAAAAAAGATTACTCTTAAAGTATTGTCTAAACGACTAAGAGAAGGTTTTTACAATCCAAACGAAATTAAAATGATTCAGGAGAGGTTAAAAAATAATAATTTAGGGTTCAACTCGAAAACAGGCAGAATATCAAAATCTACTAACAGAGAATTACAAAAACAATTAAAAAAAGACAAAAAAGAAAAAGAAATTTTTGGAGTAGAATTAATTAAACAATTTTCTAAAAAAGAAGATAATAAAAGAATAAATAAAATTGTAAAAAGTTTTAATAATATGATAATGACAGGAGATAATAAAACATCATTTAATTTAAGTAATTTAAAATTTTATTCTAAACAAGAAGCGTTTAAAAAAATATTAAAATTATTACCATTACAATTAACCCAAAAAATTTTAATAGAGTATGTAGATGAAAGTGGTTTAAAAAAATATTATGCCTTAAACGATATGACAAAAAAAAGATTAATAGAAGATTTAGATAAGAATTTTGTAGATGCTGAGGAGGTGATGGTTAAGAGCAATTCCCAATTTATTTATACAGGAATTGAAATAGGTGATTTATCATTTATATTACCTAATATGATAATTGATGATGATAATGATATTATAAATAATAATACACAAACATCAATAACTAATCAATTATTAGGTGGTGCTATGTTTCCTTATTTATTATTAGATGATGGATTAGATTTAAAAAAATATGGTGTATATTCAAATGTAGATAGTGAAAATTATAATGAAAATTGTTTAATTCAATCTTTAAAAAATAGTGGAGAATTAAAAGAAAATCAAATTGAAAAAATTAAAGTTATGTTAAAAACAAGAGAAATCCCAAAAAGAAAATTAAAACAAATAGCAGAAAAATTAAATATATGTTTATGTATTAGTCAAATTGATAAGAAAATAGAATATCACGGAGATAAAAAAAATAAACAAATTAAATTAGGTTTAATAGAAAATCATTATTTTATTATTGATAAAGAAACTAATATTACATCATACTCATTAAAAAATTATTTTGATACTGAATTAAGACAAAAAAAAGACTGGAAACAATTTATTAAAAAAGATGAAAGGAATAAAAATAGATTTATTGATAGTTTTAATTTAATTAAATATTTAACTGAAAATAAAGAAAAATTCTTAAAACCTATTCCATCCTGTAATGAATTGTATAAAACTTCATTTTATGATAATTTTGAAATTGATAATTTAAATGCTTTTGATGAAGATAATTTTAAAGAAATTGAATACATAGAAAAAGATGACTATAATGGTAATGTTGTTTATTTTGATTTTGAAACAATAACAGAAGATAAACATATTCCTTATTTATGTAATTGTGATTTAATTGAAAGTAGTTTCTATGGAGAAGAATGTGGTAAATCTTTATTAAATTATTTAATTAGATTAGGATATAAAGACCAAAAAATAACAACTTCAAAAGGAAAAGAAATACAAAAACCATTAACATTAATCGCTCATAATTTAGGGTATGATTTTAGTTTTATTTCTAAATATTTAGATGATATTGATATTGTTAATAAAGGAAAATTAATTGTTGTTGCTACAGGGACCTATAAAGGACTCAAAATAAGATTTATGGATTCTTTAATGATGATACCTATGAAATTAGCGTCATTTCCTAAAACTTTCGGTTTAGATTCCGTAAAAGAAATTATGCCCTATGATTTATATACAAAAGAAAATTTATATAATAAAAATGGTTATTTATCTTTACAAGAATGTTTTAAAAGTCAGCATTTATTAAATGAAGATGATAAAAAATTATTTACTGAAAATTGTATAAAATGGAATTGTATTTTAGAAGGTAAAGTAAATCTAAATTTATATTCTTCTAAATATTGTTTTATAGATTGTTTAGTATTAAAAAAAGGTTATGAAAAATTTAGAACCCTTATGAGAGAATTAAATGGATTAGATACATTAAATTATTATTCTATTGCCAGTATAGCACAAACTCATTTAATTAAATTGGGTTGTTATAATGGTGTTCAATCTGTATCAGGGGTAGTAAGAGAATTTATACAAAAATGCGTAGTTGGTGGACGATGTATGACATCAAATAATCAAAAACATATTTATACAGGAAAAAATAAAATTAAATTGGCGGACTATGATGCTTGTAGTTTATACCCCTCTGCTATGTATAGAATTGAAGGGTTTTTATTAGGAAAACCAAAAGTTTTATCTCAAAATGATATTAATAATTTAAAATCAAACTTAAATTTATTTGATGGATTTTTTATTAAAATTAAGGTTTTATCTGTTGGTAAAAAATATAAAATACCTTGTATGAGTAAAGTAACCGAAAAAGGTATTAGGGAATGGAGTAATAAAATGGAAAATGAAATATGTTATGTAGATAAAACAACATTACAGGACTGGATACTATTCCATAAAATAGAATATGATATTATTGAAGGGTATTATTATAATGAAGGAAGAAATAATAAAATTAATTCAGTTATAAAAGATATTTATGACGAAAGGAAAAAATATAAAAAATTAAAAAATCCATTAGAAGCAGTTTTAAAATTAATTATGAATTCAGGATATGGAAAATCTATTTTAAAACCTATTGATACAGACCAAAAATTAATCCCTATGAACGAGTATGAAATAACAGAATATAATATTAATAATGATAAACAACATAACACAATTAAATTTAAACATTTTAATAAAATAGAAACAACTATTAATTATTTAAATAAAAAATCAAAATATATAAAATTTGATATTGATGATAATAAAAAAATTAAAATTGGAACATTTAAAAAAGAAGGTAAATTTAATTTTACTTATGAAAAAAGTTATAGAAAACATATTAACAGAAATTTTAATTATATTAAAGAATGTGAAACCTGTATAGATGATAGATATATGAGGATTAAAACTATAAAACCTATTGACGAGCATTTTAATTCTGCTCATATTGGAGTTGAAATTTTAAGTATGTCAAAAAGGATTATGTTTGAAGTTATGACAACAGCAGAAGATAATGATTTATATATGACATACACAGATACAGACAGCATCCATATTAAATATGATGATATACCTATTTTAGAACAAAAATTTAAAGAAAAATATAATAAAGAAATAAAAGGTAATGATTTAGGACAATTCCATATAGATTTTGAAATGAGTGATAAAAACATTGATACAGATACTATATATAGTGATGAGAGTTTATTTTTAATGAAAAAATGTTATATAGACAAATTAAAAGGATTTAATAAAGAAACTAAAAAATACGAAACCGATTATCATATAAGAATGAAAGGAATACCTGAATCGTCAATATTATTAAAAGCATATACCGACTATGATAATGACCCTATTAAATTATTTGAGGATTTATATAAAGGAAATCCTATTGAATTCGATTTAACAAGAGGTTATGAAAAAGGTAATATTATTAATAAAATGAAATTAGAAAATAAAAATTTTGATATACACACTAAAAAAGATTTTAATAGAAAAATTACTATTAGATATAATGAATATGATAAATTAGAATATAATTAGGTTTTTTTGAATAAAATATTTTTCTTTTATTAATATATAAGTATGAATTATTTAAAGGGTTTAGAAAATGAAAAAATAGTTAAACCTATTTTAGAAAAATATTTTAAATTAGAACTGATACACAATGATAGATATGCTTTATTTGATTTTTGTGATACAACTCAAAATAATTATATAGAGTTAAAATGTAGAAATTGTTTTAGTTATACCTATAAAGATTTAATGATGAATTTAAATAAATGGAACGAAGGTTATAAATATATAAATTTTGATAAAAATGTTTATTACGTTTTTAAATTTAAAGACGGAATTTATTATTATCAACAAAACTTTAAGGATAATTTTGAAATTCGTGAATATAAAAATATCAAATATATTTATATACCGACTAATAAATTAATGAAAATTAACAATAATTAATTATTTATTTTTGTCGGTATTTCGGTATTTTTTATATATGTATATAATATATATGGAAGAATTAAAAAGACAAATTGGAGAAGAGATTGAAGAAGTCCAATCAAATGAGACATCCTCTGAAAATGTTTTAGAAAACCCTACTGAAAATCTTTTAGAAAACCCTCCTGAAAATGTTTTAGAAAACCCTCCTGAAAATATACAAAAAACTAAAACAGATAAAAGAACCAAAGGAAATTACAAAATGACTCCAGCAAGACAAAAAGCAATTAACAATATGTTAGAAGCAAGGCAGAAAAAAATAGAACAAAAAAGAATAGAAAAAGAAGAGAAAGAAGTCGAAAAATTACAAAAGAAAAAAGAGAAAATTGTTAAAGAAACAATAAAACAAGCAAAACCTAAAAAACAAAAAATAATTTATCAGGATGAAGAAGATTCTTCTAGTGAAGAAGAAGTTATTGTAGTAAAAAAAAGAAAACCCACTAAAAAAAAAAATGTATATCAGGAAGAAGATTTATCTATTACCGATAGAATAGAAAGAATTAATAAAAAATTAGGACTTAAATCATCTATGAAACCAATAGAAGAGAAACAAAAAGAAAAAGAGATTAAAACCCCTATTGAAACAATTAAAGAAGATTCCAAACCCAAAAAGATAAGTAAGCTGGAATACCTACAAAATTTAGGATTTTACTAATAATAAAATATTTAACTAAAATTTTTATCATATCTTATATATATATATAATGCCTTATAAAAAAATTAAGTTGCCTAATAAAAATTTATATAAAGTTATAAACGAAAAAAATGGTGATATTAAAGCAAAAAAAACAACAAAAGAAAAAGCAGAAAAACAAATTAGACTATTAAATTATGTAGAAACTTTAAAAAAAAAATAGTATAATAATATAGAAATATGAATTTTACTATTAGAAAAAATAAAGATAATGTTGAAATAGAACCAATCAAATACAACGGAGATAGGATTAATGAAGATATGAAATTAATACCAGAATTCTTACCAAAAATAAATTTTAGTTTTTATATAGTTGGAAGACCTCGTAGTGGTAAAAGTACTCTTTTAAATAGTTTATTATGTAATGATGGACGAAAAATTAGAAATCAAAATAAGAATAAATCTAAATTTTATTATAAGTTGTTTGAAAGGGTTTATATTTTTAGTCCTTCTATTAAAACATCTTCAAAACCATTTCCATTACCTCCAGAAAATATTTTTGATGATTATGACCCTGAAATATTAAATTGTTTAATTGAAAACATAGCAAAAGATCAAAATCTGAATTGTGCTTTTATTTTTGACGATGTAATTAAGACTCTTAATCAAAACGGTGGGGAAAATAGTAAAAATTTACATCGTATGTTATTAAATAGGAGACATATTTTATATAACCCTAATGACATAGATGAAGACCATATTAGTGGGTGTAGTAGTTTTATTACTTCTCAACGGTACAATTTATTACCAATGACAATTAGGACATCGGGCATAAGTCATTTAATACTTTTTAAAATAACTAATATGAAAGATTTAAATGATGTATGGATAGAAAATGCCAACGAAATGGATTTTAAACAATTTAAAAAAATTTGTGATTTCGTATGGAATGATAACTCACATAATTTTTTATACATTATATTAGATGAAGATATAAGCAGGAAATACCATAAGAATTTTGATAGAATTGAGTTAGATGAAACATATTTAAATTCTTAATAATATATATGAATTATTATCAAAAAAATAAAGATAGACTTAAGAAGTATTATCAAGAGTATAGGAAAGATAATTTATATAAAATGAGAAATTATGAAGATGAATATCGTCAAAAGAATTTGGAAAAAATAAAAGATTATCAATATGAATATAGACAAAAGAACAAAACAAAATTAAATATTTACAATCAAAATTATTATAAAAAAAATAAATTTTTAATTAATTATGATAATATTGAAAAACAAGAAAAAAATTTAATAGTTGATTTTGATTAGTGTTAATAATATTATATAATATAATAATATTATATTATTATATTATATAATGAAGAAATCTGGAAATCATAAACACGATAAAGATAATATTGAAGGGTTACACTCTCACGAATACGAAGAATTAGAAGAAGAAGGAATAAAATTATTAGTAAAAGGAAAATTAAAAAATGTTCCTGAAATCAGTTTTAAAAAACCTAAAACAGAAAAACAAAAGAAAGATGCAAAGGAGACAAGAGAAGCAAAAAAACAAAATAAAAAAAATGAATTAACTCAGTTAGTCGAAGATATTGAAAAAAATTTTGATAAATTTCAGGGAAAAAAACAATTAGCACAACAAGGAGTTCAACAAACAATTCCAATTTATATTCCACAATATACGCCCCCATCAGGAAAAAATTTAAATACTGATTATTTGAGCGAAATTAATAATATGATTTTAGAAAAAGAAAACGAATTAAAAGAATATTATGAAAAAGAATTTAATCAAAAATGGAGTGAAATAGAGGAAGCATATAATATTTTAGAAGATAAAGAAGTAGAACGAATTAGACAGAAAGCATTAGAGATAACACCTCAATTAACATCTCAATTAATACCATCCCAACAAACTGAATATATACCAGAAGAAGTAGAGATAACACCTCAATTAATACCATCCCAACAAACTGAAGTAATACCAGAAGAAGTAGAGATAACACCTCAATTAACACCATCCCAACAAACTGAAGTAATACCAGAAGAAGAATCTCTAGAAGATAAAGTAGTAGGTCTTTTAGATTTATTTGATAATGAAGTATTATCTAAATTTAGAGAAGCAGACCCTAATCTTAAAAATTTAGAGGAATTGAATGAAGAGCAAGAAGAGATTATAGATACTAAAGAAATAGAATTAAAAAAACAACAACAATTAATAGAAGAGATAGAAGAAGAAAGAAATCAACTATTAAAAGAGATGGAGATGATTCCTATGATGGAGCAAGAATATGCTGAGGCGTTACAACAAATACAAGAGAGAGAAGATATAATTTTTGAATTAAACGGGGTAGTAGATAAAACAAAAGAGGAATTAGATAATTTAAAATTTATGAATCAATTTAAAGAAGATAGAACAGAAGAACAACAAAAATTAATAGACGAAAATATCACATCCCCAGCAGAGCAACAATTAATAAAAAGGGATATAGAGAATAGCACTGAATATCTAGCTCTTTCATCTTTAGGAATTCCCAAAAATTTAATTCCTCTACAAAAATCAAAATTAAGAGATTTATATTTATTGGTTAGAAAGACAAACGAAGAAGATTTAAATTTTATTTTGGAAACAAAACCAAAATCACAAAAACAATTTTATCAACAATTATCTACTCCTAGAAAAGATATTTTAGAAATTATTAAAAAAAAAGAAGAAGAAGAAAGACAACAAGAAGAAGAAAGACAAAAACAAATTATAAATGAAATGGTAGAAACTGCGGAAAGTGAAGAATTATCAGAGAATCTATTTAAAATAACTCAAGAACTTGTTTTAATACAAAAATCTATTAATAAGAAACAAAATGAAATCCAAAAGAAAAAAGATGAAATCAGGATTTTAACTCAAAATATAGAAGAAGTTAATGAAATGATAGACGAATTAGTTACAGAATATGAAAATTTAATTTTAACCCTAGAAAAAAATGAAATAGATTATGCTGATACATATCTAATAGAAAGTAAAGAACAGGTTACTAATGAGATTGAAAAATTTAAAGAAGAAATAGAACAAAAATCTAAAATTATAACTGACGAAATTCAAAAAGTTAGTGAAGATGAGATTGCTTTAGAAGAGGAAATAAACAAATTTGAACAACTAAAAATAAAAAATGATTTGCTCAAAAATGAAATGACCGAAAAAAATATTAGTATAGAAATAGTATAAAAAATCTAATATATAATAATGAGTAATTATATATTAGAGAAATCAAAAAGAAAAGATAAAAGATTTGTTATAATTATGAATGGTATGAAACATAATTTTGGGTTAAAAGGTGGAAAGACCTTTATTGATGGTAGAACAGAAAAAGAAAAACAGAATTATCTAGCAAGACACAAGGTAAATGAGGATTGGAGCAAATTTGGAATACATAGTGCTGGTTTCTGGAGTCGATGGATTTTATGGAATAAACCTACTATTACAGAGAGCATTAAAGATTTAGAGAAAAGATTTAATATAAAAATAATAAATAGGGGATTGAATCCATAGTTTTTTTCTTGTATTAATATATAAATGAATTCTCAAATAAGTCATAAGATTAAAAATAATAAAAATAAAGATAAAGATAAAGTATATACTCCTAAAGAAGTTGCTGAAGATTGTATAAATAAGATAAAATATAAAATAAAAGATACAGACCATTTATTTGAACCATTTTACGGGCAAGGTGTATTTTTTAATTTATTTGGTGAGAATCCTAAATCATATACTGAGATAGATTTAGGATTAGATTTTTTTGAGATTGATGATGATATTGAAACTGATTATATTATTACTAATCCGCCGTATAGTATAATGACTGATATAATAAATAAAATAATTAAAATGAAACATCTAAAAGGTTTTGGGATATTAGTTAATAATCTAACAATCACCCCCCCGAGACTTAAAAAATTAGAAGATTATAATTTTTTTCCTTCTGATTTATATATTTTTAAAGTTCGTAGTTGGTTTGGAGTTCAATATTTTTGGTTTTTTGAAAAATTAGACATTAAACCCCAGACAAATATTACTTATAAACGAGAACAATATAAGTATTAATAAAAAAGTATTTAAAGATATTTTTTTTCTATTATATATATATAGTATATAATGCCTTCAAATAGTAAAGAATACGCAAAGAAATATTATGAAAAAAATAAAGAAAAATTAAAAAAATATTATGAAGAGAATAAAGAGCAATTTAAACTTAATTATGAAAACTCTAGAGATAAATTAATTGATACTAATAGTCAGCATTATAAAATATTTATTGAATATCTTAATTTAATTTGTGATAATATTGAAGACAATAATTATTTAATTGATAGCAATATTTATACAAATAATATAATTAAAAAATATATTGATGATAATATCATAACTTTTAAAGAACATTTTTATTTTAATAATTGGTCTAATATGATGAAATCTAAAAAACTTGCTAATCAAATTTTAAAGAGAATGTGTAAGACTTTAAATATAGAAACAAAAAATATTATAAAATCTTGTGTAAATGATAATGATAAACCTTCTTCTCATTGTTATATATTACTATCTCTTTAACCCCCCTTAGGGGGTGTAACCCCCTTTAACCCCCCTTTTGAAACATACTTTAATTTTTATTAATTATTAATTAAAATTAAAGTATTTTTATTAAATACTTAAAAATACTTTTATATAAATATATATAAAAGAAAATATGATTGGAAAATTAGAACAAATCCCCCCAATGAAAATAGATGATAAAGACAAAGATTTAAGAAAAGCAATAGAAGAATATATTAATTAGGGGGTGTAACCCCCTTTAACCCCCCTTTTGCTATACTTTTTTTAAAAGTATGTAGAGACAAAATATTAGAGCAAAAAAGACAATATAAACTTAAAAGATTTGAATGTCCATTTTGTAATTGTAATGTTAAACATATTTCTAAATGGCGACACTTTAAAAGTAAAAAACATATTGAAAATTTAAATAAAAAAAAATAAAAAAAAAATAAAAAAAAATAATAAAAAAATAATAATTAAAAAATAAATTAAATAATAATTAATTTATTTTTTTTTTATCTTTTTAAAAAATAATTAAATAATAATTAATTTATTTTTTTTTATTTTTTTTTATATCCATTTATATTTATTTTGTATCACGAGAGACCATAACAGACCATAATCGAGAATTTTGGGAATTTTCGGCATCAACGATAACTCACGAATGATGAGAAGAAACAAGCAAGTAGTTAGAAAGTAGATTTACTCCGCACTCACCTTAAATATAGG
>Ga0208645_1004299_pt1 | contig 10146 bp, 8 predicted proteins | sample VirMetDEL_Sep_01_FD_184519 | JGI IMG/M metagenome (GOLD analysis project Ga0208645, IMG submission 184519) | Aqueous microbial communities from the Delaware River and Bay under freshwater to marine salinity gradient to study organic matter... | ecosystem: Environmental > Aquatic > Marine >...
AACATTTCCCTCTCTCCTTCCAGCTTTCTAGTTTTAGGTACAGCCGCACTGCTCAGAAATTGCCCTGGATCCAGCTCTTGAGCCGGTCCACGACAGACGTCTTGGGTTCTTCGGCAAAGTTGCCGAGACCGGACATGGAGGTGCCCTCGGTCTGCTTACGCATCCCGTAGAGCAGCAGGCCCACGCCCGTTGAATAGATGGGATTGCGGACCACGTCCGCGAGTCCGTTGACGCTATGCGGTACGCCAAGGCGCACCGGCATGTGGAAGATCTCCTCGGCGAGCTCGACGGCACCTTCCATCTTCGCTGTACCGCCTGTGAGGACGATCCCTGCCGGAACCAGATCCTCGTAGCCGCTGCGACGCAGCTCGGCCTGAATCAAGGTGAAGAGCTCGTCATAACGCGGCTCCACGACTTCGGCCAATGCCTGACGCGAGAGTTCCCGCGGAGGGCGATCCCCGACGCTCGGTACCTTGATGGTCTCGCCGGGGCCGGCCAACTTGGCCAGCGCGCAGGCGTACCGAATCTTGATCTCCTCCGCGTACTGAGTCGGAGTGCGTAGCGCCATGGCGATGTCGTTGGTGACCTGATCGCCCGCAATCGGGATAACAGCGGTATGCCGGATAGCGCCTTCGGTGAAGATGCAGATGTCGGTTGTCCCGCCACCGATATCCACCAGGCAGACGCCCAGCTCTTTCTCGTCATCAGTCAGCACGGCATGCGCCGAGGCCAGCTGCTCGAGGATGATGTCGTCAACCTCAAGACCACAACGGCGTACGCACTTTTCAATATTTTGCGCGGCATTGACCGCACACGTTACGACGTGAACCTTGGCTTCCAGGCGCACCCCGGACATGCCTAGCGGTTCGCGAACGCCTTCCTGGTTGTCGATCACATAGTCCTGCGGCAACGTGTGCAGCACACGCTGATCTGCAGGAATAGCCACGGCCTGGGCAGCATCTAGCACACGTTCGAGGTCGGCAGTGCTGACTTCACGGTCGCGGATGGCGACGATCCCGTGCGAGTTCAGGCTGCGGATATGGTTGCCGGCCAGGCCGACGAATGCTGAGTGAATGCGGCAGCCTGCCATCAGCTGTGCCTCTTCAACGGCACGCTGGATCGACTGAACGGTGGACTCAATATTGACCACTACGCCCTTTTTCAAGCCACGCGACGGATGCGTGCCGATCCCGACAATCTCCAACTCGCCATCCGGCGTCACTTCGCCGACCAGCGCCACCACCTTCGAGGTGCCGATATCGAGACCGACGATCATCTTGCCGCTTTGCACGCTAGACATGTGTTTCATTCCTCAATTCTTCGCAACGACGGCTTCATCCGTCGTGGTCGGGCTCGGCTCCCGCCACGCAACGGCGAGGCCATTGGCGTAGCGAAGGTCGATCCGCGCAATTTTGTCGCTCTCCTGCGCCAGCTCTTGCTGGTAAATGGCAGTGAAGCGCCGCATTTTTTCGATTATCTGATCCCTTCCCAACAGCAGCTCGACGCCCTGCCCGGTCGTCACAAACCAGCTGCCCCGCGCCCGCAGTTCCAGGCGAGCGATGGAAAAACCGAGTGGCCGCAGCATCTGGCTGAGCACCTGGTACTGCTGCATCACCCGCTGCTGGGCCCGCTTCGGACCATACAACTGCGGCAAGTGTTCATACCGAGTCAGATTGTCTGGCGCGAAGGCCTGACCGTTATTGTTCAGCAGCGATTCGTCACCCCAGCGAGCGATCGGCAGCTGCTCGTCAAGACGCACCATGACTTCATCCGGCCAGATTCGGCGCGCTTCGACATGGGCTATCCAAGGCATCTGTTCAAGGTCGTGACGCAAAGCGTCGAGATCAACCTTGAAGAAACTGGCTTCGACGAACGGCGCCATACGTGCCTGCACTGCTTGCTGATCGACATAGGTCAGTTCGCCCCGAACGCTCACCTTGGCGATCGGCCGATCGGCATAGGGCGCGAGCTGGTCACCCAGCTGGTAAAGCCCCACGGCAAGCCCCGCGAGCAGTACCGGCCACAGGGCACGCTTGAGCGAACCCAGGCTCGGCCGTGGCAAGCGCGCCGAAAGCGGCTCGCGCTGCACCAGCCGGCTCGCGCCCCGCTGTGCCGGCTTGCGTGAAGCACGGCCGGTAGCGGGTTGAGAGTGACGCAGCGTGGTGATCATCGATCAGTTCCCCGTCGCCATGCTGGCATCCAGAATCGCGAGGACCAACTGCTGGAAGTCCAGCCCTGCTGCCCGCGCGGCCATAGGCACCAGGCTGTGATCAGTCATGCCTGGAACGGTGTTCACCTCCAACAGCCAGAAAGCGCCGCTGTTGTCCTGCATGACGTCGACACGCGCCCAGCCCTGAATGCCCACGGCTTCACAGGCACGGGCGGACAGGTCCTTCAATTCCTGTTCTTTTGCAGCGTCCAGTCCACAGGGAATCCGGTACTGGGTGTCGTTGGCGACATACTTGGCGTCGTAGTCGTAGAAAGTGTGCGGCGTGCCCAGACCAATCGGTGGAAGCACCTTGCCGCGCAAGGTGGCAATCGTGAACTCCGGACCCTGGATCCACTGTTCGACCAGCACCTGCGAGTCGTAGAGACTCGCGGCGCGCCAGGCCGCAATCAGCTCATCGATACCTGCGACTTTGGCCATCCCGATGCTGGAGCCCTCATGCGCTGGCTTGACGATCAGCGGGAAACCCAAACCATCAGCTGCGGCCCGACAATCGGCCTCGCTCGCCAGAACGGCGTGCCGCGGAGTCGGTAGGCCAAGGCTCTGCCAAACCTGCTTGGTACGCAGCTTGTCCATGGCCAGAGCCGATGCAAGGATGCCGCTACCGGTATAAGGGATACCGGCACACTCGAGCAGACCTTGCATGCTGCCGTCTTCACCGCCACGCCCATGCAGCACGATAAAGGCGCGATCAATCCGTTCGCTGCTCAACCGAGTCAACAGCTGATCATCAACATCGATACCGAACGCATCAACGCCAGCCGATTGCAGGGCCGCGAGCACTGCCGCTCCAGACTTCAGCGACACCTCGCGCTCGGCGCTCTTGCCGCCGTAGAGCACGGCGACCCGGCCGAATGCCTGGGGGTCGCGGGTCGATTGGAGGGCCGTCATTCGCTCTTCCTCGTGGCGCTTACAGCGCCAGCAAACAGGGGACTATTGATGAGTTGCGGGGCTAGCCCGCCGATGTCGCCGGCGCCCTGACAAAGCAGGATGTCGCCCGGTCGTAGCAGGGGTTTGACCAGCGGAGCCAAATCGACGCCGCGGTCGATATAGATCGGGTCGAGCTGGCCGCGTTGACGGATGCTGTGGCAAAGATGGCGGCTGTCAGCACCTGGAATGGGCTCCTCGCCGGCTGGATACACTTCCATCAAGAGCAAAACATTCGCATCGTTCAGCACCTGTACGAAGTCGTCGTACAGATCACGGGTTCGGCTGAACCGATGGGGTTGATAGACCATGACCAAGCGGCGATCGGGCCACCCCCCTCGGACAGCCTGGATCACAGCGGCCACTTCACGCGGGTGATGACCGTAGTCGTCAACGAGCATCACGCTGCCGTCTTCAACCGGTAGTTCTCCGTAAACCTGAAACCGCCGGCCGACCCCGCCGAACTGAGACAAGCCCAGAACGATCGCCTCGTCGTCGATCCCTTCGTCGGTGGCGATGGCGATTGTTGCCAGGGCGTTGAGGACGTTATGGTTGCCCGGCATGTTGACCGACACATCGAGCGCGTCGAAGCCATCGCGCAGCACCGTGAAATAGGTGCGCATCCCTTCCTGGCGAACATTGATGGCCCTGACATCGGCATCTTCATGCATACCGTAGGTGGTGATCGGGCGCCCTACCTGTGGAATGATTTCGCGCACGACGGGATCGTCGACACAGAGCACCGCCAGCCCGTAGAACGGCAGGTTGTGCAAGAACTCGACAAAGGTCTTCTTCAGCTTGCCGAAATCGCCGCCGTAGGTGCTCATGTGATCGGCGTCGATGTTGGTGACGACCGCGACCATCGGCTGCAGGTGCAGGAAGCTGGCGTCGCTTTCATCGGCCTCGGCAATCAGATACCGACTGGAACCCAGCTGAGCATTGGTGCCGGCTGCAGTCAGGCGGCCGCCGATAACAAAGGTTGGATCTAGCCCACCCGCAGCGAACACCGAAGCCAGCAAGCTGGTAGTGGTGGTCTTGCCATGGGTGCCTGCCACGGCGATGCCATGACGGTAGCGCATCAGTTCGGCAAGCATCTCGGCGCGAGGCACCACCGGTATCCGCTGCTCGAGGGCAAACGCGACCTCCGGGTTGGACGCGTTTACCGCGCTGGACACCACCAGCACGTCCGCCCCGGCGACGTTTCCAGCCTGATGGCCGATGTAAATCTGTGCGCCGAAATTTTCCAGGCGCTCGGTGCTGGCCGAGGTTTTGAGATCCGAGCCGGACACGTCGTAGCCGAGGTTCAACAGGACTTCGGCGATGCCACACATGCCAACGCCACCCACTCCGACGAAGTGAATCCGGCGGATGCGACGCATGCGCCTTACTTCTGCCTTGACCGCCGCTGGGGATTTAGCCATGAGCCACCTCCAGACAGATATCGACGACGGTTCGGGTAGCGTCCGGCCGAGCCAGACGACGTGCCGTGGCTCCCATGGCCTTGAGTTTTTCCGGCTGCATCATTACCTCGGTCAGCTGCGCGGCCAGCGCTGCAGCATCGGTCGTTGCTTGAGGGAGAAGAACGGCTGCGCCTTCCTTCGCCAGATATTCGGCATTACGGGTCTGGTGGTCGTCGATTGCGTGGGGCAGCGGCACCAGAAACGAAGGCAAGCCGGCAGCTGCCAGCTCGCACACCGTCAAGGCGCCGGAGCGGCAGATCACCAGATCGGCCCAGGCATAGGCCCGCGCCATGTCCTTGATGAAAGGTGCAACCTCAGCGTCGACACCCGCCGCCACATAACGCTCTCGCGTAATCTCGGCGTGCTGCTTGCCGGCCTGATGGAACACCTCGGGGCGCAGATCGCCAGGCAGTTGACCAAGCGCTTCCGGCAACAGCTTGTTCAACGGCTCAGCACCCAGACTGCCGCCTAATATCAGCAGCCGGGGGCGGCGGCCATGCAAGGTCTGTCTCGGCGTTTCGAGAAACAGCTCATGACGCACCGGATTGCCGGTGGTTCGCCGCTTGTCGCTTGCGGCGAAGGTATTCGGAAACGCCTCGCAGACGCGCTGCGCGAACGGCACCAGGCTGCGATTGGCAGTCCCAGCGACAGCGTTTTGCTCGTGAATGATCAAAGGCGTTCCGGCCAGCTTCGCGGCGAGACCGCCAGGCCCCGTCACATAGCCACCAAGCCCAAGCACGCAGACCGGCTGGAGGGTACGAATCACCCGGCGGGCCTGACCCAGCGAGCGCAGCAACTGGAACGGAGCCTTCAGCAAGGAAGCGAAACCTTTACCGCGCAGCCCGCTCACCTGAATCAGGTGCAGCGGCAATCCAGCCGCAGGAACCACCTCATTCTCGATGCCTCGCGGCGTACCCAGCCAGTGCACGCTATAACCGCGACTCTGGAACTCGTGCGCGCAGGCCAGCGCCGGGAAGACATGCCCCCCGGTTCCGCCGGCCATGATCAAGACGTTACCGGCCATGCACGACCCCCTTGCTTTGGGGCACAGGCGTTTCGGCAAAATCGTCCTCGCTGAACTCGGCATCTTCGCTGCCCAGCACCGTGCGGCTTTCCCACTCGATGCGCAGCAGCAAGGCCATACTGGCGCAGGTGACCACCAGCGAGCTGCCGCCATAACTCAGGAACGGCAAGGTCAGGCCTTTGGTTGGTAACAGTCCGATGTTCACACCAACATTGATCAGGAACTGACCGAGCCAGAGGAACGCAACGCCCCAGGCTATATATGCAGCAAAGAACTGGCGTGCTCGCTCCGCCGCAAGCCCGATGTACAGCGCGCGGACACCGACGAATGCGAATAGAAGGATGGTCAGCAGCGCACCCACCATGCCCAGCTCTTCGGCGAGCACAGAAAAGACGAAATCGGTGTGTGCTTCAGGCAGGTAGAACTGCTTCTGGACGCTGTTGCCAAGCCCGACACCCAGCCATTCACCACGCCCAAAAGCGATCAGGGCCTGAGTCAACTGATAGCCGGCGCCGTACTGATCAGCCCAGGGATCGGTGAAGGTAATCAACCGCTGCAGTCGGTACTCCTGCGTCTGTACCAGCACGAAGACCGCGCCGACAGCGAGCAGAACCAGCAAGCTGAATCGAACCAGGCCGACGCCGCCCAGGAACAGCATGGCAACTGCCGCGCCCATCATCACCACAGTCGCACCGAAGTCCGGCTCGAGCAGGAGCAACATGGCCATTGGAAGCAATACAAGAAACGGCTTGAGGAAGCCCCATAGGCTTTCACGCACCTCTTGCTGGCGGCGCACCAGGTAACCGGCGAGATAGACCACAACGAACAGCTTGGCCAGTTCCGACGGCTGTACGTTGAAGGCACCGAAGCCGATCCAGCGCATCGAGCCGTTTACCTCTCGCCCAATGCCGGGAATCAGCACCAGAATCAACAGCACGAACGCAGCAATCAATAGCATCCAGTCCAGCCGCTGCCAGACGGACAGCGGCACCAGAAGAACCAGCGCCGCCGCGCCAATACCGAGCAGGACGTAAATCAGATGGCGGATCATGTAGTACATCGGATTATCGGCATTCACAGCCGCGACTTCCGAAGATGCCGAGGTGATCATTACCAATCCGAGGCCTAGCAGCGCCAGACAGCCGGCGAGCATAGGGAAATCGAGGTCGAGGCCGCGTCGACTGAACAGAGGTGACGGTGCGCTGCGCAGGAAAGCAATCATCAGCTCAGCGCCCCCACCGCAGCGGCGAACTGACGTCCGCGGTCTTCGAAATTCTCGAACATGTCCAGGCTGGCACAGGCCGGCGACAGGAGCACCGCATCGCCGGGTTGGGCCAGTTTGGCTGCCAGCTGAACAGCGTCCTGAAGTGTCGGAACACGGTGGATCGGCGCTGCGCCTTCAAGCGCCGCTGCCAGTTGCTCGGCATCGCGGCCAAGCAAGACGACCGCGCGGCACTGATGCGAGACCGGGCTGTGCAAGGCTGAGAAATCCGCACCCTTGCCATCGCCGCCGGCGATGAGCACCAATTCACCGGTGATATCGCTACCCAGCCCATCGATTGCTGCAAGGGCAGCTCCGACGTTGGTTGCCTTCGAATCGTCGTAGTAGGTCACGCCTTTGCGCTCCGCCACCCACTGGCAGCGATGGGCGAGCCCGGCAAAGTTGCGCAAGGTGGCGATCATCGGCTCGAACGGAAGACCCACGGCATGCCCGAGCGCCAGGGCGGCCAGCGCATTGGACTGGTTGTGAGCCCCGCGCATCTTCAGTTGGTTAGCCGGCATCAGAGCGTCGAACTGGAAAGCAAGGTACTTCTCCCCGCTTTCTTCGAACAGTCCGAAGCCCTTGAAATCGGGCTTGCCGAGGCCGAAGGACCAAGTTGGAAGGTCGTCGGCAACCAGCGGGCGACTAAGGCGGTCGTCACGATTGACTACCACCTGCCGAGCACCCCGAAAAATGCGGTGTTTAGCCTGATGGTAGGCAGGCAGCCCATCATAACGATCCATGTGATCTTCACTGATGTTCAGGCAGGTGGCGACCTCCGCATTCAGCTGATCGGTTATTTCCAGCTGGAAGCTCGACAGTTCGAGGACATAGAGCTCGACATCGTCGTTGAGCAGATCCAAGGCCGGCGTTCCCAGGTTTCCGCCAACCGCCACTTTGCGCCCGGCTGCAGCAGCCATCTCGCCGACCAGACTCGTCACAGTGCTTTTCGCGTTAGACCCGGTGATTGCCACGATTGGCGCCTTGGCTTCGCGCGCGAACAGCTCGATATCCCCGGACAGCTTCACTCCGTTAGCAGCGGCTGCCTGCAATGCTGGCATGCTGATCGGTAGGCCCGGGCTTACCAACAGCTCGCTCGCGCGGCTGAGGAACTGGGGATCGAGCTCTCCACAGTGAACCTCGATATTTGGGTACTGCGCTTTCAGAGTGGCCAGCTCCGGTGGGTTCGCACGCGTGTCGGCGACGGCAAACGGCACTCCGCGGCTCGCCAGATGGCGAACCAGAGACATGCCGCTCTTGCCAAGACCTACGACGATGCGGAACTGATCGGAAGCGATGAGCACTCTTTGTTACCTCAACTTCAATGTGGCAAGGCCAACCAACACAAGGATCACCGTGATGATCCAGAAGCGCACAATCACGCGGGGCTCTGGCCAGCCCTTGAGTTCGAAGTGGTGATGAATCGGAGCCATGCGGAACACCCGCTTGCCGGTCAGCTTGAACGAGGCGACCTGGATCATCACCGACAGGGTTTCCATCACGAATATGCCACCCATGATGAACAGCACGACTTCCTGGCGGACGATCACAGCAATAGTGCCAAGGGCCGCGCCAAGGGCCAGCGCGCCCACATCACCCATGAAGACCTGGGCGGGGTAGGTGTTGAACCAGAGAAAGCCGAGCCCGGCACCGATCAGCGCACCGCAGAACACAATCAACTCACCGGCTCCGGGGATGTATGGAATCAGCAGGTAATCGGCAAAATTCACGTTGCCCGACAGGTAGCAGAAGATGCCCAGACCACCGCCCACCATCACCGTCGGCATGATTGCCAAGCCATCCAGCCCATCGGTGAGGTTCACTGCATTGCTGGAGCCGACGATGACGAAATAGGTCAGCACGATGAAGCCGATCCCCAGCGGAATTTCGATGTTCTTCAGCAGCGGGAGGATCAACGTGGTTTCGACCGGTGTCTGCGCGGTCAGGTAAAGAAAGATCGCAGCACCAAGGCCGAAGACGGATTGCCAGAAATATTTCCAACGGCTTGGCAGACCCCGGGAGTTCTTTTCGATCACCTTGCGATAGTCATCAACCCAACCGATTGCACCGAACAGCAGGGTCACGGCCAGCACCACCCACACATAGCGATTGGACAGATCGGCCCAAAGCAAAGTGCTGATGGCGATTGCGCTAAGGATCAGGGCGCCGCCCATGGTCGGCGTGCCGGATTTCGACAGATGCGTTTGCGGCCCATCAGTTCGTACCGCCTGACCGATCTGACGCAGCTGCAGCGTACGGATCAACCAGGGTCCCAGCCACAGCGATAACACCAGCGCGGTCAGTACGCCGAGAATCCCACGAAGCGACAGGTACTGAAAGACTGCGAAGCCCGTGTGGAACTGTTGCAGGTACTCGGCGAGTAGCAGCAGCATCAATGTTTCTCCATGCCGGACGCGGAAAGTGCTGCGACGACGTTATCCATCGCTGCGCTCCGTGATCCCTTGATCAAAATGGTGGTCGCATTGCCCTGCTCCAGACGCAGCGACTCGATCAGGCTCTGCTGATCGTCGAAATGGCGCGCGCCATGACCGAAGGCCACCACGGCATGCTTCATGAGCGGTCCGACCGCGAACAAAGTGTCTACTTTGCCTCGGGCGTAACTGCCGACTTCGCGGTGGCCCTGCTCGGCCCAGGAGCCCAGCTCCCCCATGTCGCCAAGCACCAGCACCGTGCGGCCAGCAAAGCCGGCCAGCACATCGATGGCGGCACAGATGGACGCAGGGTTGGCGTTGTAGGTGTCGTCTATCAGGCGAACGCCGTTGCTCAGCATCTGCGCAACGCCTCGGCCCTTCACGGGCTGCAGACTTTCAAGCCCGGCGACGATGTGCTCTGCGGCAACGCCCAGCGCCCTGGCGGCCGCAGCGGCGGCCAGCGCATTGGCCACGCTATGGCGGCCGAGGAGATTCAATTGGACACGCACGGACCCGGTCGGGCCATTCAGGACGAAATTGGGACAGCCGCGAAGATCGTAAGCAATCGAAGCGGGGTGAAAGTCGGCCAGCGGGCTCGTGACGGCAAAGCTCACTACTCGCTTGCCTGCCACTCGGCGCTCCCACACCGAATAGGCGCGGTCGTCACGATTGAGCACGGCGACGCCTTTGGCGCCGAGACCATCGAGAATCTCGCCCTTGGCCTCGACGATTTTTTCCGGCCCACCGAATTCGCCAACATGAGCCGTGCCCGCGTTGGTAATCAAGCTGACATCTGGCCGAGTCAGGCTGACGGT
>Ga0208645_1004309_pt1 | contig 10138 bp, 12 predicted proteins | sample VirMetDEL_Sep_01_FD_184519 | JGI IMG/M metagenome (GOLD analysis project Ga0208645, IMG submission 184519) | Aqueous microbial communities from the Delaware River and Bay under freshwater to marine salinity gradient to study organic matter... | ecosystem: Environmental > Aquatic > Marine >...
CACCGGCAACGAGGAATACGAAATCTACGTCATGGGAACTTAGACCAATGCCTCTCAATGCCCAGATTCTGCTGTCGATCCTCGCCCACGAGTCCTCGAGCGGCGACATCTCGGAGACGCTGCGAGCCACCCCGGCCTCGTACTCGCTGGAACTGTCCGACGGCACCGGCGCGAACCAAGCCCAGGTGGTTTGGAGCGACTCGATCACCCAGGCGTCGCAGAGCAACGACATCGACCTTCAGGCTCTCTCCGACGACCGCGGCACGGTGACGTTCACGGCAATCAAGGCGATATACATCGCGAACACCAGCGAGTCGGCGAATGTTACTGTGCAGAAATACACAGAAACTGACGGCACGCCCGCATTCTCGAACGCCTGGCTTTCTGGGCCGTTTCAATCGCAAAACCTTGTCTCGGCCGGCGACGTGGACGTGGTTTTTCTGTACTTGAACGCCGGCGGCGCCGCGGCGATGTTTTCGCCGACAGCGGCCGGTTACTCGGTCACCGCTTCGTCGAAGATTCTGCGAGTGAACGCCGCCCCCGGCGCGACCTATGACATCATCGTCGTCGGCGAGGGCACGATCGCATGAGCCTCGACATCGGCAAGATGCGAGAGCGGGTGACGATTCAGTCGCCCCGCGAGGTTCGCAGCCGCTCCGGCGAGACGACGCTGGCGTGGGACACGACCGTCGCGACGGTCTGGGCTGCCGTCGAGGGGCTCTCGAGCCGGGACATCATGCAGGCCCAGCAAGCCAACGTCGTGGCGACCCACCGGATTCGCATCCGGCATCGCGACGACGTGACGCACGAGCACAGGATAGTCTGGAGGGATAGGACGATGGAGATCGCCAGCGTCACCGACCGCATGGGCCGGGAGATTCTGGAGATTCTGGCGAGGGAGTTGACTTAGCATGGCTATCGTTACCCCATCAACAACGCAGCGTATCGTCCGCGACGGCCAGACTGGATCGTCGATCGCCGGCGGGTTTCTGTCTTTCAGCGTCGATGGGCTCGAAGACCTCGTCGCAAACCTGCTTCGGGCGGCTGTCAGGGCTGGGATTGACGCCCAGAAGCCACTAAACGATGCCTGCCGAAAAGGCGCTCAGAAGGTCATGGCTGCGTATGCTCAAAGCCTTCCGACTGTGACGGGAAACTTAAAGCGAAGCGTAACTGTTCGGCAGTTCAGGAAGAAGACTCGGCCAGGAGTCGGCGGAGCGATTGGTGGCCCCGTTCATGTAAAAGAGGGTGAAGAGTGGGACGTTCTTAAAAGGGGCGCGGGAAACCACGCCTGGCTCCACGAGTTCGGAACCGGCCCCCGCCGGCCGGGAACGCAGGGCCGCCGCACGCTCGTCAACGTCCACCAGCGAATCAACGGCCGTTTCAGGCGGGTCGGGGACGGAAACCAGTGGCTGCGGAATGATGAGTTTGACCGCCTGGGCCGCGGCAACTTCTTTATTATGAGCAGTTACGAGAAACGCAAGAACTTCCGTGGCCGCGGCTACCCCGGCGAATTTCTGATGGCCCTGGAGAGCGGCGACACCTACGGCGCCATGCCGGCAGCGGGCAAGATGGAGGCCGCGATTCGCAGTTCCGGCAGTGCCGTTATGAGCACGCTAATGCAAGCTCTTGCAGACCAAGTCGATAAGGTTTCGAGGGCCGCCTAATGCTGGTATCCGCCGAAAACGCCGTCTACCACAAACTGGTCGCCTCGCCCGGCGTTGCCCGCCTGGTGGGCTTCAACATCTTCCCGGTCGCGGTGCCCAAGGGGGCTGATTTCCCCTTTATCGTCTACCGCCGGGCCACAATCGCCCGCGAGACGGCCCTCAACGGCCCGATTCTGATGCCCGAGGTGAACCTCCAGATCGCCTCCTGGGCGATGCGGCACGACGATGCCCGCATCCTGGCTGACCGCGTCAGAATCGCCCTGAATGGTTACATCGGCACCGTCGCAGGGGTTACAATACATGATATGAGGCTTGTTTCCGAGGTAGATGACTATCTCGACCCAACCTCAGTCGGAGCACAACTGCCTCCGGCCTACGAAACCCGGCAACTGTATCAGATCAGGTGGACTGAGCCGTCGTGGTAGTCGGCTAGTACACACATTCGCGCAGGAGGCGCTTCTCGATGGCAACTTCGGCACAAGGTCTTACGTTCACGTTCGGCGGCTCGGGCGTGACGGTCACCAGCGTTCAGGTCAATGACACCCAAGACCTCCTCGACGCGACCCACCTCGGCGTTGCTCCGAATGCCAAGCGAATCTTCGTCGGTGGCTTCGCGACCGACCGAGAAGTGCAGATCGACTATATCAACTCAACGATCCTCACCGCCGGCGTTTCCGGCGCTCTGTCGATCAGCGGCCCCATGTCGTTCTCCGGCAACGCGACGATCTCGTCGGCGTCACTCGGCGGCAGCGTGGGCGACTTCGTCCGAGGCTCGGCGACGTTCCGGCTCGCCTGACGCCTCTGTAGGAGGCTCCTATGGCGATCTCGTCACAGGGGGCGACGTTTACGTTCCCCGGCCTGACGGCTCTATACACCTCGATCTCGGTGCAGGAGCCGCAGGCCGAGGTCGTCGATATGACAAAGATCGACGACCCCGTCGGCACGAGGCGGATGGTCAGCACCGGCGACAAGACTTCGCCGGCCAAAGTTCGCGTGGACTACATCCGGCTGGCAGCCACGCCGAAGCCGATGAACATCAGCGGCCTCTCGGGGCAACTGGTGATCGCGCACACCGAATCGGGCTTGGCTTTCAGCCAGAAGGCCATTGTCGAGTCTGCCTCCAGCGAAATCGCCGTCGGCGACTTCATCAAGGGCAGCCTCGAGTTTGTGATCGACGATAGCACCTAAGAGGAGCAATGGATGGCACTGTCGAAGACGGCGATTCTGAAGGCCAATGACACGAAGTTGTCTGCGGCGATCCCTGTGCCGGAGTGGGGCGGCGACGTGTACGTCAAGACCCTGTCGGGCACCGAGCGGGACTCGTTCGAGGAGGCATACGCCGAAAGCAAGATGAAGCAGTTCAGGGCGAGGTTTCTCGTCCTGACGCTTTGCGATGAAAGCGGCGAGCGACTCTTCGATGACAGCGACGTGGCAGAGTTGGGCAAGAAGTCCAGCGTCGTGATCAATCGTCTCTTCGAGGCGTCCTGGGGTCACAATGCCTTTACCAACGAGGCTGTTGAGAGCCTGGGGGAAGATTCACCCGAAGGCCAGAGCGGCGGTTCTACTTCCGCCTAGCACTGGCCCTCGGGATGACGGTCAAGCGATTGCTGGCCGAGACAGATAGCGAGGAGTTGAGCGAGTGGTACGCCTACGACCAGCGATGGCCTCTGCCCGACTCGTGGCAGCAAACCGCGCGGCTCTGCCGGATCGTGATGGCGTCGAGCGGAAACTATAAGAAGAACGACATCCCAGACGAGTCGGTCTTCATTCCTGCGATTGCCAAACCCAAGCAGACGCAGGAACAAATGTGGTCTGAGTTGATGAAACTGAAGCAGTGAGCCAAGGATGGCAAACACAGGCTACATCGGCAAGATTTCCGCCCTGGTCACGGCGAGTACCGCCGACCTCGAGCGAAAGCTCCGCGGGGCGACGGGGGATGTAAGCCGGTTTGGAAACTCGCTTACGTCCACGCTGAGTTCGGCGTCATCAAGCGCCCAGCGATCGCTCAATAGCATCTTCACGCCGCTTCAGAGGCTTCAGCGAGCAATTGAGGGAGGCTCCGGCACGGGCAGGGGCCGCCTAGCACTCGTTGACGAGCGCCAGATTCGCGTCATCCAGCAAGCGGTCAGCGTCACCGAGCAGATCAACAAGCCGCTGGCCCGAGCCCAACAATCTTTCGGCAGGCTCACGAGCGAAGTCGGCGGCGCCTTCATCCCGGCCCTCGTCCGCGCCCAAGAGGCCGCGATACGAGTCAACGACGAGATCGCTACGTCCGGCGGCGTGACGACGGCGAGCTTCAATGCAGCATCTCGTGCCGTCGAGCAAACGACGGCAGCGCTTGAGCGGCTCTCGCAGGCCCAGCGACTGATCGACAGCGGCCCGACGGGTCGAGAACTTGAGTTTCAGTCGCCGCAGGTTTTCGAGGCTTTGCAGGCCAGCGCTGCCGCTCGCCGGCAGGCCGCCCAGCCGGGGGTCGCTGCCCGCGTCGGCGGCGATCTCGGCGTAGCCGTCGAAAGGCTCGTAGAGTTCGACCGGCTGGTGGCTCAGTCTCAGGCCAGGGTCGAGGCCGCTCGACTTGAGTTCTCTGTAGACTCAAGCGAGTTGCAGGCAGCCCAGGGGCAACTGCAAGACCTGATTGCCCAGCAGCGTGTCGCCAGAGAGGAACTGGAGCGACTATCGGCGGGAGGCGCAGCCCCGCCTGGCCGCGGTTTTGTTCTGCAAGACCGCCGGCAGACGCAGAGGAACCTCGGCCTCTTCGGCTCACAAACCGGCACAGAAGCCGAGCGGGCCGTGCAGCGAGCCCGCGAACTGGACGCCGAGTTCAGGAAACTGCCAGAGTCGGCCAGGGCCGGCATCGGCTCGCTGGCCGGGATCGCCGACCGCATCGCCAGTGAGGTGGCAGCGACCGGCAGCGGCGCGGAGAACCTCAACTCCATCCTGGCCGTCCTGGCCCAGAGAATCGCCGCGGCAGCCGCCGAGGCCGACGAATTCGCGAGAATCTCCGCTGCCGCCGACGCCGCGGCCCAGCGAATCACGTCGCTTGCCCAGGCCACCGAGTCGGCCCTCGGAGGGGCGAGGCCGACGATCGACTCCCTGGAGAAGGAGTTCCGCGACCTGCTCTCAACGCTCGGTAGCACGCAGGGGGTGCAGGCCGGCACGTTTGAGCCGCTGACCAGAGAGATTCTGGAGCTCTTCGCCGCGGCGATTGACGGCGCGGAAAACCTTGATGAGCTGTCCCAGAAGATTGAGAGACTCCGCGCGCAGAGCGCGGGCGGTGGCCTTACGATCCTTGAAGGCTTTGACGAAGAGGCTGAGAGGGCTAGCCGCGCTTTGTCCGACATAGCCACCGCTCGGGATCGGATAGCTGACGGCCTTCTTTCGGCTGGCGGAGGCCGCGGCGCCGAAGGACTTAACCTTGGAATCGAAGAGAGCCAGGCTCAAGAAGTTGAGAAAGAAATACTTTCTATCCAAAATCAACTCTCAGGTTTCTCCGAAGACGTTCGCGGGCCTGCGATAGCGGCTCTCCAGCGATACAGAGAAGTCGCTGCGAGGGTTTTTAGGAATGGCGAGCAAAACACTGAAGCTGGACGCAAGGCGATAGCGAGGGCTAGACTTGAGGTTGTCGGTCTTGCTGGAGACATTTTGAAGTTAAGGCCGGAGCAAATTGGTCAACAGCTAAAGAGAACAGGAGACATCGGCAGAAACGGTTTCGGCAATGTTAGCCTCGCGGTGCAGCAGGCCGCTTTCGCGTTTGACGACTTCTTCAGCGTCACCGGTGGTCTTGATCAGAGAATTAGGGCTGCCGGAAACAACATCTCCCAGCTTGGCTTTGTGCTCGGAGGCACGGAAGGGCTGATCCTCGGCATTGCTGCCTCAATCTCTTCGCAACTGATTGTCGCACTTTCAAGATGGGCGTCTGGAGCAGAGGTCGCCGAAGCCAGAACAAAAGCATTGAACGAATCGCTTGGGAGACAAAAGTCAGCAGTCGAGTCGCTTGCCCAGGCTTACAGGTCTTTGGCTGATGAAATTGCTAGAGCGGGAGCCACCGAAAGAGGCCGGCGAGATATTAAAATCCGCCAACAAGTCGATGACATTAGGCGGAGATCAAGAGAGGTAACAGAGGAAGACGTAGCAGCCTTTTCGCCAGAGGTCGCAAGACTTCGCGGGGAAAGGGGGATTCTTCAGCAGCGACTTGAAGGCGAGACAGACCTTGAGGAACGTCTGAGGCTGCAAGCGCAGATTGACGCTAATCGCCGGCGAGAGGAGGCCGCCGTCGCCAGAGGGATACCTCGCCCCACCAGGGAGTCCGTGTCTCAGGATTTGGTTTCTGCGGATGAAGAGTTGGTTCAAGCCGCGGAGGCAAGGCTTCGCCGGGCAAGGCTCCGCGAGCGACTCGGTGGCAACGCCCCGCCTGGCGAAGACGTTGCGACCCTTCAAGAACTGCTGGATCGTCGCCGCGCTCGCCTTGAGGAAAGCCGTCGCAGTGGCGCTGGTGCTACCGGACAGGAGCAGCTTGAGCAGCTTCGCGACCGTCGGGCAAGGCTTGAGCAAGAGCGCGCGGCGAGGGTTAGGCGCCGCGAGTCAGGCGAGAGCATATCGCTGGAACCCATTGATGCGGCAATAGACTCGGTAACGGTTTCCATTAGGCGACTTGAGACGGCGCTGGCGCCGGAGGTGCAGAAGCTCGCAGCCTCGTTTAACGAGAGAGCGCTTCGTCTCGCCGACGGATTGTCTCTGATCGCAGAGCGATCCGTTGGCTCGGGAGCGAGTGCAATCGCCGTCGCTGCGGCTTCTGTCTCAAGCAGACTTTCTTCTCTGGCAGAGGAGTTATCTAACGCAACATCGCCGGAGCAGGCTGCCGCAATTGTTGACCAAATTGATGCACTTGAGCAGCAAAAGCAGTCGCTAGACTCGGCATCTCGCTCTGTTCAGTCTTTCGCCGCCGCCCTTGACCGCGTCAGCGGCCAACTCTTGGACACTGTTCTCGGCGAGGCCAGGTCTGCGGAGGATCAGGCTCGCAGAGATTCGAACCGAGCTGCGGCAGAACTAGACGCAAACCAGGCACGCGGCGTCGCCCCGCGTTCTGAAGACCGCTTTTTCGCTGCCAGGAGAGATCGGGATAGGCGGCGGCAGGGCCGCAGGGAGATCGAAGACCTTGCGGCTGACGCGGATCGAAGGAACAGGGAACTGGTCGCTGAATTTGAGCAGCAGCAGTTGCAGGCCGGAAACGGGCCAGATGGCGCTGGTGGAAATATCCGAGCGAGAGATGCAGCGCAGGCTAGGATTGATCAGCTTGAGCGAGAGAGGGATGAGGCGATCCGTAATGGCGACATTGCCGGCGCGCGGAGGAGGCAGGAAGAGATCAGGATTCGAGAAGAGCAGAGAGACGAGGCGCAACGTCGAATCGACCGCAGTTTTGAGGACTCCGCGCAGGGCCAAGAGGCGCGAAGGAACGCCAACAGGGTTGACGAGGCCCGGCAACGCCAAGAAATTATGGATGAAAGAATCCGGCGAGGCAGAGAGCTTGAACAGTCGCCGGCAGAGCGTGCGGGCGCGCAACTCGCTGAAGACCTCCGTTCGCTTGAAGCGGCATTCCGAGACGACCCAAACAGGAACCAGCAAGAGTTCCAGGCCGACCGCCAGCGGCTCATCGACGAAGCCTTCAGGGCAACTGCCCCGGCAATCGCCGGACTCGCCGCCAGCGTGCAAAACGCCGTTCTCTCCGGCCCGTCTCGCGCCGCCCTCCAGGCCACCGACGTTTCAACGGTCGAGGGCAACCGCGAACTGAATCGACTGATCCGAGGCGACGATTCCGCGAGGAACCAAGACCTCGTCGAACTTCAGAGGCAGTCGGAAGCACTGGAAGAACTCGTTCGCATCGCCCGCGAAGAAGGCGTCCCGATCGCAGACAACTAAGGAGACTTAACCGTGGCAGACATCAACTACAGCGTCTCTTACCGAGTATCCAAAGGATTCCTGAACAACAACGTCCAGGCATCCGGCATCACGGCCACGATGGAGAATGCCGGGATGTTCTCCCAGACGCTGACTCTTTCGACCAGCGCCGTCAACGTCTCGACGGGTTCGTTGGCAACGCCAGGCGTCGCGTTCCTCCAGAACCTCTCGACGGCCACGGCCTCCACGGTCGCATTTGGCGTCGGGGCCGGCGGATCGTTCATCCCGTTCGTCACTCTGCGTGCCGGCGAGCCGGCGATCTTGCGGCTGGCCGAGCAGACCGGAGGTGTGACTTACCAGGCCAGCGGCGTCGAGGGCTCCCGCCTCCGCGTAGACATCACCGAGGGCTAAGAGATGCCGAAGGAAGTCAGCGAGATCACTGAGGGCGTTGCTTTCTCGCGATCCAGCGAGAGCGGCCAGATTGCGGACTCGCAGCCGCGGGTGTTTCGGATTGTCCTAAACAGTCCGACCGAACTGATTGACATACAGCAGGCGTGCGGCGTCTACATCGGCGACGAGTTGCGGCCAGGCGCTGGCATCTACTGCTCAAGCTTCGACGCTCGGTACGAGAGCAATAGCCGCATGGCCTTGCTCTGCACATTCCAGTTCCGCTCGACGCCAAGCTCTGGTTCCTCCGCCGGCGGCGGCGACCCGAAGTCGTTTGCGCCAGACATCCGTCCGGCAGACTGGGCGGTCAGTTCGTCGCTGATTGAGGTGCCCGTTTACACATGGACGCCGCTTTCGGGAAACGGCGCGGAACTTGTCCCGCCAGAAGCGCCGATCAACGCGGCCGGCGATCTATTCGACACGATCCCGAGATACGAACCGATGATCACGATCTCGGTGAACCACTGGGAGGCTGAAGACCCCACAAGGAACTGCGAGCGGGTTGGCAGCGTCAACGAGAAGGACTTTAGGATCGGTGAACTGAACTGCAAGAAGCACACGCTCATGCTGCGAGGGATCACGGCCCAGCCAGCCGTCGAGTCCTACAACGGCGTAACGTACCGGGGATGGAACGCAAACTACGAGTTCGCGTATCGACGAAACCACGTCAAAGGCATCGAAAGCGGCGCGAGCAGGTTTGGGTTCGCGGTTGCGACGACCGACGAGGACATCGGCTGGGACATCGCGGTGCCGGAAACTGGATTCAACGTACTCGCGTTTAATCCGGCAGCGCCTCGCGATGACCAAGACATCTTCGGCCAGCCGCTGAAGCATGAGAACAGAAAGATCGTTGACGACCCATACGCACTGTTCAACGGCGTCCAAGCGGGCGACCGCGTCAGGGCAATGGTCAAGGTCTTCGAGTATGACGACGGCGGCGCGAGCCAAACCCCATCCGCCCAGCCGATCCCGCTGAATCCCGACGGCACGCCGCGGAAGTCTTTCGGAGACGATGCGGCAAGCCCGCCCGTGATCGTCCGTCGCTACCTCATCTACGATGAGTACGATTTCAGGAACTTCAACCTCCGCGGCCTCGGCAACTGATGCCACGCACTGAGAAATACTTCATCGGCCCGCAGTTGCTCGGCGACATCCGCCAGACGGTGAGCCGCGTGGCGGCGATGCCGCAGGGCAGCCGGATCGGCGGCGTCGAGACGCGGATACAAGGATTGAATCAGCCGGGAGGCACGATTCTTCGCCGCGGCACGTTCACTGCCGCATCGTGGAGCATCGGCGAAACGGCAGTCGTGACCATCCTCGGCGAAACAAACACCGTCAGTGTCACGAACTACTGCATCCCCGTCGCCGGCGAGACGAACGCGACCCAGACGCTAAACGTCATCTACGGCAACATCCTCGGCACTGCTACCGCGGTCGAGATTCAGCAGCCCACGTCCACCTGCACCAACGTGATCGGCGGCGTTGACCTGACGGAAATCTCCGGGTTCGATGCCGGCGCGATCCAACTGCTCGGCCACAGCGCGGGCGACACAAACGCGGCGACGTGCGTCTCCTTGCAGTGGTACAGCGTCACTCAGTGCGGGAGCACGGCGACGTGACACTCATATCGCTTCAAGACGGCAACGTCGTCATGCGCGACGGGAAAGTCGGGACGGAGCAAGATTGCTGTTGCGAGCAGGAGTGCGACGTATCGTCAGCAGACGAGTTGACCCAGCCAAACGTGACGATTACAGACGACGGCTGCCCCTGTGAAACCGGCAGCCTCAGTGGGTCTTACGCCTATTCAGGCGTTGGCTTTTTCGGGTACGAATGGAACGACACCACTGACTGTGACGTTGATGGGTTCAACCCAGGCACCGAGTTTTATGCCCCTATGGTCGTGAACGTGACTGACGGCTGCCAGGTGTTAGTTTCCACCTATCGCCTGGGCAGCGGAGGTTTCCCGTCTGGACTCAGTGGCGAAACCGACGGGAGTTCCGCGCTTTCGGTCAACGGGTCTGGCGAGATTGTCGGCACTGTTGTTGTCTCTTTGAGCGGCGGCGGTGACACCGACGTGTGCAGCCTGACCATTACATTCGGCCCATGATTATTCACACGATTTGGCTTGGCCC
>Ga0208645_1004310_pt1 | contig 10138 bp, 7 predicted proteins | sample VirMetDEL_Sep_01_FD_184519 | JGI IMG/M metagenome (GOLD analysis project Ga0208645, IMG submission 184519) | Aqueous microbial communities from the Delaware River and Bay under freshwater to marine salinity gradient to study organic matter... | ecosystem: Environmental > Aquatic > Marine >...
ATATTTACTGAGTTAAGTGTTGCTAAACCTGTAGACTGTATAGTAGTAAACTTACCTGTACTATGTGAGTTTGCACCTACAGTAGCACCATCTATTGTACCGCCATTGATGTCGGCTGTAGCGGCTACTAAGGAAGTGTTAGCATTAAGTGTCGTAAATGTACCTGCCGCTGGTGTAGCATTACCTATAACAGCATTATCAATAGCACCTGAGTTTAGGTCTACTGATGTAATAGTTGTAGTGCCTACAAGTGTTGATGTACCTGTAACACTCAGGTTATTGTTTAGTGTAGCACTTGTAAATGTAGCAGTTGTAGGTGTACTTGCACCGATGATAGTGCCATCAATATTACCTGCATTAATATCTACAGTAGCTATAGTAGCTGTGCCTTGTAAGTGTAAGTCTTTGAACTTAGCTGAAGTTGAACCTAAGTCAATGTCGTTAGTAGTAACTGGGAGTATAACACCATCTTGGAAACGTACTTGTTCTACAGCGGCTGAAGATACTTCTACGAATACACCAACTCTATTGTTTGACGTATCAATAACAACTTTGTTTAGTGCATCAACATCACCGATAAGTGGAATGTATCCACCTTCTCCTGTTGAGCCATCATGCTTGTGTCCACTTGATACAGCAAATGCATCACGGAGTTTGTTATACTCAGCGTTAATAGGGGCTGCACGTAGTGTAGCTGTTGGTACTATGTCTGCTGTAGACTGTCTTACGTAACCTGCCAAAGTATCATCTCCTGTCGGCTGTCTCATACGTCAAGGCTATTGCCTGTATAGTATGACTTGCATTTGTATTGTTTGTAACATAATTTACTGAAACAGAGTTACCTGATCCTGATATGTTGGTAAGAGTTTTAGGTGATGGGTTACCATCGTATATACCACCTGCTCCATATATAGCCGTACCATAAACTGAAGCCGCACCCTCCGTGCTAAACTCATAGTTTGTTGGGTTTACTGTATTCGTATCATCATAATCGTAAGATACACCAACAAATACTTCTGTGTTACCTTCGGACTTAAGATATGTATTTACTTTATGTACTACCTTACGTACCTCTGGATCTTGCATATAAAAGTAAGGTGTTTGATACAAACTAAATATATCTCCACCTTCAAAACTATTGCCTCTTTCTTGACGATGTACCTTACCAGAACCATCACCATGTATTACATGTTCAAACTGTCCTATATACCCACTATCAACACAGTTAGCTTCTATACCAATCAACTGGCTATACTCAAAGATACTCTGTTTGTTCTGACTCTTACGTATCCCACCTATCAAAGATAGAGATGAGTCATTCTTAAAGAAGAATCTAAACTGTGACTTTTTCCTAAGTACCACAATAGCAATATCAATAATCTGTTCTGATAAGTAGTAGTTATCGAAGATAGACTGTATTTCTTTAGATACAGTAGCAAGCTCAACGTCACCAATTTTATCAGTACCAGATATAGGACGTATACCATCTGGCCCTAAGAAGAGTAAGTCACCACCAAATTCTACCACAGAATCAGGTGCAAGGCAACCCATATTTGATGTAACATTTTCTAATACGAAGTTAGCCGCATTGTTACCTGTCAATCTTTTAATATTATTAGCACCAAAGATATATAACTGGTTACGGAACTTTTTAACTGCTGTTATAGTATAACCTACATTAATAACACCAGCACCGTTAGCAGGACTAAAATCAGAATAGTTTAGTGGAGAACTAAAGTAGAGATTATAAGGTTCAGAAGAATCACCACACAAGAATATATGAGATGCAAACTCCTCAGAGTACTTAGGGTCATTTGGAGCTTGTGCATGAGTTATCTGTGCATAAGCAGTACCATTATATGTAGATGCAGGATTTACACCATCAGTTAAAAGTAATACTTCGCCTGACCAGTTAAAGCTAGTAAACCTTACCCTACTAACATTAGTCATATCAGGATTACCAGCTTCTGGTATAGCTACCCAAGATGAGTTAGAGTCTTGCCACTTGTATAAATAATCATGTCCAGATGTAGGTTTTCTACATGCAAATATACCATCGTCTAAGTTACCATTTACTGATACACCTAGTACAGCACCTGTACCTGGAACTGTACCATAGTCATTAGCATATCCACTAATACGACGATACCCGCCAGCTAGGGCAGGTTCATAATTAATCATACGTATAGCACTACCTGATAAGTTTGAAGCTTGGGTCAAGGGATCAACATTAGTGATCAACCCTCCAGAACAAACTGACAGGTATGTACTTAATCTATCTGCCATTTAGCCAAAACTCTTAGTTATTACATTAGAACCTTTTGGTATTACAGTAGATAAAAGAGAGTCTTTACTATCTACAACAAGTCTTCTCATAGACTTAATACCTACCTTAAACTTGTCCTTGTGTAGTTGTGCTGATTGTTCATTAGATCTAAAATACATAAGGTACATCATAGCACCGTCAATAATAACATGTTTAAACCTATCAGGTATAATACATACATCAGTACTTAAAGATAAATCTGCTGGGAACTTCCAGTATTTATACTCAATAACATAAGCTAGATCAGGTACTGGGGTAACACCAAACTTTTCTTCTTGTGTCTTATAAACATTCAAGGGTTTTGTATATCCACCTGTACCAGAAGTATCATCATCAGCTCTACGAGTTGATAGATACTGTTCATATGATAATGGTTTTAAAACACCTGGGTCTGTTGTATTTGTATTCTTTAAGTAGAAAGATTCCCAATCAGCTTTTGAATAGTCTGATGGAAAATCATAAGTCTTTATACCTACTGATAATGTTTGTTCATAGGTTACTAACGTGAAGGGCCACTCTTGAGCCTCTTGTAGTATTTCACGTATAGAAGAATTAATAGAATCTTTTGCTAGTGACTGTACGTTCTTAGTTGTTGCAAAGTCTGCTTCACTAATCTCGACCTCGTTAAGACGACGAAGTAATTCATTCACTAGGTTTATATAAGTCGCCATGTCATTTCCTACGAGATTTTAAATGTATATAAAGGGGCTAACACTAGGCCAGCCCCCTTAAGTTATTTTATGCTAAGTTATATTTAGCTGTTACCAACGCTTCTGGACGTAAGATTTTGCGTCCGTAAAGATGCATACCACGGCAGATGTCAGCGAATGAATCTGGATCACGGTATGTTTCTGTTTTGTTGATTTGCTCTGCAGTTGCTACAGCTGAGTCATGACCAGCTACGATAACACCGTAGTTAGCATTTTGGTTAGCTGTGTTTGTAGTTCCTGCACCAGTACCTACTGATGGTAAGTTACTTGAAGTATATACACGGAAGCCGTGGAAGTTGTTCAAGACTAGACCGTTACGTAATCCACCTGACTCACCGAAGTCTGCGTTAAACAGACGTGAATCTTCATCACGAAGGACTTCCATCATGATAGGATCAAGTACAAGCCACCTACCTGCAGTGTCTACTTGGTTCTGGTCTAACAAACGACCCATACGTGAAATCAACATTGCTGGTGATACGTATGCTGTCGGTAGAGCAGTTGCTCCTGGTAAACGTGCTGCAACTGGGATCGAGTGATCACCTGCTGAAGTTGTAGTAATGTTTCCGAAGTCACTTTTCTTCAGCTTGTTAGCTGCAAGTAATTCGTCTGTACCAGCAGCTGTATTAGCTTTAGTACCATTTACTACGTTGTTTACTGCACCTGCGTTAGCATGTAATGCAGCTTGCTTGTAACCACTTAAGTAACCCAATACTTCTTGGTCATGCTGATCAGCCAAGCGGAAAGCCGCACGGTTTGTAGCCATGTCCATGAAATTCACATGGGAGTGTGCTTCTTCGATATCGTCGATTTTAAATGCAAAGTAGTTTGCTTTATCAACAACTAGAGAGAAGTCTGCGTCTGCTAAATCTTGAGCAGCAATGGTTGTACCACGAGCATAAGCTGATACGCTTACCTCAGGTTCTTTGATAATTTTAACTGTATCACCTTGTGATGAAATTTCACCGAAGTAATCAGAGTTAGTTATGTCGCCACAAACTGTGGACTTGCGGAATGCAAGTTGTACTTTTTTTGAATAAATTACGGAACTAAAGTTACCATTCGGTAAGTTTGTATATCCGCTTGCGGATGCAAATGCCATTATAATTCTCCTTGAATGTTTGGCTTATGATAAAGAGGTAAGTACGAGTTAAAGGTACATACCTCAACTCAGAGAAACTAAACGTGAAGCAAAGAGGCTGATGGTTTTCTAGGGTGCGTTATGATAACAGTCGGCCAACCATTATCTAAACGGGCCTATACTTAATCAGGTAGTTCTTATTTGTAGTTTAAGTTTTATTGGTTGTAGGCAAGAGAGGTAGTCCACAAGGGAGGCTCTTGTTCCTGCCGATAGTTATACTTCAGATAAACGTAATGTCAACACTTAACGTGCATTTCCTGAAATATCGTAGACAAATTTACCATTGCGCATAGCTTTGTTAATATTGTCTTGGTTTTCTTCAAATTCTTTACTAGACATTCTTGCTACATCAGACTCACGGATTTGTCCACCAGCCTCATCAGCGTCTACTTTAGTCTTTGAAGTTCTACTAACCATTGAAGCTGCTGCCTTTTTACCAGCTTTCTTAGCTTCTTTAGTTAATCCTTTGTCAACCTTATACAGGTCGATAACTCTAATTACAGAACGGGGATCATCTGCATTCTCATAAACAGCATCTTGTACCCACTTAGGTTGTTCTTCTGCCCAGTCATGAAAACTATCTGACTCACGTATTGTAATAAAATCTGAGTGAGACTCTAGTATAGTAGCCTCTGCTGACTTACGCATAGTTTCATCATTCATTTTATCTAGCTGTTGTAATCTTACCTCAGCTTTACTAAATAACTGTTGAGCTTTTTTAGCAGCTATAGTTTCTACTATACCAGCAATGTCAGGATGTTCAGATGCCCATGCTTCTATATCTTCATCAGACTTGGGTGGTATAATATTCTCACCCTTCATACGAGCTTCTAAGTCTTCAAACTTTTCTTGCCAGTCTTTTTCTTTCTCAGACATATGACGACGAAGATCACCATACCTTTTCTTAAAAGACTTTTCTTCTCGACTTAGCCCCTCATCAGACTCCGATGCTTCGGCTTCCTCTTTGGCTTCTTCTTGTTTGGAACTACTTGCATCCGATACTTCGGTTGTCTCAGATCCTTCGCCATCGGGTTCTTCTTCAATGGTTTCACCACGAGCCTCTGCTTCTAAACGTTCTATTTCTTTTTCTTCAGCTTCCATAGCTGCACGTTTTTTACTGTTGTTATAACCTCGGTCTATAAATCCTGCAGACTTTGGAGTTTCTACTATATCTAATTCTGGCATATCCGTTATCCTTATGTTGGGGTCAGCATAATTGCTGAGTAGCCTTATCGTTGTTTGGATACCTTATAGGTATTTATTTTTTATTTGGTTTCTTCATTAGGCCGCCTTTAGCAAATCCACCACTAAATTTCTTTCCTGGTGTATAACTTTTAACTTTACTAGCTGTAAAATCATTAGCAGATTTTTTTGCTTCTTGTCGTTGTTTTAAAGCACTCTTATAACCTGTTTGACCTGCTGACTTTTCGTTACTATCTTTACGTCCTGTAGTAGCTACACCTTTTGTTGCAACTGCTGATTGAGCTGCTGTAACTTTATTACTATCGCTTTCACGTTTTTGTTCAGCTGCTATTTTTTTCTTTTGCGTATCTGATAATTTTATACTACCACCGCCAGAAGTTGTAGAAGTAGGAGTTATCTCTATTTCACTTCTAAGTTTTTTATTATTTGCATCTATAGCTGCTTTAAGTTCATCTTTTTTAGATTGAGGCATGTTCTGTAAGTCAGCCACACTATGAAAACCATTACCTCTAGTTCCTTCCACATCATCAAGAAAACCTTTACCCATGATCTGATTTACTAATGTTATAGTATAACCTTCGCCATTTTGAGTGTCAGCAAAAGCTTTTTGATCTTCAGTCATATTAGCTTTATAAGACTCTCCAGCTTTAACTGCAGATGCAGCTGACACTGTATCACCAATTAAGTTTGCTATATTTTCCATAGCTTTAATTTTATTAACTGTTGCTTTTCTTTCCATCTTTTGACCAATAATCATAGCTGGACCCCACCCTGGAATAGCAACACCTAAACCTTTAGCTAAACCACTTATTTTTTCTTGGGGTTTAGATAACTCTTTCATGTAAGCATCAAAGTCTTTTGGGTTAGACCAATCTAATTGTTCAGTTGCTTGGACTCTCCAACCTTTTTCAACGTAAGGTGTAGACATTTCAGTACCACCTATACCATCCATATTATCTTTATCTCTAGTAGGTTCTAATTCAGGCACACAGCTATTTGATTCTTCATCATATACTGTACCTGGAGCACATACTGGAGTTGTAGAAGCTACAGGAGCTACAGGAGCTTTTTCTACTTCTTCAGGCGATTTAGGTACACCTGGACCTTGATAGAAGTAAGATCCACCTGGAATACCATACATAGAAGATATAGATGTAGGTGAAGTAATATAAGATTGATTTTGAGTATTAGTTGTATTTAAACTATTAGGTTGAATTGTTGTACCTAAACCTGTCATAGATAGTGGATCTAAGTAAGTACCCTCAGCAGCCTTAATTGGTGCTTGATTGGTTACTGGATTAGTTGTTTGAGCAGGAGCATTCTGTGCTTGCATTTGTGTTGGTTGATTAGTAGCTGGAGTACGATTAATAGTAATGCCACGTTTAGCTAACTCATCCATAATTCCAGGATTGTTCTTAGTCATCTGCATAAACTGACCAATAACTTGATCTACACGAGTTGGATCATTGTAAGGAGATTGAGCCATACCACCAGTAGCAAAACCTACAGTCATGCCACTTTCGTTTAACTTTTTATTTACTAAAGGATCATTCATGGCAGTGTAAGCCATCTTATCCATAAGACCGCCATTAGCTACACCAGTCCTCATCATCTGTTCAAGACCAGCTAGATCAGCTTCAGTCATACCTTTATTAGGTTCAACTGGCTCACCACCTATCCTACCATCTTGTTCCATTTCACGTAAGCCCATCTTGGCTTCCATTCGCATATCTTCAAATACTTTTACACCAAAGTATCTTACGACATCAGCAGGTACTACATACTCACCTTCAGACAACTGAGCTGGTATATCGTCACGGACTTCACTTGCAAGAGAACCTGAAGGTATTTCGTTACCTGATACAGGATCACGATTCATTCCGTCATCTGCAATGCCACCTTCTTCAAACATACTCATTTGTCTGTTCATCGTACTTCCACCTTTTGCCATTCCTAATTTTTCTTTTGTAGCACCACCATCTTTACTACGATTAATAGCTGCATTTACAGCAGACTCTATATTCTTATACCTTGGAAACTTAATTCCAGTTTCTTTTTCATACCTATATGCGGCATTCCAGGCTCTATCACTGTTGTCTTTACCACCAAGAAATACAGGCTCTTTAGTTTCTTTATCATACCAAATAGTAGGTATGTTCCAAGCACTACCTTCAGGTGAAGGTTCAGAGGCTAAATATTCTGTAGCTTTCATACCACCTACAGTATCTATAGGTTCATGTTTTTCTGGATCAAACGGTTCAATGTTTAACTTTTTATCCATTTACCTGATCTCTCAACTGTTTCATTTTACGTAGAGCAAATGCTTGACCTTGTAGTCTATACAGATCCTCTGCCCTAGTAGATTGTTCCATTACTCTGTGTACCTCTGAGATTCTTTTATCTACTTCTTCTAGAAAAGAATCCCATAGGACTTTATCGTTTACTAAAGGCTTTAGGTTATTCATGCAGCACCTTGTCCAGTATTAGCTGAGAACCCAGGTTCACCTGGAGTAGGCACTGAGCCTGTCCCTATAGTACCGCCACCAGCTCCTGTAGGATCTCCTGCTTGTGCCCCTGCTGGACCACCTTGAGGCTGTCCTGGAGCTTGTGGTTGAGGCTCAGGAGGATTAGCTTCCTGCCACTTCTTAAGCATCTCTGCTTGTACTGTAGCATCAGACATTGAATTAACTAATTTATCAGGATCAAGTTCCATAGACTTAGCTATCTCACGAATAATATAATCCATCTTAGCAAACGGGGCTAGTACTGGGTTTTGTACAACTTGTAAGAACTGCATTAGTCGTTGACTACGTACTTCATTAGCCATTAAGCTTTCTGTACCACGAGCCTTAACATCAAGATCACCTTTGATATCTTCATCATAATCAAACTGCATATTGAAGTTAAAGAATGCTTTAGCTAGAGGGCCAAGTAGGTAGTCATCTACATTCTTAACTACATTACGAATACTTCCGTTAGCCGCAGACATAAGCATTGAGATACCAGAAGCTGTACGACCTACACCTGATACACCTGTTTGACCATGTGCAAAAGAAGGAAAACCTGTTGATTCATCTGACAGTACACGAGCTTTGTCAAACATCTGCATGTTTTCATTAGAAACATTCGGAAACTTAGTTCCAAAGATAGCCTGTCCAGGTGCACCTCCCTGTCTCCTAAACACTTTGCCAGGGTAAACAGATAGGTCTTGGCCAGGAGTAAGGTTAGTTTCATCAACCTCTATGATCATATTACCAGATAATGCAGCATTGTCAACAGCCATTCTCATGAAACCATTCATAAGAGTTTGAGTATCATCCATATTTTCTGCAATACCTACACCAAATAAACTATAAGGACTTACTTCGTAAGGTACAGCATAGTATGGTATAAGTGTAGGTGTAAACGGATTCATTACTAGACGTAACACTTGACCGTTACAAATCCATATGTTTACTGAGACTTGATCTAAATCTTTAAGGTCACTTGGTATATCTACATCATGTCCTTCTAGGACTTCTGTATCTACATTACCCCAAAATTCTAAGACTTCATAACGTTCTGCTTTAGCTTCGTTAGAGTCATCTTCCATAGCCTGTTCCCACCACTCTTTAGTGTAGGACTCACCCATGTTTACTGCTGTATCTATAGCATTTTTACGGAAGAAAGGTCTACGTTTAAGTGCACGTATTTGAGTACGTGACATCTTATGACGTTCTATTATATATTCTGCTTCATCCATATTAGCTGCATCTGGGTCAGGATAAAAATTCCATATAGATACAGATGAGGTTTGAGGTACTGTTTTAATTAGAGGTGTATATTCACCTTCTTCGTATTTAGGGTATTCTTTATCTACAGCAAATGGGCCTTTCATAACTCCTGTACCAAATAAAGCACATTCAAAGGCGGCAACTCTTAGTTGTTTGTTTGCATTAGATTCTTCTAACTGATCATGGATTTTCTTTTCCATTTTCTTTGCAGAAATCATAGCAGGGTGTATAGTAATCTCAGTAGCAGTTCTACCGTTACCTTCTTCAAGTATATCAGCTACAGGTGCTAATTTACTTTTAGAACCTGCTAAACGTTCTTGTAAATCTATTACAGTTTCACCTGGACGTAACTGCATATCTTCTGCACCAAACTCTTCTTTGGCTTTACGCATATCATCATTAGATTCAAAGAATACTGAATCAGCCACACCTTCAGGTAGAGTGGTAGGATCAACTGTTACTGGAAACTTACTGTTACCAAATAGTACATCTACTATCTGACCATAAGCAGCTAATACTTTAGTCTTAGTAACTTTGACAAATACCCTAGACTTTTCTGTAGAAGTAAACTGTACATCTGGTCCATATAAACCACGATAATTACGATAGGCTTGTACCCAACGTTTTTCTTCAGTCTCACGAGCCGTGGAAGCTTTAGTATAATGATCTTGCACTAAACCAACTACAGTTCCTGAAAGTGGATCAGAATAATTATCTTCATCCATGTCTTCTATAGCATTAGCCTCTACGGAGTCCATTGCCATTTCATTTTCAAAGAATTCATCTTCTTCCATTGCTTTTCCTTAATAACCGAAAGTTGGGTCGCTTGCTTGAAAACCTGAGTTAGATGTAGGATCGTAATCAAATAAACTACTTCTAGGTCTTGTCATTATTCCGTATCTTAATGCATCGTATAGGTGATCTTCAGCGTGAGTATCTACATCTTCTGGATTTTTTTTATCTAAAGGTATAGAAGGTAACTGGG
>Ga0208645_1004314_pt1 | contig 10131 bp, 10 predicted proteins | sample VirMetDEL_Sep_01_FD_184519 | JGI IMG/M metagenome (GOLD analysis project Ga0208645, IMG submission 184519) | Aqueous microbial communities from the Delaware River and Bay under freshwater to marine salinity gradient to study organic matter... | ecosystem: Environmental > Aquatic > Marine >...
TAACGAAAAGTATAAGCCATCAGAAAACAAACAGGACTACGAGTCCGATATTCAGCAGAGAGGTACTGACCAGTTTACTGCCCCAGAGGCTACTCCTGAAAATGGGAATCTTCTTTCTGGATACTCAGAAAGGGCTGTAATCCTATGTGAAGATGGTAGCCCTGTTAATGGGACAATACTTTTTAGAACATAATAGTAATGCCAAAAGCAGATTCATTTACGGCACTGGGACGGGGCAACGGGTTTAGTCAATGCTTAAATACTATTGATTTACGCGAGAATCGTGTAATATTAAACCCGCCAACTTTAGAACAAACAATGTCGGCCTATTGGAATATTGACAGCGTTTCTTTTGGAGGAGCAGAGTTTGACCCAACAAACGAACCAAAAGATTTAATATGCACACCAACTGCTAATCAAGGAACAGATATAAATTCAATTCAAGATAGTTCAACTAGAATTGAACAATATGTTGTTAGTATTGGTAATCCTTTTAGAATAAATGATGTTGAAGAAGACGAAATTTATTATGCTCATAATCTTAATTTTCAATATAATAATTATAGTTTTAATAGCATCAGTCGAGGTGATGCTTCAAACGCTGATATTTTTACAGATGTTATTTATACGAGTACGCTATATCATGATGACGCAATTGCGTATGCTTGTTCACCAAGTTATTATCATGGGTCAATTGCATATTATGGAGCAGATGAAATAAAATTAGAAGTAAGTGAAGTTACCATTGAAGGTATTCCTTTTATAAGAACGTTTAGACAATCGTTTTCTGGTACTAGTGCAAACGCAGCAAGCGGTTGTCCTATAGCAGAATTTAACCCAGGCACAGACCTTGTGCCAAGTATTACCTTGCACACATATTAATATGCTTCCCATTCAACCATTTAAATACCCAAACGGCAAGTATGGGGCTTACATATACAAAAGCGGTTATCAGTCAACATCTGCAATATTTGGAAGTTCACCTCAACACCTCAGAAAAAAAGGTTGCGTAGATAGCGATGATGGCAAAAGCGTTTTATTGTTACCAATTCGTCATCCAGTTGAACGCTTTGCATCTGGCGTAAATACTGTTAGGAAAAACAAAAAATATGCAGGATATAGCGTTAATGACTTAATTGAAATGTTAGAGCAAAACACTTTTAGAAACTTGCACTTTATGGATATTGCAACTGTTTTAAGAAATGCTTGTTTTTATTTTGATGATATTCATTTATACAAATTTCCAGAACACTATGAAAATATGTTACATGACGGAGAATACTATGGCGAAATACCGCACCACAATAAGAGCGACAAGACCCTGATATTAACAGACAGTCAAAAAGAAAGGGTTTCAAGGTATTACGCCAAGGACTTTGAATTGTTTGACTCAATCAAGGAGCCAGGTCAAAAGTTTTACTTCTTTAAAATATAATTACAGCTAACTAACCCTTTATGATATAATACAGCTATGGCAACAGGAGATAAACCAAATAGTAACCTTTTCGGAACAGATTACAACGCAGGAGAAGAGGAGCGGAAACGCCTCGAAGCGGAAGCTTCATTGGCGGCACAGAACGCAATGATGGGGGCAGGTAACATTCCTTCGTCTGCGTTTGGACAAGCACCAACGGTATCTCCTTTTTCCTTAGAGGCGGCTGGGCAGGTAAACCCAATGATGCAACAACAAAGCCTTGAGGTTACTCCACAAGCACCCAATCCAGTAACCTTTCTTCCCTATGCTGGCGATGTTGCGCCACCACCAGCAAGTGCGCTTTCTGTGTTTACTCCAGGTGGTGAGGTTAAACCTAACGTAGATGTAAATGCTATTACACCATCACCAGAAACCTTGCCTTCGCCTAGTTCAGTTAACACTGCATTGAATCAAGAGGTTCTTATTGGAAACGCACAAAAAAATGGTAGGGCCATTACAATGTCAGACGTTAATGATCCTTCCTTTGAAGGAATGTCAGCATCAGAAATATCTCAAGCGATTAACGACCCTAATTACTTAACTACGGGTCCAACAATACCAAATGTTGCTAATGTCAATAAACAACAATCCAGGTTTGGTAAGGGGCTTGATGCGGTTGTTGATCTAGGAACTAAAAATTTGTTTTCAAATATTGACACGGGACTGAATGTACTGAAGCGCAAATCATCACCTTTTTTAGCAACTGGAAATTACTTATTAAATCCAAATGAACCAAGTTTTTCTGAAGCATATCAACAAGTTGGAGATTTTATTCCAGACTCTCCATTGTCTAGGGCAATAAACCCAGAAATTAATGCTGAAGAAATGGAGAGTAAACAACAACAACTTGTTAAAAATTTTTTAGCCGATCAAGCTACAGAAAAAACAACACAAGAAGCTCAAGGGCAACAAGGAACTCCTAACGTCAACCAGGTTCTTCAAGATGGGATAGGCTCTTTTCAGCCAGGAGCAATTGATTTTTCTAAGCCTCCGACAATGCCAGACGCGCCAAATCAAAGTCCTGAACTTGAAATACGTCAGGGAGAAGAAGGAAGCCCACAAGGATATTTTAATGCTATAATCAATGAACGTCCGTTGACACCAGAGGAAATTAAATCAGGGGAGGCTTTTGCTGATAGAAAGGGTTTTGACTTTAATCCACAAACTGGATTTAGTTCCATAACTGACCCAGGATCAAAAACCTTTGATACACCAGCTACATTTGAAAACTACCAAGCAAGAGGACTTGATGTTGGTCAGTTCATGAGGGGCGAGGATGACCCATCGCAACGCACGGAATACTTCGTTAGCCCTCAAGGAATGCGTCGTAGGTTTACAGCGGAAGCTGCTCGCGCTCAAGGCTTATCTGAAGAAGATATTGCCCAGAACAGACCACTAGCACCTAAGTTTGCTGCAGCTGAAGCAGCTGGAGATCAGATGATAGCTGACTTACGTGCAAGAGAAGCTGCCAAACGTGGCGAGGGAAAAATGTCGTATACTGACGCGAAGAGGAGAGCAAGAGGTGAATTTGCTGCAAAGAACATAGACCCATCCCCCAGTCAGTTACGAAAATTAGCCAAAAGTATCCAAGCCGCTGAACCAGAACGCTTAGAAGGATTAGAAACTGAAAGAGCTTTAAAAGAAGCTAGAATTAAAACCGCAGAAGCAGAACTAAATAAACCAGAGTTTAAGGGCAAGGTTTACACTGTTGATGGAGTAACCTTTGCGCAACTTAGCAATGGGTCAGTGCAAGTTATTTCTACAGGAACTGAAGACCCTGAGAAGACTACACGTGATGCGGAAAAATTTGAATTTACAAAAAAGAAAATAGAGGACGCTCGTGAAGCTTATTTAGCAGGTGATGTAACTAAAGCCAATGATATTCTTACTGCCGCTAACATTCAACAATACGGAATACAGGCCAACGCCACTCAATATTTTGCTGACTCTACTACTCCAGTAGCACCTTCTGATCCTGCCTCCCCAGTAACTGCTAGTGGGTTGACACAACAACAAGAAGATCGTATACAAGCAGTCATGAGAACAAACCCTACCAAAAGTAGAGCAGAAGTTATAGAGGCAATGCAAAAAGAAGGTAAGCTGTAATGGCTATTGATTTATCGGTGCTTGATGAGCCAGAATCATCTATAGACTTATCTGTATTAGATGAACCTCAATCATCTGTAGATTTATCTGTATTAGATGAACCGCAATCAGAAATAGACTTATCTGTTCTTGACTCAGAAGAACCTACCACTGGTGAAATTATTGCTGGTGTTGGAACTGAGGTTACTGCAAGTGTTGCTGGTTCTGTAATTGGTGGTATTATTGGTGGAACACTTGGTGCGCCATTATTTGGTATAGGAGCAGCTCCAGGGGCTGCCATAGGAGCCTCTATTGGTGGTTTTGCTGGTGGATTCTTTGGTTCAATGTTTGCACAGGAAATTGAAGATCAGCCAGAATTTAGTCTTGGTAGAGCATTGGGTGCTGGTGTAGTTAGTGCCGTTCCATTGGGTGGAGCAGCGGTTAAGGGAATAACGGGTGGAGCTAAGATTACTGGTAGCATGGTTGCTGGTGCGGCTGCTCGTGAAGCTGCCAAGGGTTCAGTATTAGGAGGAACAGAGGTTACAATTAAAACTGCTGTTGACGAAGGTCGTATGCCCACCAAGGAAGAGTTTGCTACTTATGCTGGTGCTGGTGCTTTGTTTGGTGGTGCTATAGGTGCTGTTACTCCTAAGGTTAGCAAGTCATTGGATAAATTTTTAGGTAAAACCTTTAATGAAATTGATGACGAAGTAGCAAGTGGAGTTATAACTTACAAAGACTTTAAGCCCCTTACTCAAGCAGAGGGTGCAGAGGGAGAAAGAATACTACGTGGTCAGGTTGAAAAAGTTAAAGCTAGGGTTCAGGCTGATCTAGCTACGGACTTTATAGAAAACCCTGGAAATCTATCTAGTTTTAAAAACCGAATGTTGTCTATCCTTGCTCCATCTAAACTTGTTGGTAAAGAAGCTAGGAATGAAATCTTGCGCTTTCGCAAACGTATAACATCAGTCGAAGAACTTGGTGGCAAAATGGACAAACGCATTGCGGCTGCTACTGCTCAAGACCCAAGTGTTGCTGCAAAGGTAGACAAGTATTTAGCTGGAGGAGACTTAGACCCGTCACTTGGAAGTTTGAGTGACGATTTAGTTGTGTATCGCGACAGGTTAGACGAACTGCAAGGAGACGTAATTAAGTATTTGGACGCTGACTACATGGCAAAGATGGGGCCAGAAAAGTTAGCTAGAGTTACTAATCAAATTTTAAGATTACGAGAGGAAGCGGGGCGAGCGGTCAACGCCAAGGCAAAGAAGAAACTTAAAAAACAAATTAAAAAAGCAACGAAGGAACAGGCAGCTCTTCAAGAAACGCCTAAGTTAATTGCTAAGATTAAAAAATCTAGAGAGTTAGGCAACTTTACAAGCCGAGAGTATCGTATGTTTGTAGATAGTGACTTTGTTCCAGACGTTAAACTACGGGCTAAGGCACAAGAAGAGATTGCTAACAAAAAGCTACAAGCTGGTAAGTTTAAAAACATGGAGCCAGAGGCTGCGCGTAAAGCCGCAATGGACGAAGCAAACGAGCAACTTAGCAAATTAGAATCTAAGTCTGCTGCCGCACGTAAACTTGATCCGCGCTCTGGTGTTGGGGGTAAAATTGATTCTCCTTTAATGAAACGCAAAGAACCAGGGGAGTTTGAGAAAGCGTGGTTAGGTGAAATTACTGAAACTGGCGAACGAGTTCGTGGCACACTTACCAGAGTTGGTCGCATGGTTGCTAGAGAAAAAACAGACCGCAACATAATTAACATTCTACAAAGGAATGGGCTTGCTGTTCGTAGCGATCTTGCCCCACAAGGAACGGCTCCGTTAAAGTTAAAGGCTGGTGTAGAGACAGGCTACAATGTATCACCAGAAGTTCAGGCATCAATTAATAGTCTATATATTAACAGCGGAACAGAGCGTTCTAACAATGCTATCCTAGCTGGCTTGCAAGACCTTTACTCAACTGCCGTTGGACTATCAAAGGCTACTAAGGTTCTGTTGAACCCTCCGTCTTATGCCGTCCAGGTGTATGGTAATGCAATTACTTTAGCAGGTATGGGTGTTAATCCATTTGCTGGTGCTGGTCGTGGAGCGCGTTTAGCGTTAGCAGAATTTGGTGGATTAGAAAAATTGCTTAGTCCATCTGGAGGTAAAGAGCGCAGGGCATTCCTGAAGGAGGCCAATGATATGGCTCGTTACGGAATCAAGGGAGAAAACATCATAGAGTCTGACATGAGAGATTCCTTTGAGCGTGGCATATTCTCTAATGCAATGGAAAAGCCAGTTGGCTTCTTCGGTAAAGCCTATTCTATCCCTGATACTGTAGGGCGTTATGTAGGTTGGAAGTCTCAACAGAATATGTTAAAGAAGGTTTACCCAGAATTGGGTGACGAGCAGGTTAAAAAACTAGCAGCAGAAATTATAAATGACACGTATCAAAACTACGACCGATTGTCTTCTGTTATTAAACGTCTGTCTCGTATGGGTATCATGCCACAGTTTGCTTCTTTCACGGCTGAGTTCATGCGTAATCAATACAACCAAGGAAAGATTATTAAGCAAATGCTTCAGGGTAACTTTGGTGCTGATCTAGGGCTAGACATTAGTAAGGCTAGTAAGTCTGCTATGAGAATAGAGGGTGCTAAAAGACTAACTGCTTTAGCCACAGTTTATGGTGGAACATACGCGGCAATCGAGGCATTGAATAGTGATGGTGGTGTAACCGACGAAAACAGGCAAGCTATTAAAAACTCATTGCCTAGTTGGGATCAAAATAAAACGCTAGCAATGCGAGTTTCGGACGACGGCAAAACGGTCAGTTACGCTAACGTATCTTATATTTCGCCTCACGCACTTGGGCTTGCCGCATTTGATGCTGCTATGAAAGACGAACCAATCGACAGCTTGGCTTCTGTTCTGGTAGAAGAGTTTGTAGGTGAAGGTTCATTCATTAACCGAGGTTTGATGGAGGCGGTCAACAATCGCAATAATAGGGGTAATCAAATTAGCTACTCTGAAAGTGATTTGGAAAACGCCAAGGAGCGACTTGTTTATTTCGTTAAAGAATCTTTCCGTCCAGGTATTGTTCGTGAGGCAGGCAAATTAGATGAAGCGTTGCGCGGAGTTGGAGACCTAAGTGTAGCTCAAGTATTGAAAAGACAAGTGGGCTATCGGGTTAACACAATAGACATAGCCGAAAGCGTAAAATATGCCATGATGGAAAACAAGGCTAACGCTGATGGTTCAAGCAGAAGTTACAAAAGAGCCAAAGAAGATGGCACGTTTAGTCCCGCAGACCTAGAAGCTATCTACCAACAGGCTAATGATGGCCGTAGGCAAAGTATGATGGCTATTGCTCAAAGGAATAATGATCTCGCGAAGCAGGGGTTTACGGAATCCGAACGCATAGGGGTAATGAAAGACGCTGGCATTTCCTCTAAAGACATACTTGCCACATTGGATGGAGATTATAACGATCTGAAAAGAACTTCAAAGCCATCGACATCTGAAATCTACAACGAAATGGGTGAGACGATGCAAGAGAAACGAAGCAAAATAATGAAGTCTATGCGAACTGACCCGCAAACTGGCAAGAGGCTGATGAGTATGTGGGTTCGTGAGAAGAGGAATGCTGGCAAGGGCTTGAACCAGAGGGATATGCTGATGCGTAACATGGATACAGATGAGAAGGTAGATTATCTATCCAAGAACCCTGGCATGATAAATGAGTTTAAACGCAAGAATATGCTGTCCAATGAAGTGCTTCGCGCGTTAAGGATCAAGGGAGCTATGTAGAATAGAGTGACCCAGGAATGAGCCCTGAAGCCCCCTAGAAGGGCTTACTACTACAGACCCTACCCCTACCCCTCGTAACAAAAGAAAAGCCCTTCAGCAGCGTCTGAGGGGCTTTCTACGTAGTAAAAACTGGGGGTATTTACCGCTATGTTGCTGCTACGAAGAAGAATATAACTGCCATGGTGAAAATGGCTACAACGTGGGGTTCTGGTAGGTATTCCATTTACTCTTCCCTGTAGGCTGTTTTGTGTGGGTTAATCATGTGTTCGTCGATTGACTCTGGTTCAAACCCAGCGCAGTAGGCTAGCCCACGACAAGCCTCCGTGAAGTTTGCCATGTGTGGTAATTGAAACTCAATCTCTGCGTGTTCAATGGTGTCGAGGGTTGCCATTGTATTGGTGTATGTAAGTTTAATCATAGTTATGTATTCGTTGATAAGAAGCAGGGCGTTGTGTCTCCCATCCAAGCTCCAACCTGGTTGTAGTAGAAGAACTCTTCCGCTTCTTCCGTTGTCATGTCATTAGACTCTAATTGTTTTATGACCTTGCCCTTGTCGTAGCAAACGATTGGCTCCTGCCCACACCGTTCTACCACTCCAATAATACAATCATCGTATCCATCCATGACCAATAGGTTGAACTCGTCTGGGTCAAACCCAGCAAACAAATCTGTTAAGTCTTTAGTTGCTTCTTGGCTCATAGTATTATAGAAACATTGGTTCAAAGAAAGCGACCTTGGAGCTGTGAACAACACCACACCCAACGATTGGTTTGGCGGCATACACTCTTCCATAGTTCATGGACGGGTGGTCATGCTCTACGCCACATCCTACTTGCATACCAAAGACACACTCATGTTGGTTGGCGTGATATACGAGGCCAGCCTGGGCGTGTAGGTGTCCTTGGACAAGAGAGTTGAACTCAGCTACGGCATTCTTATACGCAGCCTGTTGTCCACCCTTACCCTTGTCTCCGTGGCGGTAGATGACATCATCAATCATTAGATCGTGGTAGCGAGGGTGGATTGTCCAACCTTCTAGTTGCCACAGGGACTTGAAGTCCTTCATCAGATGCTCTGGTATGCCTATGGTCTTAGCCTTACGGGACGGTAGGTCACTATGGTTACCCTTGAGGTAGTCTACCTGGGGAAAGGCTTTGTGTAGCTTCCTAACCTGCTTAAATGCCTCCGCAAACTCATCCTCTGCACTTGGCATGGATGGGTCTTTCTCGTGGTAGGAGATGGAGTTCCAATCTACTAAGTCACCAATGTGAACAACCCTGTTACACTTGTGCTTCTTCTCTATCTTCTTAAGGAACTTGATGTAGTCTTTGTGCATCGCTGGGCAATGCGTGTCACCGATAATAAGGACTGTGTTTTTCTTAGGCATATTAGTAGTATTGGTTTAGTTAAGTGAGCTACATGCGCTCGCGGTTTGTGTGGCTAAATGTTCCCATAGGCTCCCATCGTTCCCTGCCCTGTATCACCCACTCTTCTAGGTAGGCTAGGTCATCGGAGTATAGGGGTGGCTCAGAGACGATGGAGGTAAACCCATCAAACTCTAATGAATCATTGGTAGTAAACTTGACGATGACATCACAAGACTCAGCCTTGTCGTTGTCCATATTGAGCATGTAGGTGTAGTTCATAGTGTTGGGTGGGTTGGAACGTAGTCTGTGGCTGGTTCGATTAAACCTTTCTTAGTGCATTTGTATACGGTGCGGCAGCACTCGTCTTGAAAGTCTTTGATGGCTTGCCAGTCACTCTCTGATCTGCTGGCCTTGTTGTCATTGATTAAGGTCTGGGCTTCTTCTTCTAGTAACTCTTTGTCTTGGTGGCGTTCGATGAATCTAGCGCAAGCCCCCGTCACCTGGCGGTATTTAGTTAGTGCTTTGTCGTTCATAGTTATTTGGTGTTGGTGATGTGACGTTCTAGTTGGGCTAAGGCTCTCCATGCTACGGCAACGTAGTCTCCTTCCATCTGGTGGCGCAGGAGGGCATCTGACTCGTCGGCAGACTTTGACTTGTCCCAATGTAAAGGTTTGTCTGGGTGGTGCTGTTGGTTCCCTAGATATGACTGATGTGATACGGCAGCTAGGGCGTGGGGGAAGTAGTCCAAACAGCCTGTGCAGACTGGATACGTTTTGCGTTCTTGTGCGTTGTCTGGGAAAAGTTGTGTCATATCATTGTGGCAAGCAGGGGAGAGTTTCGTCTCCCCCGCCATGCGTCTTGGGGTCAATGGTTGGCTATTAAAACGGGGCTTCAACTAGCTCTGGCTCTGGTGCAACTGCTTCAGATGTGAAGTCATCCGCACCACTGTTACCAGCATCCGTTGGGTCTGGCTCTTTGGCATAGCCAAGGTAGTCGTCGAGGTAGTCCTGTAGGATGTTGTCGTAGTAGTCTGCACGGGCGGCAGCTTCGTTGGACAAGGAGTTACTGACCACGGCGAAGAGAGGTTTCTTGAACTTCACAGCACCCTTCTTCTCGTCGGTTGCTTCCTTGATGGCAACAACGGTGTCGTTGTATAGGCCGATGTCACCATTGACGCTATCAACAAACTCAATCCAGGCTGTAAGAGCAGCACCCTTAACTTGGAAGTTGATTAGCTCGTAGTCCTCTGAGCCTGTCTTAGCCATAGCATAGATAGACTTAGTGAACTTGGCTCCTTGTGTAACCTTAACGTCTGACCATGTGCCAGTAGCAACCATGCCGTCCTTGTTACGAACGGTTAGCTTGTCACCGATACCACGAACTTCGTTAGACCATAGACCAGTTTGCT
>Ga0208645_1004315_pt1 | contig 10131 bp, 12 predicted proteins | sample VirMetDEL_Sep_01_FD_184519 | JGI IMG/M metagenome (GOLD analysis project Ga0208645, IMG submission 184519) | Aqueous microbial communities from the Delaware River and Bay under freshwater to marine salinity gradient to study organic matter... | ecosystem: Environmental > Aquatic > Marine >...
TTTAGCTGCTGGCGGTAGGGCAACATCAGCTCCGACACCAATAGCTGTCGATAGTGCAATGTCATCTCTAATGCTTGTAGGAGTAACTTCTCCAGATGCTTTTTTAGCCTCTGCAACCTCTGGAGCTAACTGACCCTCTAAAACTTTGCTTGCACCTTCAGTCGCTGAATAACCACCAATACCTCTACGCAAAACACTCATAATTGTTTTACCAGCATTAGCAAATTTTGTTGCAGGAAAGAATTTAATAATTTCACCAAGAGCTGTGCCTAGATCTTGGCTAGAGGCTCCTGGCTTGTTTACATAGTATGGCTTTTCGTTCCACATAATCATTGGAAGACCAAACTTATCTACAAAGGCTCCACCCCATCGTGGATCATCTTTAAAAGATTTTTCCATAATTTCTGTTTTAGCAAAGTCATCTCTTGCTGCCATAATTTTTAAGTTTGGGACAAGACCCTCCCAGAAGTCTGGAGCTTGGTCTACCATTTGACTTGCTTCTAATACATCTGGAAACTCGATGTCCTGACCTTCACCAGTTATGGCATCACTAATTGCTTTAGGGGCAGCTTTAATTCGTTCAAATAGTGAGCGTTCTTCTTTTTTATCTATTTTGGATGTATCAATGTCACCAGTTTGAACGGCATCAGGATTTGTACTATTTGCATCTTGTTCTGAAACTACTGTTAAATTTAAACCAGCCATTATTGATCACCCCTCCAGCCTTTAATTATTAGAGTTGCACTTGCACCAGGAAATATTTTATTACCAAGCCTAGAATCTTTATTTAAAATCACTGCTCCGTTTGGCAAACTATTAAACCATATATCCCTGTCTATTATAAACTGAGCCTCATCACCCTCTTGATATAAGTCATCTCCATTTTCATTTATTGTGTTAAATTTTTCATAAATTGTAGCTGGTCTTTCTAAAATTTTATTTGCAATATAGGTTTCTGATTTTCCTGCATTTAAAAGTTTTTTCCTAAGACTTAATTCTTCTACAGCAGCTTCAGTTGATTTTTTTAAGCTGTACATTGTTAGATAATTTGTTTTTGCTGGGTTATTCATATCAAGGATAGCTTGCTTGTAGGATTTAAACTCCATATCAGAAGTTGATCCAGATCCAACAGGACGCATTTTAGGAGCAAGTTTATTAGACAGAGCAGTTAAAAACTTTTGTGATTCAAGTTCTGCGTCTGAAAAACCAAATGCAGAACTCAAGAAGTTACGAGCTTCCATTGTGGCACTTTGAAAAGCACCAGTCATATCTGGATTTTGCATCAAAATAGTCAAAGCACCTTCTAAAGTTGGAATAAGCTCTCTTGCAATTGATTGTTGAGCAAGTTGCATAGGGACAAGAGCTTTAATTTCTGCGTTTCTTGAAGTGACTTCAGGAGGCACAGCTCCACCACTAGGAGCCCTTATTATAACATTAAAGAGTTCTGAATTTACTGGCTTATAAAAACTTACATATTGATCAGCTATAATAACTGGTTTGCCAAATAACTCTTCATCATCTGTTGTTATTGTAGCTAAAAGTGATGCATATTCTGTATTGTCTTCTTCCACACCTAAATCAGATAATATCTTTTTTGCTTCTGTTTCATCTTTAGCGTAAACAACTGGTTGTTGCTGAAGATATTTTTCAGCAAAAGTTTTTGGCTTTTCGTATAATTTATAAGATCCAATTGGCAGTAAATCTGCGTCTTCTGAATCAATTGAAATTATTTTATCTTCTGGGATTGTAGTGTCAGGAAACTTTTCTGTAAAAGCAGCGTCATTTAGTATTTCTATACTAAAAGGTTTTGTAGCGTTAGAATCTGGAGGTTCAGGAAACTCATAGCTACCCATAGGTAACTTAGAAAGTTGAGCACTTGTCAATGGAATTATACCATCTTCTGGAAGAGTAACATTTTCAAATTGTGTATTAAATGCAGTTGGATTTGTTATTTTTACATCAAAAGGTTTTGTAATTGAAGTAGATGAGGTTTTACTAAGATCATAAAACTTACCATCACTTCCCATTTGCCCAGAAGTTGCTCCGTATTTTTCTAATTCTTCTTCTGACGCTAGACGATATGTTACTTTACCTGCTGGTGGCTTCAGAGCTTGAGCTATTGATACAGCAGTCTGAGGCTTAGAGGTTTCTATCTTACGATTGAAATCATTTACTTCCTGTAGGTACGCTACTGGACTTGCAAATGCCTGTGCAGCAGACCCAAAGACTGTAGCTCCTGGTTGGGACGCTGCAGCAGTCATTCCTGTAAAGTATTTCATGGCTGCAATATAGGGATCGAACTCCTGAAGTTTAGGGCTAAGAGCATCAGCTAAATCAATAGCCTGTTGAGCACGAGCTTCATTACCTGCTAAAGCTGTAAGAGCACCCTTAAATTTATCTGTATCACTTCCTGCAGCCCCAAACTTTATTGCCATGCTTAACTCCTACTTATCTATTTTCTAGATGCCAAATATCCAGCACCAAGAGTACCACCTGCACCAAGAACTTGTCCAAATATACTTGGAGCTTGAGCAGTTGATGTTCCCATATTATATCCGAAAGTCTTTTGCTGATATGGAACACCCTGCAATGCACCCAATGCAAAATTCAATCTCTCAAATGATTTGTTTTCTTGTGACAATTCTTCTTCTCGTGCCAGATCCAATACAGCTTGATCAAGTCTCCTTCGAGCCTCGCCACTAGAAATCAACCCTTGAGCTGCTTGTTGCTGTAGGCTCTGGGTTAATGGTGCAAGATTTTGGTAGGCTGACATTTGTTGAATGCGTGAAGCCTCATCAGATTCAAACCCTGACCTTAATGTGTCTTCAGCAGCAAACCTAGAAGACCTGTCAGCATCGTACTGACCTCTCCTCATGCCCTCTGTGTCAAATCGAGATGCCCTGTCAGACTCATACTGACCACGCATTACATCTTCTGCATTAAATCTAGCAGTCCTATCTGTATCAAATCTATTCGCTGCGAAGCCTAGACCTTCAGCTGCAGCTCTTGCTCGTAAGTCAGCTGCACCCATAGCACCTTCCGACCCAAGCATAGCTTCTGAAATACCTAAACGAGATCCACCAAAGGAACCTGATCGAGCAGCATTTGCACGAGTTTGCATTTGGTTTCTGGCTGTCTGCCTCTCTAGCTCTCTAATCGATGCGTCTTGAGCTCCCTGATAGATATCTAGATAGGGCTGGGCTGAATCTAAACTAAAGCCACCACCAAGCAAATCATCTCTTGATGCTCCACTATAACTACCCTGCAATTGCTCATTGCTCATTCCAGAATATGGGTCACCCATAAGCTCAGAGCGTGTCGCTGAATCGAAGCCTTGACCTAGTGTATCTGCAACTCCAGATGCTTTATCTAAGAATGGCTGAAAAGAGCCAGCACCATCTCTTATGATTTGTGCAGCGAGTTGCTCATCTTCTGTCAGTAGGTTGCCTTCAGGACCATAGCTTGCAAGTTTGTCAATAGTTGAAGCCTGTTGAGGAGAACTTGCTAATCCAACAGCCTGATCAAAAAGAGCTCTACCACCAGCACTTACCCATGCAGGTAAGTCAGTTGTTGAGAATGTTTCACCATATTCAGGAAGATCAATTGTCGATTGATTGCAAAACGTACCACCCATTTAATTCACCTCCGTATATAAAGATCCAGCCTTTACAAAACCAAGCCTATCAAAGAACTTATCTTTTCTTTCAATATCTCCAGAATAATAATGTCCTAACTTGACTTTCATCTTAATCTCTTTTCCAATTTTAATAAAGCACTTTACCAATTTAACCGCTGCACGAGAATTTCGCTTGTCTGGAGAGACATAAAACCAAATGTCACTTAGGTGCTTTTGCTCTGACCACCAGTCGGAATTTGCCATACCACCAAGTGACCCAATAATTTTTCCTTCAACTTCCGCAACAATAACTATGCCTTTTTCCATTGCTGACTTCACGACATCCAATACTTTTTTCTCGCTCAGTGGCGAGGCAGGTATTTCGATCCGACTATACATATCAATCAGCATTTTATGTATCTGTGAGACATCTTCTGGCACAGCTCTCCGTATTATCATTACATACCGCCAAGGGCTCCCATTTGCTCTTCAGGTGCAGCCTGTTGAGGTGCTTGAGACATTTGAGATATGATTTGTTGTAATTCAGGAAGCAACTTGACCAAAACCCTAGCAACGTCTGGAGTTATAGCCTGATCAAGCATTCTAAGCTCTTCTCGTTCCATGTTAGCTATACGAGCGACAAGAACTGCACCAATCTCCTCAGAGGGTTGCATAAGCCTTGCTCGTGCCTCTTGTGGCATTTGCCTTACCATGTTTGCACCATCCATCTCTGGCATTGGTGGTCTTTCACCCATTTCGTTCATATTCATTTCTTCAGCCATAATTATATCTCCTTCTGTTTATAAAGAACTGACCAGTCTGTTACTTTACAGAAAGATCCGACAACCCAACAAGTTGGCTCTAGAATTTTCCTGTACACTTTGCCCAGATAGTCAGGTGTATCTCTTTGACCATATATATAAGCAATCTCATTAGCTCGATGTCCTGCAATGTGCTTCCAGAACTTAACGAACTTACCTTTACGCATTTGCTTCACCATCCACACAGCCCACACATGATATCCATTTACATGGGTTGGGGTTAAATAATCTCTGGTAAAGCGATAGTCTAGAATTACTTCTTTCCTTGTGAGCAATCCCTGACGCATAAGTTCATTACAGATTACTCTGCCACCAAGAATGCTACCCAGAGCACCACCAATAAATCCACCGATTGGCCCACCTATTGCCGTTCCAAGCATTTTACCAATAGCACCAGCCCCTGCTGACTTAGCAGCTTTTACTGGATCTTGACCCAGAGCTAGTTGGACAGCGAAGTTACCGACAGCCCCACCTGCTGCACTTTTAAAGTTTTGCATTCCAAGGTCTTTACTTAAATTTAAATTATCAAGAAAACTTCCACCTTGTAAAAAACCACCATCAGCTACACTTGCACCAGTAACACCACCAAGTTTATCTACATCAATTCCCTCTGGAATATTAGCTGTCTCTATTAATCCATCTTTCATTCCAGCTGTTTTTAAGGCATCAAAACTATCAACCGTAGTTGGTGTGCTCTTAAGAGCTCCAAAGCTAGTAAATTTATCTGGAACGTCCATTGCACCTTTAGTAAATGGAAGACCTTCATAAATTGACTTTCCAGAAAATTCACCACTAGTAGCAATGCTTGCTCCAATACCTTCGCCAAGTTGTGCAGCTACAGGAGTAATCTCTGCTTTTATTATGTCCATAGGGTCTTCCAACCCAGAACTAGCACCACCAGCTGCATCGTAGTCAGCTTTTGCTTGGGCTAACAGTGCTCGATCAGCAGCACTTGTGTCAGTGTATGTAGCCTCTCCAGTCTTAATAGTTTTAAGCCACTGGTAAGATGGCATAACTGTTGTAACACCATCAAGAGTTGTCGTTCTTCCATAAATGTTTTGAAGTTTTCTACCACCTAAGTCTGGAGTATTTTGTTTCAGAGTATAAAGGTCATACTTAAATGTCTGTGGATCATCAGTTCCGTCATCTACTGGCGTTGCACCTATTTGGGGATGTCCTGCAATGTGTGGCATAATATTCTCCTTTAACTTATTTCTAACAGACTAGCCACAACGTGGAGCCTGTTTGCAGTGGCTGCTGTACATTTCACCACTTCATTTTCTTGCACGACCAAAGGTGCTGTTAATAACTCGATGGTAGTGTTGGATGCCACTGCCTTAACCTTAAATAAACTGAACACATTCGTGTCAGCATCAGTAATTGTTACTGTTATCGTATCAGCATTGCCACTATCTTCTGAAACCAAAATAGACTTAACCAATCCAGAAGTTGCGTTGGGACAGGTATAGAGCACAGTAGCACCTGTGGTTGTTAAATCTAGTTTCTTATTTTTATAATTATTTGCCATTTATGCCATAAACCACGCTGTAGCTTCTGCCTGTTCAACAACATTATTCAACGCAGAGTCAGCTGCGAAGTAAGTCATTTGCTTGTCGAGCTCAAGTGTATTGGTCAGGCGAGCCATATAGCCTTGCTGATAATCTGTTGGTGGGCTTGGTAGCCTTAGATGACCTCCTACGCCACTCATCGCAGTCCATCCTCTCGTGCATTAACTCTAAAAGTTCCCAAGCTCCAGTCATCTAGAGTTCCAGAGCTTTGCAACTTCACACTCATTTGCCGACCCTTGGCTCTCGTACTAACTTTTTCTGTCGAACTGGTTATGGTAAATGGACCTTTTACAACTTCAGTTGCATTTGGATATTTGCGTGTGTTTATAAACATCGACAGAGATGTATCTGATGTCATTGTTACGTCAGGTATAACCTTATCAACTAAATATAAATTCTCACCAGTGTTTGGTATTTCGCTTGGTGAGCTTTCTATAAATGATGTCATGGCAGATCCATTGTCACTGGTTCCTGTCTCGTGGTTATAGAGCAAGCCACTAGGGTCAAATGCAAACGGCACTGTCCTAGCACCAAATGAGTCATGCCAAGATGTCCTGTCCATTGTTCCAACTGACCAAGCATTCTCTGCGTAATTATATGTAACGTAGCTGTCATTCTCTGGATTTGTGGTTCCAGCAGAATTATCATTAGATACATACCACCATGTCACTTCTTTAAAGGCTTTATTATGCCCCACCACGACCTTGTCGATGTACCTTTTCTGCATACGATCAAAGACGTAGTATTGTACTGAGGATGGAAGCTCTTTGACAATACCGTCATAGGAAAAGAAGTTCCTCTTTCCCATCCAGAAGACATTTCCGTCAATAGCTATCATTGTATTAAGACCAGCTGCACCACAATCTGTAGCCAGTAACCTGAAGCTAAATATAAATGGCGGTCCCACAAACGTCATGCCATAAATAGCAGAATCTGTGGATATTATTGTCTCTTCTCTTGCATTGACTATAGACACAATTTTAGTGCCGACCTCTAGCCTCTGGTCACCTGCACTATTTGTTGAGGTGGGACCAAAGTCAGTAAAGTCTTCCTGATCAGACCAACGGATAAGCATTTCATCGAGATCTCCACTACCTGCATACTCCGTACACCCACCTGCAATAAAGTGACGATCAGGAAATGACACTGTGGTAACAGTTGCAACGGTTGGTACACTTAGTGCTCCAGAGAGAGATGAAACCAATACAGCTCTGGTTGAGACTGTGCCAGATACTGTCCAATAATAGATACCGCCTCCACGGACAGTTGCGATTAGGTCTTCTCCCCAGAGATTTAAATTCCACGAGGAGTTGGTTAGATTAACATCCGACTCTGATGCAGATCTAGGCTCGTTCCATGCTTCTTGTCCCCATCCACCAACACCCCAACCTAGTGCTGGGTCTGAGCTCTGAGTTCCTAAACCACCAGCAATTCCGACAAGATAGCTTATGACAACTGCGTTGCCACCACCTGTCGCTGTGCTTGTAGCTGCAGTTGGAGAGGTCACTGTGTAAGTATTGGTGGTTATGGATGTTATTTGGTATCCAGCTTTCCTGTTTAAGTTTTCAGCAGTCACTCCACCGACAGCTGCAGCACCACTAAATACAACAAAGTCACCGACAGATGCCCCATGACCACTATCAGTTATTGTTAAAGTTGTGGTGGTATCCGCTGTGGTAATTGGTGCAATAAGGATCTGAGTAACTGTAGCACCACTGTCGTGTGCTGCAGCTGAACTTGAATTAGTTCCTCTGGTACAACCTGTCAGGGTCAGAGTGCTAATTCCTGTGTAGGTTATTATCTCAGAGCCTATCTGAATAACACCAGCAGTTTTAAATCCTGCAACACTTGCAAGGTCTATTGCTGTCTCGCTATTGTCTAGAGCCTCTGTAGTTGTTGTGGTTGCATTTGTTGCATCTCGAAGAGGTGTGATATCATATAGCACTTGGTCTTGAATAATATAAAGGTGATTGTGAGTGCCTACAGCAATTCTGTCTTCACCATCTGTTATAGCTCGCCAGTTAATCATCTTACGAGCTATGCCTTGAGGCGTTGTCTCTGTGCTAGTTATAGTTCCAGCAGAGTCAGTCTGGGTTATTGCATCTTTTTGCCATCCACCAATCTTTGTGGGGTAGCCATTGCGAAAACGCACAAGATCTCCGTCAACCCAGAAAGGTCCATTCTTACCAGCAGAATACTCTGTTATATCTTTAACGATACCTGGTTTGAACTGTAAAAGCTGTAATGTCATTTAACCTTTGACCCATTCATATATCTTGTTTGTCTCTTTAATTCGATGATCTAAACCTGTGTAACCGCCATTTATTTTTTTTGTTAGTTTCTTGACTACACTATCATTAACACCTTCATCACAAATTTTCCACAAATTGTTTTTTTGGAAAAACCAGATAGCTGTATCCATTGCGTATTCTTTTTCTAGTAGCGAAGGATCTTCTATAACTTCTGGCTTTCCCATATCAGAAGCAAAGGCTTTTACATTAGAAAATCCAGTTAATTGTAAAAATCCACGGCCTATGTAGAGACTGGCTTTTTCTTTAGAATCGTTACCCATACGTCCAAAATACACGTTCTCAGCTAGTGCCTTTGGGTTTCTAGCATATGGCTCTGCACTCTCTTTTGTTGGAAAGCGACTAGGCCAGACACGCATCATTGATTCAGCAGAATAGTTTAGGTTTTCTCGTGTTAACTTAAATGAGCCACTCTCATGCACGACTTGACCTAGCAGATGTGCTCCACGCTCTGGAGAGAGTTCATAGTGCTTAACAATTGCACGAGCAGTATTAGGACCAAACGATCCATCTATTGAAGAACACCCACATTTTGATTGAAGTGATTTTAGTGCGTCACTCATTTATTTAACCTTTAAAGAAAGCATCTACTTCAGCTAATAGATCTGCCTTAGATTTGCGTCTATCGAGTTCTATGTCGTGTTCTCTCATTAGAGCCTCTAACTCTATTTTCTTCATTGTCTTGTAATTTGGCACGACTGTGGTTTCTTCAACAGGCTTGACTGATACAATCTCAACTTCAGTGCCATTAATTCTTGCAAGAGCTTGAGCCTCTGTCATTGAAGGTGTTGGCAAAGACATACCGCCTTTGACATACCTTAAATTGTAAAGTTTATCTCCGTCTTCATTTTGTCCAACGTGAAACATCTCAATATCACTCATTTTGTTAATCCTTTCGTTTTTTCATATGAACGTAAACCGCCAATTCCTAACATCCCACCTAGAACTGTAAGGAGCGTGGACATATCAAACTCAGGTAAATCAGGCAAATCCACTCCAGATGCTGTTAAAACAAAGACTAGTAGGGGTTGCAGTACAAAGTGGTAGGCAAACGCAACTCCAGATGTCCATCCAATAAACGGCCTCCAACCACCTTTAAACAAACTACCAGAAGCTGCTTCTGCCTTGTTGATTTCCAACTGGCTTAATAAGGCTTGCTGGGCGTGGTTATCGGACATAGTAGCTATTTCGTGAGCCAACTTTGCTTTCATGTCAGAGTCAGGAATTACTTTATCTAGAATGCCAGTTACTGGACCTATTAAAGAACTAATCAAACTCATTGCTTTACCCTCTTAGATCTTAATTCTTCCAGATCTTTTTTCTTGGTTCCTCCGTCATACTCCCAAGCATAACCTCTATAAACCATTTCTTCATTTATGTTGGTCTGACCACAAAGAACCCATCCAAGCATTCTGCCATACTTGCCATCTTTTTCAGTTTTAACCTTTAGACCAGAAACCATTCCATCTTCTAATCTTCGAGTGAGAAAGGCTTTAGCCTCTAAGCCAAGCTCTTTCTCCTCTAGATCTCTGGTTCTACTTTCTGGCGTATCAATACCAGCTAGTCTTACTCGTTCTTTTTTTGTAAGATCAAAACCAAGGTCAATAATGATATCTATGGTATCGCCATCTACAACCTTAACAACTTGCTTGATGGCGTACTCATACATTCACATTCTCCAGACTATATTCGCTAGGAGAATAATTATCGTCCCAGCAACACCAATTAGAATAGCTTCTATCCTTTTTATTCTAAGAATCGTTTCTTTCCAGCGTTCTTCTAATTGAACTTCTACAACGGTCAACCTACGACTCAGC
>Ga0208645_1004320_pt1 | contig 10121 bp, 10 predicted proteins | sample VirMetDEL_Sep_01_FD_184519 | JGI IMG/M metagenome (GOLD analysis project Ga0208645, IMG submission 184519) | Aqueous microbial communities from the Delaware River and Bay under freshwater to marine salinity gradient to study organic matter... | ecosystem: Environmental > Aquatic > Marine >...
CGTACTCAACGATCTGTCGGACCGCCTCGATCTTGAACTCATCGGTGTACCGCTTCGTGCTCATAACCACCTCCGCCTAAGCCATAGTTTATGGCTGCGAGGTGTCTACGGAACCCTGGGCGATTCAGCACGACGAGCTTTCCCTTCTCAGAAATCAGCACGGGCACATACCAGTCCGGCCACATGCGATTGTCCTTGACCGGATCGAGCTCAACGCGCTTAGCGTCGGCGATCCATCGCTTCATTTGCTTGATCTTGTTCGTTGCAATGCGCTGCTCGTTGAGTGCCGTCTTCGTCTCTTTGACTGCAAGCTTCCTTTCAGCATCCGCCAAGCGCTTTGCCTGCTTGAACATCTCTTGTTCGCTGTCGCTGATCAACATGGCTTTGTAGTCCTGGACAAGCTCTTGGATCTGCTTTTCCAGATCGGTCTTCGGCTTATCGAAGGCACGGTCCATGCCCTTCGGTATTTTGATTTTTGGGGAACTCTGGCGAGCGACGTAGAGCTTGGCGAACTCTTTGATGTCGACGTCAGCATTGAACTGATCGACATAGCGGTGGTAGTCCGTCCAAACCTCTGCTGAGTAGCACATGGCCTATGCTCCGAGTTCTGACAGAATTTTTCTCATGCAAGCCTCAGTCGCTTCGACATGATTGAACGCCATGAGCGGCGCGAGATCGAGCGAAAGCTCTTGGCTCTTGTCTGCAATTTGAAAAAGGATCCGCGTCACCGCGTCGAATTCAGCGTCGAGCTGCTCCCAACTAATCTTGGCTTCGTCGAAGAGCTCTCGATGCTGCTCGCGCTGGGTCGAATTATGAGAGAAGAGCTTGTTGCGAAAGACACGATATTTGTCGTAGATCACCGCAGCTTCTGCTTCTAGCTCTGCCGGCACTTCTGTGCCATCTGCTCGGATCAAACGGGCGAGCTCGGGGATCGAAGCACTCCCCTTGCTGTCTTCTAACACTGCCACTAGCCCGACGAACGTTGCGAGCTGGCATGACCAAAGGATGGGCAGCGTGACGTCCTCCAAACCGCTGAGCCGGTCGGTCAGTCGCCTGGGGCTGTCTTCACCCAATGCAAGATTGAGTGCTTTGCTAATCGCGTAAGCCTGCCGTGTATCTACGAGCCTGGAAGTGATCAGGCGATAGACCACGACAGTCTTCGATTCTTCCATGTCCATACGTGCGCCCTCTTCCCTAGACCGCCCAGCCCGGCTCATCTTCGCAGGCTATGCCGTGCCTGGTAAGCATGGCACTGATGCGTGGAGCGACCAACTGCTGGTGAGCTCCCGCATTGTCCTCAATGACGTCTGCCATGCCTGCGAAGGCTGCCCAGAAGTCGCCCGAGCTGGAGTGGGCCTGGATCAGCATGTGAAGGTCTGTCTCAAGCGCGTTGAACTGTGCTTCCAGCGTATTCAGATTCGCAGGCATCGGGCCGGTCCTTCTTCATCAATGACTTATGGAATTTGTTAGTAATTTCACTAACTCAGTTCTAAGCTAGCGCCGTAGCAGCATGCTGAGGCCTGTCAGTCTCAGCCCGTGATTCAGCTTTCTCGGACTCTCCCACTATGCACCCCATCGCCCCTCCAGGCCTCCTGGGCGCTTTCAGCCCCACCGCACCTACCCATGCTCTACCCGTGCTCAGCATGCGCGTGAGCTGTGGCTTCCCAAGCCCTGCGGAGGACTTCTTCGGGGCTGAGGACACGCTATGTCTCAATCAGCACTGCATCAGCAATCCAGTGGCCACGTTCTTTGCCACCGCCGAGGGGGACAGCATGACTGGGCTCGGGATCGACCAGGGCGACACGCTGGTCGTTGACCGCAGCCTGGAACCCAAGCACGGGGACATTGTTCTAGTCCTCTGGGAAGGGGGGTTCATGGTCAAGCGGCTTGCCATGAGCCGGAATCGCCTGGCGCTCCACTCGGGACACCCGGACCACCCTCCGATCCTGGTGTCCCCAGACATCGAGCTCGATGTCTGGGGTGTGGTGACCTGGTCATTTAAAAAGCAGCTGAGGCGATGATGCGCGAGCGTATTGAGCAGTGGAAGAGCATCTTCCAAACCGACGAGAACAGCATCTGCAAGCAGCTATCTGGAATGGCTTGGGACCTTGCCGTGTTCACCTGCCTAGTGGAAGCCATCGACCAAGCTCCAGATGGCCCTCAAGGCAAGCAGCTAAGCGGAGTCATGGTCAGCATGCTTGCCAACGGTTTTTGGCACAGCGCGTTCCTGGGCGTCCGTAAACTGGCTGACAAACATCCCATTGGGGGTGCACGGGGCGTCTGCTCGATTGGAGGCCTCATCGCTGATGCGAAGGCGGCTCGTGAGCTCATCACTAGACGGGTTTTTGTAGAAGAGATTGCCGGCCTCAACTATGACTACGTAGCCACTCGTGCACGGTTCGAAGAGTTCGTTCGCGCTCATCCCGCTGGCACAATCGTCTCCGGCCGGAGGTTCGATGAAGAACTATCGATCCGTAGGCATCTCGAGTTCGACACGCTGAGCGGAACGACCGAGCAAAACAGAACGGCTGATGATGTGATTCGAGAAGACTTCTTTGTTGCGCTGGAACAGCGTATGGCAAGGCTTGAAGGTGTGGTTACGCACACGCACATCGACGTGGCTCATGCGGCTACGGAAGCAAGTCGGGCAGGAAGGCAGTTGGAAAGCTGGCAGCTTACGGATGCAAAAAATGCATTCAGGGACCTTGCGCAAACGGCAGAGATCCTAGGTAGCGCCCTTTGCTATGACGGCATTGGCTCGGTCCTTCCAAGGCCCCAGTTCGATCAGTTTGAGCACATCGAGCAACCACTTTTCAGCGGCGACCCCGCAGTTCTTCACGCGAAGTGGGATGAGCTGTCGGCTGAGATCACGCGATGGCACGATGTGAGCGAGATCAGGCTGTGAGCATGATCGCTCTTCAAGACGGGAACAACTTCTACTGCTCTGTTGAAGCAAGCTTCGATCCGAGGCTTCGCGGTAAGCCTGTGTGTGTGGCAAGCAGCGGGGATGGCTGTGTCATTGCCAGGGACGCATTGAGCAAAAAGCTCGGTGTGCCGATGGGTGCCCCAATCCACCAAATCCCACCAGAAGTGCGCCGGCAGATCACTTTTCGGTCTGCAAATTTCGCGCTCTACGGTGACATCAGCACGAGGATTGCGTCGATCTTAAGAGCCCTCTTTCCTGCGATTGAGCAATACAGCATCGATGAGAATTTCATTGATCTGACTGGCATCCCGTCGAAGGATCACGAGCGCCTCGCAGCCGAAGCCCGTGCTCGTATCTTGAAGTGGACCGGCATTCCCTCATGTGTAGGCATTGGGCCGACGAAGACGCTGGCGAAGCTCAGCAACAAGAGGGCCAAGTCGTCCATTTCGGGTGTCGTTACGACGATGCCTGACGACCCTGCCCTGCTCACATACCCAGTTGAGGATGTTTGGGGTGTGGGAAGGAAGCTCACTGCAAGATTGGGTGCGGATGGCATCCTGACCGCACGTGATCTTGCTGCCGCTGACGTAGACACTCTGCGCTCACGATATGGTGTTGTGCTGGCACGCACGCAGCGTGAATTGCAGGGTATCCCATGTGCAGAGCTCGAAGAGCACGAGCCACAACGCAAGGAAATTATGGTGTCTCGCACGCTTGGCAAAGACATCACGTCAGAAACCGAGCTGATGCAAGCCATTGCCACTTTCGCCCAACGGGCTTGCGAGAAGCTTCGTTCAAGACAGCTGCAAGCAGCGGGCGTCTGGGTCTTCATCCAGACGAACCCTTTCAAGCAAAATTTGCCGCAATACAATCCATCAAAGTCGTTCCGGTTGCTGATGCCCTCTGCGGACACGAGGGAGATTTTGATGGTCGCCCAGGGGCTGGCCAAAGCCATGTTTCGTCCAAGCTACGGCTACAAGAAAGCAGGTGTCAGCTTGCTTGATCTGAGCCACACGGATGTCCAGCAGGGGGATCTGTTCGCCGGGATCGACCAGCGCAGCAAGGCCATTATGGAAGTGATGGACCGGACCAACCAGAAGTTCGGCCGGGGCTCAATGGGCTTTGCTTCCACGGCTTGGAGACCCAGGGGCAAGACGCTTGAAAAGCCCGCCTGGTCAGTCAAGAGGGACATGCTCTCGCCGGCTTACACGACGGATTGGAAGCAACTCATCCGGGTAAGGTAGGCGTTGCCCGCAGGTAGATCTTTCTTTTCCTCGTTGACGGCCATAGGCTTGCTCATCGGGTGCCCAAGGCGGTCAGTCTCGGCCGCAATGGGTCCCACATCGAGGGAGCGAGAACAGAAATGACGCCGCACGATTTCATCAAGAAGTGGGCTAATGGAGGCGACGAACGCAGAGATGCACAGCCTTTCTTTGAAGATCTCTGTCGTCTAGTGGGTCATCAGACTCCCAGGGAGGCCGATCCGGACCACACTTGGTTCACCTATGAGTATGGCGCCACTAAGACTAGCGGGGGCGAAGGCTGGGCCGATGTCTGGAAAAAAGGGTATTTCGGATGGGAGGCAAAAGGCACGCACAAGAGCCTCGACAAAGCCTATCAGCAACTGAAAATGTATGCTGACGCACTACAAAACCCGCCCTTGCTCGTCGTTTCTGATCTTCAGACAATCATCATCCATACCAACTTCACAAATACGGTAAAAAAGGAATATAAATTTACCGTAGATCAGCTGGCAGAATACGAAACGAGGCAGTTGCTAGATGCGGTGTTCAAGAATCCAGAAGCACTAAAGCCTGGCGTGACGCGAACCGCGATCACTAGAGAAGCCGCACAGAAATTCACTATGTTAGCGAAGGCTCTGCGGGAACGTGGCCATTCACCACAGCCCGTTGCACACTTCCTAAACCGCCTACTTTTCTGCATGTTCGCGGAAGACATTGGGCTGCTGCCAAACCATCTTTTTACCAAGATGGTGACTGGCTCCCAGGGCAACTCCGATCTTTTTGAGAAGCGTAGCCGCGAGCTGTTTTTAGCGATGCACAAGGGCGGAGACGTCGCTTACGAGAACATTGACTGGTTCAACGGCGGCTTGTTCGAAGACGATTCAACAATTGTGCTCGACTCTGCTGAACTGAAACTTCTTCTAGATGCATGCCGTCTTGATTGGTCGGAAATTGAGCCAAGCATCTTTGGCACCTTGTTTGAGCGCGGGCTAGATCCCAACACGCGCACTCAGCTTGGAGCTCATTACACCGACACCGCGACGATCATGAAGATTGTTCATCCGGTGGTTGTAAAGCCGTGGCTCGATGCATGGGAGAGCGAGAAGGTTGAGCTAAGCAGGTTGCTCGACAAGGCTAAAAAATCCATCTCAAAGCCTGCGCGAGATAGATTTAACCACTTCTTGGAACGTCTCAGAGCCTTCACTGTCTTGGATCCGGCTTGTGGAAGTGGCAACTTTCTCTACTTGGCGCTTCATGCGCTTAAAGACATAGAGAAGCGAGTTTTGATCGAGGGAGAAGCTCTCGGCCTGGGCCGCCAGCTGCCTGCACTTGGACCCCGGAGCGTGAAGGGTATAGAGATCAATGCTTATGCGGCTGAACTCGCTCGCATCACGATTTGGATCGGCGAGATCCAATGGATGATACAGAACGGGTTTGGTGCGAATCGCAATCCGATTCTCCAGCCCCTCAATCAGATCGAGTGCAGAGATGCGCTTCTCACGGACGACGATAAGGAAGCGAGGTGGCCAGATGCTAACGCGATCATTGGTAACCCACCATTCCTGGGCGGCTCAAAGCTGCTAGGCGAGCTCGGCAATGAATACGTTGAAAAGGTCCGATCTACTTATCACAAGAGAGTCCCTGCTGGGGCCGATCTGGTTTGCTATTGGTTCGAAAAATCCAATGACCTATTACGGAAAGATCCGGATTTACGTGTCGGGCTCGTCGCCACGAACAGTTTGAGAGGCGGGGCAAACCGGGAAGTTCTAAATCATATCGTCCGCGACGCCGAGATATTCGATGCGTGGAGCGATGAGGAATGGTTCAATGAAGGCGCAGCGGTTCGCGTGTCGCTCGTGTGCTTCAAGAAGAAGAGTGGTGAAGCGGCCACCCTTGACGGAAAAAGCGTGCTGTCTATCTACCCTGACTTGGCAGGTGAAACCGTCTCGAACAACGTTGATCTTACAAAGGCATTGAAGCTTAAGGCAAACAGGGACATCGCCTACTCAGGGACAAAAAAGGGTGGGAACTTTGAAATCCCGGGGGTGATCGCACGTAACTGGCTGAGCCAACCCAATCCCAACGGGAAGCCTAATTCTGACGTCCTGAGGCCCTGGGTGAACGGAACTTGGATCGCACGTGGCACGCATGATCTTTGGATAATTGACTTCGGCACAGAAATGTCGGAGAGCGAGGCAAGTCTTTATGAGGCTCCGTTCGAGTGGGTAAAGGAAAAGGTTCTCCCCGTTCGTGCTGTCAATAGACGTGCGGCTCGCCGAGACAGCTGGTGGCTGCACTCTGAGGTCTGCGTTGGCATGCGCAAAAAGCTCACTGGCCTTAGTCGTTGCATTGCGACCCCGCGTGTATCCAAGTATCGCCTGTTTGTGTGGCTTCACCCGAGCCAGCTGATCGATGATGGCGTCTACTGCTTTGGCAAAGAGGACGATTTGACCTTTGGCATTCTCAATTCAAGGTTCCATGAAGTGTGGTCGTTGAGGATGTGCACGTATCTTGGGGTAGGCAATGATCCACGATATACACCAACTACATGCTACGAGACCTTCCCCTATCCGGATGGCCTTACGCCTGATCTAGATCTTGAAGAATGTGCCAGCGATGAGCGTTCTGTTGCCATAGCTAACGCTGCCAAAGCTCTGGACGATGCGCGGAACATGTGGCTCTACCCTCCCGAATGGACTGAGCGAATTGGCGAGAATTCAGCCGGGTATCCGGAACGGATTGTTACCCGAAGCGGTCACGAACTCGACATGAAGAAAAGGACCCTCACCAACCTCTACAACGCTAGTCCTGCCTGGCTCCAAGCGATGCATGCGACGCTTGACCAGGCGGTTGCCAAGGCTTATGGACTTGATTGGCCGATGACTGACGACGAAATTGTTCATCATCTTTTTAAGCTCAATCAGAGCCGGCAACAATAAAAAGAAGGCAATCGTCGCTACCCACAAGCATTGGAAGGAGCATCTATGGCGAGTCAGCCGATTGAAGCCACCGTCGCGGTCATGATTGACTGTGACAATGTCGCACCCGACATCATTGATTTCGCCCTATTGATGGCAGCGCAGGCCGGTAGAGTTGCGCTGCGACGCGGGTATGGAAACAAGACGACACTCAACAGTTCATGGGAACAAGCATTGGTCCGACAGGCATTTACCCCATGCCTTCAATACCAATACGCTTCAAAGAAGAACACTGCTGACATTGCGCTTGCTCTTGATGCTCAAGAGGCACTGTTCGACAGGCGTGCGGAGGTCTTTTGCTTGGTAACGAGCGACTCGGACTTTGCATATCTCAGCCGCAGACTGCGAGAACGCGGCGCTACGGTCTTCATTGTGGGCGAAGCAAAGACCCCAGATGCACTGCGCAATGCGTGCGACCGGTTCTTCGAATGGAGCCCTGAGCAAGCCGCTGCGCAAGCACCTGATGCGGAGACTCCGGAGGCCAAGCCTCGGGCCCCTACCCAACCCAAACCCGTCGCTGCGCCCACCCCGTCTGCCAAGATCAAGCGTAGGCCACGGTTCGTCGTGGAAGCCGTCTCCCTCCTGGCCGCAGGCACGCCTGATGGAAGGGTTAGCGTGAGCGCTCTGAGCCAGTATTTGAAACGTGCCGACTCTGCCTTTTCGCCCAGTGCGTATGGGCATTCTGGGCTTGTAGACATGTTGAAGACCTATGACCTGCTCACCCCTCACTTGGAGGAAGGCGGGCATTGGACAGTGAGTCTCGCTGCTGAGCCTGACGCGGAATAGTCACGAGGTAGGAGCACGGGATCGACTTGCAGCAGCATGCCAGCTGCTCCGTAGACCAACGATGCCTGTGGGGTCGTCGGTCTACACGATGCACCCACTAGCCGTGAAAGTTGATCACAGGTAGGTCTTGCAGATGCTTGATGCTCTCTACCATTTCTTCTGAAAACTGAAAGAACTTGTTGGCATCATGAACTCGATAGCAGAGCTCAAAGAACATGCCATATGAGATCACGTAGCAAGGGATGCTGCGCTCCACCATCAGCACATTGAGGATCTTCGCGTATTCTTCGCTCTCTCGCTCAAAGACTTCTTTGATGATCGTGATCGCAAAGAGCTGCTTCTGGCTGATATCGATTGACTTCTCTTCGCCGTTGAGGGTGTAGCGAAGCGTTCCGTTGCCTGCTTTGATGTAACTTTGTGCACCCCGAACCTGTGCCACGGCTTTCTTGAAAGCGGTCATCGCATTGGTTTGCTTCCGACTGAGCTTCTGCTTTGCGATGCGCTCAACGTTTGGACTGTCCTTGGCTTGGATGATGAGCACTCGATCATCTGTCACCACCAAGACGTCACAAATCTCTTCCTTGTCAGTTGTTCGTAGTGGTCCGTGGTAGAGCTGACTTTGGGGAAAGCACATCGCCAAGCACTTGATGATGTCTTCTTCTTGGAAGTTCCCAGGCTCCTCCCTCTCTAACGTGGAGATGCTGTATCCCTTTGCCCCGTGATGTTGATGGAGCGGATACCGAGCATCCTGGATGGCAAGACTCTCTCCAAAGGGGGCGTGGACAAGCCGGACTGTCAGTGCTTCCTCGTCGTCCTTGCTGGTGCGCAGACCGAACCAGGTAGCGACTCCATGCAGCATGTGCTGAGCCTGGACAAAGTCCGAGCCAAGCAGCCTCAACCCGTCCAGACGGCTCTTGGTAACTTCTGGGACATCAATCTCTGCTTCGTAGACCAAGAACTCTCGCCCATGTTCATCAAAGAAATGAACATTGATCGAAGGGCTGGTCAAGGTCGCCAACAGGTGGCGACTCTCGACGTCATCGAGCAAAGCTGTGCGAATGATCAAAGGTTCATCTTCGTCGTCGAAGAACGCGAAGGCCAAAGCTAGCGTCTCTTTTCCATCAAGGTCCGCAGGACACACATAGACCTTGATGAAGCCACTGATCTTGGCCGCGAGAAGGAACTCTTTTTGAGCCTTGACGATGAGGAACGGATTGCCACCATCAGGATCAGGTGCAGCCATGATGCCGACTGGATAGCTCAGAATCTGGTGGTATAACTCGGGGTGAAGGACGGTTAGCATAGAGCGAGGATAACGCCCTACCCTCTGCTTGTGTAACAGCGGGATCTAGCGACCGAGCAGCTGTGCGAGAGTGTCTATCACGTCTGCCCAGAAGCCTTTTGTTGCACTAGGCCATCGCAGGGTCTTCGCGATCTTTAAGCTACTCGGCGTCTGCTGGCGTCTGCAATCCACAACGATTCCTGGCGGCTTACCATAGATTTGATGCCCGTGAGTGGCTGCGACATAGCGCCAAGCTTTCTCATGATCTTCGGCTTCAAGCTGAGTGCCTTGAATCGTGGATAGGTGCTGGAACTCGAAAGCGCGTGGCCAACCACCAGCAACCGACTCGTGTTCCTTTTGCCGCCGGGCCATGTCAACGGTCTGACCGATGTAGACCGCCCCACTTCTAAATTTGAGAGCGTATAGATGCCGCTCTCTTGCATGATATTTCTGATCTCGCTTATACCGCACTGAATCTCCTGATTTGCTGAGTTAGACCCAACAAAACAGAAAATCCAGAATTGGCAATGGCTAATGGACGATCAATCGCTGAAAAAAATTAGGATGTGTGTGCGGGAACACACACACCCCGGGTGAGAGGACAAGGAGAAAAGCCCCTCATACCCATCAGAAGAAATTTTCCACAGGCGTCAAGCGTTATCCGCGTGGTTACACATTCACTGCCGAGTAGCGACGTGTCCACGATGCAAGAATTCCTGAAAACGCGGAGGTGGGACTCTCCGAAGTCCCTCTACTTCCGCTTTAAGCGAATTATAGTTGGACCGCCCAGCCTTTCGTAGACACCCGCAGGCCATAATTCATGGCTACAGCAGAGGTGTTCATGAGCAGCAAGCGATACACGGATGAGTTCAGGGCCGAGGCGGTGAAGCAGGTGCTCGAGCGCG
>Ga0208645_1004321_pt1 | contig 10120 bp, 9 predicted proteins | sample VirMetDEL_Sep_01_FD_184519 | JGI IMG/M metagenome (GOLD analysis project Ga0208645, IMG submission 184519) | Aqueous microbial communities from the Delaware River and Bay under freshwater to marine salinity gradient to study organic matter... | ecosystem: Environmental > Aquatic > Marine >...
ACAGCAAGCTGGGCGTGACCGGCAAGGTGCGTTTCGCCGAGAGCCAGCTGCGCGTCGGCACGCTGATGCCGAAGATGCCCTACCTGCAGTACAGCAACTCGCGCCTGCTGCCGCAGGTGTTCGAAGGTGTTCAGCTGCAGAGCAAGGACCTCGAGGGGGCGACCTTCACCCTGGGCGAGATCAACCGTGTGGTTCAACGCAACGTGTCCGGTTCGGACAAACTTGCCTTGAACAACAAGAACGGCCGTTTTGGCGCCAGCCCGGAAAGCGACGAACTGCGCTACGCAGGTGTCGATTACGCAATCAATCCGCAGCTGCTGGCCAGCTATCACTACGCCGAGTTGAGTGATATCTATCGCCAGCATTTCGTCGGGCTGCAGCACAACCTGCCACTGGGCAGCGGCAAGCTGAAGAGCGACCTGCGTTATTTCAATAACAGCGAAACGGGTCGCGAGCGGGTTGGCAAGATCGACAACCAGGCCGTCAACGCCATGTTCACGTACAGCGTCTCGGGGCATTCCCTGGGGCTCGGCTACCAGAAAATGCTCGGCGATGATGCCTTCACCTACGTCAACGGTGCCACGCCTTACCTGACCAACTTCCTGCAGATCAACGATTTCGCCGGTCCCGACCAGCGATCCTGGCAGCTGCGCTACGACTTCGACTTCGCCAAGGTCGGCGTCCCTGGTCTGACCTTCATGACCCGCTATGTACGCGGCGATCAGGTCGACCTGGCGGTAGGCGAGGGGCGCGAGTGGGAACGCGACACCGATATCGCCTACGCCTTCAGCGATGGCCCGCTGAAAAACCTCAAGGTGACCTGGAGAAACGCCACCTACCGGTCGAGCTTCGTCCGTGATCTGGACGAGAATCGCCTGATCCTGAGTTACATCGTGCCGCTGTGGTAACCCAGCGCCCTTGCCTACAAATCTAATAAGAGGAACCCATCATGATCACTCGTTCCATTCGCCGTATCCTGCCGCTGTCCATGGCCGCTCTGCTGGCCAGCGCCTCCGTGCTGGCCAACGAGCCGGCGCGCCCGGAATGCATCGCCCCGAGCAAGCCGGGCGGTGGTTTCGACCTGACCTGCAAGCTGGCCCAGGCCGGTTTCAAGGACGAAGGCCTGCTCAAGTCGCCAATGCGCGTGACCTACATGCCGGGTGGTATCGGCGCCGTGGCCTACAACTCCATCGCCGCCAATCGCCGTGCCGAGCCGGGCACCCTGGTGGCCTTCTCCGGTGCTTCGCTGCTCAACCTGGCACTGGGCAAGTACGGCCGTTTCGATGAGAACGCAGTGAACTGGCTGGCGGTGATCGGCAACGACTACGGCACTCTGGCCGTGCGCGACGACTCGCCCTACAAGAACCTCGACGACGTGGTGCAGGCCCTCAAGAAGGACCCCAAGAGCATCATCGTGGGTGGCGGCGGCAGCATCGGTGGTCAGGGCTGGATGAAGATCGCGCTGCTGGCACGTGCCGCCGGTGTCAATCCGCGCGACCTGCGTTACGCCGCGTTCGAAGGCGGTGCCGAGCACTACATGGCGCTGATGGGCGGGCACGTCGATCTGGTCACCGGCAGTGCCAGCGAGATCCGTGCGCAGCAGGGCAACAAGATCCGCACCCTGGCGATCTTCAGCGAAAAACGCCTGGACGGCGACCTCGCCTCCATCCCCACGGCTCGCGAGCAGGGCTATGAAATTCAGTGGCCGCTGATCCGTGGCTACTTCCTCGGTCCGGACGTGAAGGAAGAAGACGTTGCCTGGTGGCACACACAGTTCGACAAGCTGCATGCCTCCAAGGACTTCCAGACCTACCTGGCTGATCGTGATGTGTTGCCCGACTACGTGACCGGCCCGGAGCTGGAGAAGCTGGTCAAGGCGCAGGTTCAGGAATACCGCAAGCTGGGCGAAGAATTCGGCCTGGTTGAGTGATAGTCCCATGCGCCGTCTTCGGGCGGCGCATTGCTGCGGAGCAACACCATGCATGATCGTATCTTTGCAGGGGTCACCTTGCTGCTTTGCTGTGTCCTGGCCGTTCTGGCCTGGGGCTACAGCGCGCCTTTTTCCTATGAGCCGGTCGGGCCAAAAGCCTTTCCGTTGCTGCTGCTGATCGCGTTCGGCTGCGTGCAGCTTCTACTGAACCCGCCAGCGCCTGCCGAAGGCGAGGAGCCACCGCTCAATCGTGCGGTGCTGCTCAAGTCGGTGACCTTCCTCGGCCTGATGCTCGGTTACGCGATGCTGTTCGAGAGCCTCGGCTTCATTCTGGCCAGTGTGCTCTTCGGTATCGGCATGGCGCGCCTGTATGGCGGCAACTGGCTGCACAGCGTGATCAGTGGCGTGGTGCTCGCCATCGGCCTTTATCTGCTGTTCGACAAAGCCCTTGCGGTACCGCTACCGCTCGGCATCCTCGCGAATCTGGAGAGCTAACCCATGGAAACGCTCGGTTATCTCAGCCATGGCTTCGGCGTGGCGCTGAGTCCTTACAACCTGGTCACCGCCCTCTGCGGGACCCTGATCGGCACAGTGGTCGGCCTGCTGCCGGGCCTTGGCCCGATCAACGGCGTGGCGCTGCTGATTCCGGTCGCCTTCGCCCTCGGTCTGCCGCCGGAGACGGCGCTGATCCTGCTGGCCGCGGTCTATCTGGGCTGCGAGTACGGTGGCCGTATCTCCTCGATCCTGCTCAATATTCCGGGTGAGGCATCCGCCGTGATGACCACCCTCGACGGTTATCCTCTGGCGCGCCAGGGGCAGGCGGGCGTGGCTCTGTCGCTGTCGGCCTGGAGCTCGTTCATCGGCGGCGTGATCGCCACCATCGGTGTGGTGCTGTTTGCGCCCTTGCTGGCGAAGTGGGCAGTGGCCTTCGGCCCGGCCGAATACTTCGTGCTGATGGTCTTCGCCATCACCTGTCTGGCCGGCATGGCCGGCAGCAAGCCGTTGAAGACGGCTGTTGCCGCGCTGATCGGCCTGTTGCTGTCGTGCGTGGGCATCGACGCCAACAGTGGCGTCTATCGCTTCACCTTCGGCAGCCTTGGGCTGGCCGACGGTATCCAGTTCGTGGTGCTGGTGCTCGGCCTGTTCTCGGTCAGTGAACTGCTGGTGCTGCTCGAGCGCACCCACCATGGGCAGAAGGCGATCAAGGCCAGCGGCCGCATGCTCTTCACCCTTAAGGAAGGTGGTTTTGTGCTCGCCACCAACCTGCGCAGTGGCGTGGTTGGCTTCGTCCTCGGCGTGCTGCCGGGGGCTGGCGCGACGCTGGCCAGTGCGGTGTCGTACATGAGCGAGAAGCGCATGGCGGTGAAGGACAACAAGTTTGGCAATGGCGACCTGCGTGGCCTGGCTGCACCGGAAACCGCCAACAGCGCCGCCGCCTGCGGCTCCATGGTGCCGATGCTGACCCTCGGCGTGCCGGGTTCGGGAACCACCGCGGTGATGCTCGGCGCCCTGACGCTTTACAACATCACGCCAGGGCCTCTGCTGTTCCAGCACCAGCCGGACATCGTCTGGGGCCTGATCGCCTCGCTGTTCGTCGCCAACATCATGCTGATCGTGATGAACGTGTCGATGATCAAGGTTTTCACCAAGGTGCTGGCCGTACCGTACTGGGCGCTGGTGCCCGCGGTGGCGATCGTTACGGCCATTGGCGTGTACGCGGTGCACGCGACCACCTTCGACCTCTACCTGATGATCGCTATCGGCCTGTTCGGTTACGTCCTGCGCAAGATGGACTTCCCGCTGTCGGCGATTCTCCTGGGGTTCATCCTCGGCGGGATGATGGAGCAGAATCTGCGCCGCGCGCTGTCCCTGTCCAGCGGCGATATCGGTATCCTGTTCGCCAGCCCGATCACCTGGGTGGTCTGGGGCCTGGTGGCCGTGATGATCGTGCTGCCATTCTGGCGCGCCTGGCGTGCGCGTCGTCATCAGGGCCGCGCTGCCAGCGTGGCCTGATTCGGAGGCTCGGCATGCGTATTGTGATACCGGATGACTATCAGCGGGTCGTGCAAACGCTCGATTGTTTCAGCCTGCTGGAGGGTTTCGATGTTCGCCTGTATCACGATCCTGTCAGCGATCCGGATGTGCTGGCCGAGCGCTTCGCCGATGCTGAAGCGCTGGTGCTCACTCGCGAACGCACACGTATCGATGCCGCGCTGCTGGCGCGCTTGCCCCACCTGAAACTGATCAGCCAGACCGGGCGAGCCGGCCCGCACCTCGATCTGGACGCCTGTCGCGAACGTGGAGTAACGGTCGCCGAAGGTACCGGCTCGCCCATCGCAGCAGCCGAGCTGACCTGGGCACTGATCCTCAATGCCCGGCGGCAGTTGCGCGAGGCCATGAACGGTCTGTATGCCGGGCACTGGCAGGTCAACCTGGGCCAACGTCTCTATGGCCAGACGCTGGGCATATGGGGCTACGGCAAGATCGGCCAGCGCCTGGCGCGTTATGCGCGGGCCTTCGACATGCAGGTACTGGTGTGGGGCAGCGAGTCGTCGCGCCAGGCGGCCGTGGCCGACGGATATGAGGCTGCGGCGACACGCGAGGCCTTCTTCGAGCAAGCCGATATCCTCACCCTGCACCTGCGCCTGGTAGAGGCCACACGGCATTGCGTGGGCGCCGACGATCTGGCGCGCATGAAGCCTGACGCCCTGCTAGTTAACACCAGCCGCGCGGAACTGATCGCGCCGGGGGCGCTACTCGATGCGCTGAACCGCGGCCGTCCTGGCCAGGCAGCGCTGGACGTGTTCGAGCAGGAGCCGATCCTGCAGGCCGATCATCCGCTGCTCACCCATCCGCGTGTCCTCTGCACCCCGCACCTGGGCTACGTCGAGAAGCACAGCTACGAAGCCTACTTCGGCGAGGCCTTCGCCAATGTCCGGTCGTTCGCATTGGGCGCTTCCGGTGAGTGCGCTTAGGGCTTTGTTGGCAGAGTCGCGGGCATGCTGATTAGGGGCTGGAGTCGCGAGCATCAGCCGCCTCCAGCAAGACCAGGGCTATCACTTGGTTCCACCGCGCGCTGAGCCGATCCGGCATCGAGCTGCCGAAAGGGCAGGCCAGCCACGCACTCCGCCACACCTTCGCCAGCCATTTCATGCAGAAGGGCGGGAACATCCTCTGGTCTGTCCCGGGCTGAGTGGACACTGACTTAAGGTGGATAATGCCCACCACAAGGAGTGTTCATGACCCAGACCAGACGACGTTTTCCCGAATCCTTTAAACGCGAGGCGGTAGACTAGGTGCTTGCCGGTACGCTACTTCGTCATGTAGCCGAGACGCCGGGCATCGCTGAAAGCCTGTTGGGTAAATGGAAGCGCTAGTATGAGCAGCAAGGTGACGATGCCTTTCCGGGTAACGGCAAGCAGCGGGGTGAGAGCGCGGAGCTTCGTCGCTTACGCCAGCAGTTAGCGCAGGTCACCATGGAGCGCGATGTAGTAAAAAAGCACTCGCTATCTTCTCGCAACCTACGAAGTGAAGTTCCGCACCATCGAGGCTTTGGCCGGTCGCTATCCCGTAGCACCGATGTGTCGGCTGCTGCGAGTATCACGCAGCGGCTTCTATGCCTGGCAACAGCGTCCACCTTCGGCGAGAGAGATGGCGAATCGGCGTCTGAGCAAGGAGATCCGCACCATCCACCACGAGGTGAATGGGATCTATGGCCATCGCCGAATCAAGACCGGGTGGCGGCCATGGGACATGCGTGTGGTCGACACCGAGTCGCTCGACTAATGCGCGAAGCCTGCCTGCGTGTTCGTTCGCGCAAGCGTTGGCGGCTGGTTTCCAGCAGTCGTCATGCTCTGCCAATTGCCCCGAATCATCTGGATCGCCAGTTCGTCTCTGATCGCGCCAATCGGCACTGGGTCTCGGACATGACCTACGTGCGAACGGCCCAAGGATGGCTGTATCTGGCCGTCGTGCTTGATCTCTATTCACGCGCTGTCGTCGGTTGGGCGATGCACCATCGGATGCAGCAGGCCATGGTACATGCTGCTCTGGAGATGGCCGTTGCACGCCGACAGCCGAAAGAACAAGTGCTGCTGCACTCGGATCGTGGCAGCCAATACTGCGCGTACGACTACCAGGCCTTGCTTCGGCGACATCGAGTTGTGCCCAGCCATTCACGTCCAGGGAACTGCTGGGACAACGCTGCGATGGAGAGCTCCTTCCGTTCGCTGAAGGCTGAGCGGGTATACCTGACTCGCTACGCCAGCTACCAAGAGGTGAAAATCGACCTGTTCGACTACGTCCGCTTTTACAATCACCGCCGTCGTCACTCGACGTTGGGCTATCTCAGTCCAATGGAGTTTGAGCGGCGAAATGCGAGCAGTAGCTCTTAACTACCTGTCCACCAGTTCCGGGGCAGACCACTTTCAGATCAGCAATAGTGCTTGTAAACGATCCTTGGCTTGAGCGTTTAGACCAATAAGCTCCAGATAGTCATTGATGCTGCCGTAGCGTTGCACGATCTCGTCAAGGGCGGCATCCAGATAGTCCGATCTGACCTGACATAGAGTCTGAACTACCTTCGCAGCCGGCTCTTGATCGCACAACGGTTGTAGATAGCGGCGTATCGCCGATTCGCGACGCTCACCTTTCCAACGCTCACGGCTGAGCAGGTAGTCGGTGTAGATGGCTTCACGGTCGACCCCCAGGGCCGTGAGCAGCATGGCGGCGATAAAGCCAGTGCGATCCTTGCCGGCCGCGCAGTGAAATACTAGCGGAAGATCTCCACCATGCAGGATACGCTCGAACAGCTGGGCCAGGCACACGGCGAAGGCTTCGGGGAACATCCGATAGGTCACCAACATTGCTTCTTCGGCTTGCACCACGCTGGGACTGCCGCTAAGCAAGCGGGTGATCGCCTGGTGGCTGGCGCGCAGATCGGTGGAAATATTCAGGTTGAGGGTGTTGGAGCTGTCGGCCGGCCAGCGGTTGGGGTACTGGTGGCGTTCACTGTTGCTGCGTAGGTCGCACAACAGTTTCACACCAAGGCCCTGTAGCAGTGCGGCGTCCGTTTCGCTGAGGTTGGAGAAGTCTTCCGAGCGGTACAACTGGCCGTAACGTAGCGTTTTGCCGCCGCTCGCGGGTAAGCCTCCCATATCGCGAAAGTTGGGAGCGCTGGTGAGGTAGAGATGTGAGTGGGGGGCGCTCATGTGCGGTTCCTTTAACGGCAGATCTGCAACGGTCTTGAGCCTTATGCGGCCGTTTCAGGTTTGTGGAACAGCACGGTTTCGGTAAATTCCACGACCTTTTCGCCACGTTGGTTCTTGGTCACATGGGCCAGGTCGAGAATGGTAAAGCCGCTGCTGCTTTTGGCTTTGATCTTCGCTTCGCCTTCGACGTGCAGCGTGTCACCGGGAAATACCGCGGCATGAATACGCGCCTGCAAACCTGTCATGCCGGCGAAGGGACCTACAGAATGGCCCTCAAGTACTTCGGCGACGACCTTCATCAGGATCGGTGAGACCAACCCCATCGAGTAGGAAATGATCATCGGTCCTGGCGCGAAGCGGTTCTGGTGGGCGCCGGCCATATTGGCCTTGAGGAATTCCATGTCGATGAAATAGGGCTCATGGAAGGCTGTCAGGTTGACGAAGTTGACGATGTCGGTCTCGGTGATGGTGCGGCGATGGGTAACGAAAGGGTGGATAGGGAATTCTGTTACGGCGATGTCGGACATGGCGATGTTCCTCTGCTGGCGGTGTAGCCATTGTGGAAACAGCGGGGAGTGGCGGTATCGTCGCATCCGACGAATCTGGAGGGGCGTCAAGTACCCCTCACCTCAGTCTCTTTCATAGGGCGAGGGGCCAGGGCGGCGAGCGGAGTTCGCTGGCGCGTCAGATCTTCTCCACTTGATGCACCGTCCACCACAGTGTGCTCGGAATCCAGCGGCGCAGGCGCCATGACATGGCAGTCATAGGTCCGGGGAACACCCACAGCTTGTTACCCTTGAGTACCTGTTCGATCTTGTCCAGAACTATCTCTGGTGTAATCGGTGGAAACACGTCGAAGATCTTTGGCCAGACCGTCGACTTGGCCTGGTCTAACAGTGGGGTGGCGACGATGGGCGGGCATACGCAGACAATGCGTACGCCACTCTTACGAGTCTCGTGGTAGAGCACTTCGGTATAAGCTGTGACGGCGTGCTTGGCGGCGTTGTAGGCGCCCATGTAGATGATTGGCCAGTGACCGGCCATGGAGGCATAACTGACGAACTCACCACGCCCGCGGGCGATCATTTTCGGCAGCGCGGCTTTGGACAGGTTGACCATACCGCCGAAGTTGATTGCCATGATTTTCTGGATCACTTCCCTTGGCTGCTCCATCAGCAAGCCCAGCGGCATGATGGCGGCTGCGTTGGTCAGCCGGGTGATGGGGCCCAGCTCGCGCTCGCAGCGCTCGACCGCTTCTTCGACAGCTACCGGGTCGGTGATATCGACTACCAGTTTGAGCAAGCGGGGTGAGTTGCCGAGCTGTTCGAGGCCGGTGGCGTTGACATCCATGGCGGCCACCGCCCAGCCCTCGGCCAGGGCGCGTTTGGCACTGAGTTGGCCCAGGCCGCTGCCGGCGCCGGTGATAAACAGAACCTGCTGATTCATGGATCACTCCCGTTTGATGGTTCCGGTTGCTGTGGCCGGATTTTATTGTTGTGCTGATTGTCCATCGTCATGGCTTGGCGCCTGTCGTCGTTTTCGACGAGATAAAGCTGTCAGGGCGTCAGCCTGGCTGCTGCTTTGTCCAGTTCCAGCGAGGTGCTCGCCAGGTAGCGCTGCACAGCATTCGGTGCCCAGCCTTCACCAGGGTTGAGCAGGTAGCGGCGCACAAAGTTGTAGCGTGCGGCGAGTTTGTCGAGGTGCTCAGCGCCGACGGGCAGTTGGCTGAGGCGCTGTTCTACCGAGGCGTCCAGTGCCTTCAGTTCGTCGTCATCCAGCATCCACCGCGGCAGGGTCAGGTAAGGGAAGGCCGTCAACTGGTAATGCAAGGACAGGCGCTGCAGATCCCCGCTCAATTGGTGGTACGCCTGCTGCTTTGAGTTGCCCGCAGGGGCCTGTTGATAGTGCTGGTTAAGCAGGGCGAGCAGTTGCTCATGCGCTTCAAGCACCTGCGGGAACCATTGGGCAAAACCCGGAATGTTGGTGCGACTGGCCGCTGGGGTTTGCGGCAGGTGCTGCAGGTCGGCGACCGCACTGCTGAGTTGTTTGGCTTGTTCACTGATATTGCTAAGGCCAAGGCGCTGGGTTTGTTGCATCAGCGCTTGCATGTCGCGCTGATAGGCCTGGGAGTTGTTGGCGTCGTAGGGCGTGCCGGCCGGGTTATGAAATATCAGGGCGTTCTCTACCACCGAGTCGCTCAGGCTACGCAGTTGCTGGATGTCCTGCTGGCTGGCCGCTCGGGCCAGGGGTCCGGTCAGGCCGAATAGCAGGCACAGGGCTAGAGAGAGCAGCACGCTTTTCATAGCTTTGCTCATGGGATTCTCAATGTGGAAACCGCTATCAATGGTTAGGCGGTGTACCTGTCAGACATTGTGGACGCTGCGATTGGAGGCGATGTAGCTCATAACCGATTGCACCAGCAGTTCGCGCATCTGACCTTGGGACTGAGCCAGGTTGGAACGATCCTTGAGGTGGCGGATTACCGGCATCAGGGTGATGAAACCGAGAATCAGCGAGAAGATCGCTATCGGCGTAATACCCTCGCCAATGCCGTCGGAATATTGGTTGAGCAGAACCTTGAGCTCGTCCATCACGTTCTGCAGGGACAGATCCACCAGAAACGCCTGGTTCTCCTCCCAGCCATCCACCAGGTTGCGTTGCAGCAGCTTGAGGTAGTCGGGGTTGGACTCCAGGTGCGCGAACATCACGTGCACGAAATTGCGCAGACGCTCTTCGGCCGAAAGGTCGGCCTGCAACTGCTCCAGCAAGGATTTGGCGTGGTTGCTGTAGATCTCGGTTTCCACCGCCTTGTACAGATCTTCCTTGTTGCCGAAGTGGTGGTAGATCGAGGGCAGGGTGACTTCCGAGGCGGCGGCGATGTTGCGCATGGTCACGCCGTCGAAGCCGTGCTGGGCGAACATCTTGGTGGAGACTTCCAGAATCCGCTGGCGAGAGCTGGCCGGGTTCAGCTCGTTTTTCT
>Ga0208645_1004322_pt1 | contig 10118 bp, 25 predicted proteins | sample VirMetDEL_Sep_01_FD_184519 | JGI IMG/M metagenome (GOLD analysis project Ga0208645, IMG submission 184519) | Aqueous microbial communities from the Delaware River and Bay under freshwater to marine salinity gradient to study organic matter... | ecosystem: Environmental > Aquatic > Marine >...
ACAGATACGCTACCTGAGTTTCCTTATCTAGATCTGAGTAATTCTGACCAGCATCTAGTGCTTGGCTAAGGGAGTCCAGCTTCCTTGTAACACCGTATATTTCTGCTAGTGCTGATAGGGAAAGAGGACCACGCTGACCTCTGTTAAGTACATACTGGTTGATCATAGTGTCGATCAACTTAGCCTCGGTATCGAACCCGGTCTCACGTAACCAGGACATATCGAACTTGGCATTGTGTGCGATAACACACCGGGCATCTTTAAGGACAGAACGGAATGTATCTATGCCGTCAGGGTTGTCCGGGAATACACAGATAGGATCAGTGTCTAGGCCGATACGGAGATAACCGATACCTGATAGGATATTCTGGTTGTTGTACGGTGTAGGGTCTGACCTGTCTCCGTGTACGTCTACCTCCAAGTCAACAACTAGATCGTACATCACAACCTCTTAACCATTCCATTGACATCAGTATAGTACACACTCTTTAGTCCTGCATCTTCTATCACTCTCTGACAGATAACACAAGGCTTAGATAGGCTGACCTGATTATTCTTCAACACTCTTAGAACCAGGAGACTAAGGCCATCACAGTTATCCATACCGTGACCGATGATACACGCAGACTCAGCATGGAGATACGGATAGTCAGTGAACTTAGCCAGCTTAGGATGGGTCTTAAGACTGTTAGACTTAGCTGATAAGATCTTACCTGACCGGTCAAACAATACAGCACCATGTCGGAAGGCATATCGTGGTCCGACACCCTGGCCTGATAAGGCAACGGCATAGGCTGCATCACGCATTCTATTAAGTATATGATTCTTCACGATATTCCTTATGGGTATCCATATTAGGGACCGGATTGGCTAGGCCCTTTCTTGACTTTACCTTGTGCTTCTAGCTTATAGATAGCTCTTGTTAATGGACTGACATCTTTACGCACAGACTTTAGCAGGTTCCTGTTAGTGTTAGGTCTCTGACCTTTAGAAGTATAATGCTTACCTGATGATCTCTTACCCTTAGCCATACCTTACCTAACCTTTCTATAGATTACAAAATAGATAGATACACCTGTCACAACAAACCACGTTCCGTACTACGCTTTGCGGCTTCGTACATAACGAAGTACGTAGTACCATACGGTTTCTGAAAAGTCAAGAGAAATCTTAATCCCGATACCGAGATACTTCTGGCTGGATCGTGATGATACACCGACCATGCTTACCTCCGATCTTGTTCTTGGATACAGTTAAGTATCGTAGGAAGTTATCAGATCCATTCTCGGTTGATTCCTTACCGAGACCAAGAACATAATCAGCCTCGGCAGGTTTACCGATCTTGCTACCGGACATCTGTGTGAACCGGAGACTGGTCCGACCATCAGCACTGGCATCAGCCTGGGTTACAGCAATGACAGAGCACTGATTCTTCTTAGCGATCTCCCGACCACGACGATAGATCTCTGACAGTTTAAGATCATCCCGAGCGAATGATCCATTGATATTAAGTTTATCCATCTGATCTACCACAACGATATCAGGCTTGTACTTCTTGACCAAAGCCTCTAGCTGACGGATCTCGGTTGTCTCATGGAACAATACGTTATCCTTGACCCTTCTCCACATATCCCTGGCGGCATGTTTATTCTGTAGCAAACGATCCTCAGAGAACCCCGTGTTGGACATGACTGCCCGGAACCGAGTAGCCTCAGCAGGTTCTTCATTAGCTACATACAATACTCGGGCACCCTGTTCAGCAAATCCATCAGGACCAAAGCATATAGAGATATTGAATGCGGACTTACCTGACTCTACTAGAGCGAACAGGATACCGAAGTTACCCGGTCCGATACCAGGGATCAATCTGTTCAACCCGGCGAGGTTAAACTTCCACGGTAGCTTATCGTTAGCGTACTCCAGGATATCTTCGAACTCGTTGGACAGAACCTCTAGTTCTTTATCAGGGATAAACCCGCCCTCATACTTCTCTACCAGTTCCTTGACCTTGGATAGATCGGTCTCGTTACCTTCGATTAGGTTCATACCTAACTGGGCTATGGTCTCCCCGATATGTTCCCGGAAAGACGCTCGGATAACTTCTTCTGCTACATCGCCACCGATAACCGGCTTGATATCCCGAAGCAGGTTAATATACAGAGACTTCTGAGCGGAAGTAAGCAGAGGATACTTAGCCATCAACAAAGCCTCAACCTCGTTGATAGTTAGATCCCTCTTGTATTTGCTATGCGCCTCTGAGATTATAGAATAGATACGCTTGCTCTCGTCCTGGAAATACTGATCCCCGATGAGCAGATGATTGCTCTCCCAGAAATCGTATTTAAGAAACAGACCGAGCAAGAGATTGTTCGTGTTATCGCTCACTCAATAACTCCTTTAGGGTAAACCTTCGGATCTTCCCGAAGCAGTTTCGCATTAGCTGCCATATATTGCCTGAGTCTACGCGTTAAGGCTAGTGATTTGTTGAACGCGTCCCGATCCAAAGCTACGGTGACTGATCTATATTTCGTAACAACCTCTAAGACACGATAGGTAAGGCTTGTACCCAGCAGGGCTATGCCAGTCCCGTATTCAGATACCGCACAGGCTGAGGCTGCATCTTCCACCAGGATAACATGGTTCGGGTCAGTCTTAACCACGAACGGTTCGGCACTCTTACCATACCTGAGCCACTTCATACCGTACTTGAGTGCTCTACCTACAGCATCTACAGGCTTACCATCTTTCTTGATCAGGAATACAGCCCGGTCCTGAGACACATCGTGGTATAGATCTACCAATCCCTGACGCCATGCCTTGAGAACATTGTTCTTTTCCAGGTACTTAATCATATGGTCTGGTATATCCAGAGTGAACGAGTGAGGCAAGTCGAATACAAGATCGACAGGTTCCGTATTGCGTAACCCTTGGTATGCCTTGAGAGAATAGGTTGAACCCTTGCCTCCCTTAAGATTACACGATGCCTTGTAACAGTTCCAGACTGTAGACCCGGACAGCTTCGTGATCGTGAATGTCTTGTACCCACCGCAGGATGGACAGTTCAGTCTCAGGGTTTCCCCGTCCTTCAAGATCACATCATTGAGAAGATCCTGTATCATCTAGTCTATCCTCCCAGAACATATCAATCCGACCGCACCAATCCTCTGACTCTATATTGGGATAGGTCTCGTAGATATCATCAAGAACCATACCCTCTAAGTCGCCGTAGATTACGTCATGCTTCATCCGGTTTGCTCCTCGATCTGATCTCCGATCTGATCCCAGATCGGATTACAGACCTGATCCCCGATCTGACCCCAAACCTGATCCCTGATCAGACCCCCGACCTGATTCCAGACCTGACCCCAGACCTGACCCCTGACATGATCCTCGACCTGATCTATGACCTGCTTCATCAACCTATCTCCCTATCTTTACCAGGATACCCTACCTTCTTCTGCTCTTTCTTCTTATCCGGTAAGGCTCTCGGCTTGTATTTACTCGTCATCAAATCTCTGGCGATAGGATTCGATTTCTTTTTGTGTTTCGGTATCTTCATCTGACCATACTCCTCTGCCGATATTAAGATCCCATGGTTTGATCTTGATATTTTCTTCCACTGATTCTGTATCTCTATCTGTCCACACCCAGTCATCGAACTCATCATAATCTTCTAGTGTGTCAGGTACGAACCCACTCTTAATCATCATTTGATTCTCCATAATTGATACGCTCGGCGGCGCTTAATAAATATAGTACACCGAAGTAGCAGCCTAACACCAGCAGATAAATGATCCAGGTGCTGGCTGTCCAAGGCTCAGGATAGTTTGATAGCATATAGTTTCCTTAAGGTAGGTTGGTGCTCCCGGCAGGACTCGAACCTGCAACCGTCCGCTTAGAAGGCGGATGCTCTATCCAGTTGAGCTACGGAAGCATCTGTTTCATGTTTAGTTATAATGTTTTATTCGCTTCGTGATAGTTCCGTAGGCGTACCCTAGCAGCTTCTCTTTGTTCGTCTGAAAGTGTACGTTTATTATAGGGATTCTTACCGAAGCGGAATGGGTGGAGTGGGCATCCAGTAGCGGGACACAGGCTAACCTCGTGCTTGCCGCCTCCACAACACTCGATACAGTTTTGTCGGATAGCTTTTAACGGTGATGTGATAGTCATCCTGTTTGCTCCCTGACCTGATCCCAGACCTGACCCCAGACCTGACTCGTGACCTGACTCGTGACCTGATTCCAGACCTGATCCTCGACCTGATCCTCGACCTGATCACTGACCTGACCCCAGACCGGACCCCAGACCTGACTCCCAACCTGACCCCAGACCCGATTCCAGACCTGATCCCTGACCTGACCACTGACCTGACCACTGACATTATTCATCGGTTATCACCCGACCCCTTAATAACACCACGCTCTGCCCGGTCCTTTAGTTTATCCAGGTTATACTGAGCGACATCAGACATCTTAAGGTTATACTCTTTTGCTACAGCAGCCAAGTACCATAGCACATCGCCTAGTTCCGCCTTGATCTTTTCCTGGTTCATCCGGGCTATCTCGTGACGGGTAAGGCTCATGTTCAGATTAGCATCATCCCGGATAATCTTCTTTACCACGCCAGCTACTTCGCCCGCTTCGTTGGCAAGACCGAGTGCAGTATAGACCCGACCTTGACCGGAAGGATACACGGCGGTCTTGAGTGATTCAGTCTGGTACTTGTCCATATCCATGATCTGTTCCTTTTCCTTTTTCATTTCTGATAGATAACCAGCAGCCCGTCGCATGTTCTCGGCCATAAGAACTTCATTCCAGGTTAAACCGGCGAAGCTGTTAGCATCAAGAACTAGCGTTTCAATCGTCCAGTCTAGCGATGTTTCGTCTAAGACCATGATCCACCTTCTCCTGTTTTTTCCTGTCGTACTTACTCTTGTTCTGTGCGACCTTGGGTTTATACAGACTCGTCCTCAATTGTTTTGCGACCTGATCCTCGACCTGATTCCAGACCTGATGCCAGACCTGATCCGCGACCCGATTCCAGACCTGATCCGCGACCTGATCCTCAACCTGACCCCAGACCTGATTCCTGACCTGACCCCAGACCTGACTCCAGATCTGATTCCAGATCGGATACCTGACCTTATTCATTTTGTTTGCTCCCTGACCTGATCCCTGACCTGATCCCTGACCTGATCCCTGACCTGATCCCTGACCTGATCCTCGACCTGAACCCAGACCTGATCCGCGACCTGATACCTGACCCGATCTATGACCTGATCCCATACCTGATCCCAGACCTGATCCCCGACCTGATTCCAGACCTGATTCATTTTGTTTGCTCCCTGACTTAGGTAAAGAGAAGGCAGGATTATCTCCTGCCTTCGGCTTGTTAAGTCCTGACCTCCGGCTTGTATTCCCAAGGCTTGATACCATACGTCCAAGCATTAGCAGCCAGGGCGGTGTCGATAAGTTTACCATCCTCATCCGCCTCAGGAACAGGGATAGCAAACGTACGACCGGTTCCACACAGAACCTTAAGGAAATACTCCTCGCCAACATCCGGGATATTGACCTTGAGCAGAGTACCAATCTGGGGATCTGCGTCCTCGTTAATAACTTCAGCCTGATAATGATCCAGGATCTTAGCCCAGCCGATGATCTCGGATGCTACCCTACGCAGTTCCAGGTTGCTATTGTGGAGAGCCTGATCAATGTCCGGCCCGTCAGTGATCCACGACTTAGGGACACGGACACCATGCCAGATGTACACCTCGAACCCATCAGCATATCGGATAGCAGGACCGTTCTCACAGTGAGTGCGTCCGGTATCATCCATCTTGATATACTCAGGACGTTCCGAGATAAAGATGTGCGTATCGAAGAAGCTGACAAACCCACAGTTGTAGGACAGATCACGCAGACCATCGAATACTTCCAAGTTCTTCACGTCTGTATAGGTGTGGAAGTAGTCGGCGAATGCTACCCAACCGGTCCAGCAGTTGGCAAATCCGTTGCTGGAAACGAAGCTGTGCTGATCTTTGCTTACCTCACGGATCTTCTTATCCATATCCAGAGGGCTAGAACAGAACACAACTTCCTTGGGAGGCTCAAGACCAGCACACTTGTAGGCTTTATTAACTGCTACGATAGCAGCATCACGGTTGATCGGCCCTGTCTGTAGACCGATCTTGATCCACTTGTCACGGCAGACTTCGATACCTTTGATTTGTTCGTCGTTGAGGTTATTCAACATGACACATATCCCTGAGTTGATGATGTTATACAGAGTTGTTAGACTGACTTTTTACCTGATCCCAGACCTGATCCCTGACCTGACCCCAGACCTGATCCTCGACCTGACCCCAGGTCTGACTCCTGACCTGATTCCTGACCTGACTCCTAACCCGACTCCTGACCTGATTCCTGACCTGATCCATGACCTGATTCCTGACCTTATACCTGACCTGATTCCTGACCTGCTTCATTTTGCTTACTCCGCCGGGGAAAGGGCGGGCCATATCAGACACAGCCCGCCCTAGTTTAGATCAATCAGCAGCCCGGCGATATCCCTCCGGGGTATACTCACGCTGGCGCTTGATAACATAGTTACCGGCGGGAACAAGCAGGGTTTCGTGGGTATCATAGGACCGCTTGTGAATGATCTCAGTTGGTGCTTCGACCGACAGGAACAGTTCGAACAGCTTGTCGTCCGAAGTCATCCGATCCTTGTATGCAGTGGTGCGTTCAGCCAGCATGACATGATCATGCCCGGTCTCGCTGTGGGCGATAGTCAGATAGCCTTGCTCCGGCTGAATCTTCTCCAGGTTCTCCGGGATGGTGTCAACCCGGAAGATGATGAAGTCACCCTGAGCGGCCATGTTGGTGAAGGTTTTCATGTGCTTAGTCTCCTACGGTTAAGCTGCAATCGACTGAAATGCAGCGCTGTTGACCCAGTTCATAACATCAAACGACCGGGAATGCAAGCGCTCAATCTGATTATCGTTTGAACTGTCTCGCATGGCAAACCCGTTACGTTCATCGGCATAGGTAGCATAGTTGGTGAAGGCATTGTATAGCCCGAAGGTATTGTTGCCCCACTGGTCCATATTATCTGCGGCCAGTTCGAGCATAGCCTTCTGAGTACGCTCGAACGGGATGACATTATTGATCACTGTTTCTGCCTGATCAAGTGTGATTTTACGCTGCGCCATCCGTTTCATGGCCTCGATATGCTTTGCGAAGATCACAGAACCATCCTGTACTTCTAGCAGGAACTTATCCAGATCAAAGTGTCGGCTGTTCTTCCTGCGGATATGAGAGATATCTTCACCCCACACGCAGGTATTCAGGCACCAGGACAGGCGAGACCCGGACAGGACGTTATTGGATGTCAGACCATCCAGACCATGCCATGCCACGATCTTATAGACCAGCGAGCTAGACTTCTGATCGGTCTCGATCAAGGATTGCATACCTTCGAATGCCCATTCACGCAATGCCCAGGCACCTTTACGGCTGGTGAAGGTACGAGTTGTAGCCGATCCGAATCCATTAGGGAACCCATCCTCGATACCCTCAAAGAATTCAGCATGACTGACGCAGTTGAAATCCTTACCGACGATACCCAGCACATCATCGGTATCGGCATTGAGTACGTACTTGCTCTTATCGAACCGAGTCGGCTCGAATGCTACTTCGAAGTCCCAGCCCTCGCCGGTACGATCTGCCGACCCGGTATGCCCAAAAGATACACGCATTTTAGATACTCCTGTTTGTGACTGAATTTACCACCTGATCCCCGACCTGATCCCTGACCTGATCCCAGACCTGATCCCCGACCTGATTCCAGACCTGATTCCAGACCTGATCCTCGACCTGACCCCGGACCTGATCCCTGACCTGATCCCAGATCTGATCCCAGACCTGATACACGGCCCGATCCCCTACCTTATTCATTTTGTTTGCTCCCTGACCTGATCCCTGACCTGATCCCTGACCTGATCCCTGACCTGATCCTCGACCTGAACCCAGACCTGATCCTCGACCTGAACCCAGACCTGAGCATTAACCTGACCCCTGACCTGATCCCGGATCTGACCCCTGACCTGACCCCAGACCTGACCCCAGACCTGTTTCATAACACGCCAGATTTCAAACGAGTGGATTGCCACTTGATGACGCTGCTCACGCTAACCAGATTATGATACACGAGCCGCCCATCTAGGCGCGATGCTTTCGAGTCGCCCCCGGTGCCAGCATGTACCCCGTCGATCTTATTGTTCCGCAATGCCCAGTGCAGGGTCATCACGGGAACGTTAAACAGATTAGAGGCAGACTTGATGGTGATGTAGTCAGACATGATATTCTCCTATTGATTGAGTGTGACGTGGTTCACTTGGTGATGGTATCCCATGCCCAGCAGATTAGCAAGGCGATGGTGAGACAGATTAAGGTCTCGGTAACTAGGGCCATTGGGCAATCTCCCTTTGATTAACCCACCTCAGATAGGCGGTGGTATAAGATCCCTCACGCACGAGTCCGCCCATGATGCTGTCCTCGGAATACCTCAGCAGCAGTTCGTGCTGACAGTCCATCTCGATTCGGCGCGACTCTGGCGTAGGTCTTGTGACGTTATCAGACCTCGCCCGCATTGCCAGCCATAGCAGATCCGAATCGAGCAAAGTGTCCAGCGATCTATCGAGCATAGGTTTACCCTCCCAGAAACGAGATCAATTGATCTATTGCCAACCATATCAGGCCAGCGGTGAAGATGCAAGCTACTATCATGGTCATATGATTAACCCTCTCTTGTTTCTACCCGACACCATTTGGCTAGGCTGCCAAGGGCGGATATGTTGGCGTCGATAACCTCGATACGGCTGGACCATATCACGGGCCTGTCATGGATATATAGGGTATAGATCATATCTACCCGACCATGACTATGCGGAAACGGGCGGCAGGATACTTTCGTTCCTTATCTGCTAGGTATTGCAGGACATCCAAATATGGGGCTGACCATTCTTTGACAGGCCACCACTCGATGTAAGTACCTTGGTTTGATGCCCTTTCGACGCGGTATATGTTGCCGTTGTTCATCTGCCTTTCCTCTTTATGTTTGATTGCTCTGGTATCCACTAGAACGGCCAGCACGGCCAGCCGTTCCGATTGATATCAGGAGGACGGATTCTCCAGCGCATCGACAAGACTGCTTTGCAATATGCCCAACAAGGCCTGAGCGTCCCGGCACTTTTCATGGATGGAACGACGGTCGGCGATCACAGCATCTGTAGAATCGTCCAGGTGTTGATAGTTTCGCCCGTGCGCCACATTGCCTAGCAAGTAGGCCTGAGCCGACTCAATAGCGTCCTGAGCCTTGCTAAGTTCTACATATGCCGCACCGAAATCCTCGCGGGTGTTTCCGTTTAGATTCGGCCTTGCGTTTAAGGGTTTATACATGGTCCGTTCCCTTTCTACTGATATCAGGATGTCTTGGCGGCTTAGGTGACCTTATAAATCAGCCCGTCTTTCATGGTGACCGACGCGAAGAATTCCCGACCGCCACCCTGGAGATGAGGGCGCCTAGCAACCACGAAGGTTCCGTCCGACCGATACTCTTCACCAAAGATAGACGTTTCAGTGTACTTCAAAGGCTGACCGACGGCGGCTTTGAGATCTTTCTTGGTTTGATAGTGCACAAGCATAGTCATGGTTCTATCCTTTCAGTTCGTGCTGCTGGCTCATCAGGACCGGGAGCAGCTTGTCCGGTCGACGGGGCGCGTGGCCCCGTTTCGCCTTAGATGTGGGCAAGATTACGCCTGCCGTTCGCCTTGGCATAGGTCGGACCATGGACCGTGATCACGATGTCGGCTCGGGCTTTGGCAGATAGTCCGCCGCACGCTTTGCACGCCGCGCAATTTGTCACCTTGCCTGCTTCATCCGACGCGGGGCAAATAACTTCCCGCTCGCCACGGTCCGTCCGACTATCCTGCGCAGTGACGCGGAAAGTACGGTATCCGAGGAACTTGGCGAAAACGCGATCGGCTTCACTATCACATGACGCCATACACCATTGAGCAAGTTCGGGAGCCGCGTCTTTCCATTGGTGCGTATAAC
>Ga0208645_1004323_pt1 | contig 10117 bp, 11 predicted proteins | sample VirMetDEL_Sep_01_FD_184519 | JGI IMG/M metagenome (GOLD analysis project Ga0208645, IMG submission 184519) | Aqueous microbial communities from the Delaware River and Bay under freshwater to marine salinity gradient to study organic matter... | ecosystem: Environmental > Aquatic > Marine >...
TCTATTGAAGCTCCCAACTGTCTCACTCCCAACGCGCGCGAGGACCCGCCTTCCGCGCTCTTCGGAGCGTGGCTCTATTGAAGCCTCAGAGGCTCCGGGAGTGCGTTCACGAGGTCGCGTACCCTTCCGCGCTCTTCGGAGCGTGGCTCTATTGAAGCGCCCCTTTGCAGGGTTCGTTGATGCGGTCCGGCGAAACCTTCCGCGCTCTTCGGAGCGTGGCTCTATTGAAGCGCCCGCGCCAACCGCAGCGCACGCCTCCGCGACTCCCTTCCGCGCTCTTCGGAGCGTGGCTCTATTGAAGCGCCCGCGCCAACCGCAGCGCACGCCTCCGCGACTCCCTTCCGCGCTCTTCGGAGCGTGGCTCTATTGAAGCAAGGCGCTTGGTTTTCTCGATTGGGAGCAGACCCGGACCCCTTCCGCGCTCTTCGGAGCGTGGCTCTATTGAAGCTCACTTCGCGAACAGAGCGGGGCTTGCCCCCGATGCCCTTCCGCGCTCTTCGGAGCGTGGCTCTATTAAAGCGGCTTTGGCGGACGCCCCAAGGCCACGGGGGGCCCGGCCTTCCGCGCTCTTCGGAGCGTGGCTCTATTAAAGCAGTTACGATTTTCAGGGAGTTACCCTAACCAACCGCGCCGAACGGCGCCCATATCCACGCGCGAGCGCCTCGAGCTCGCCCAAACAGCCGGAGGCGCTCGCAATTGGACGCAGCGGAGATTCAGTCGGTCGGCCTTTGTCGATTCAGGCCGTCGGTCGAGCTTTTCGTCGCGGCGGCGCATCTACAGAACACGACGACGCAGAAGGTAACCGCGCCTCAGCTTGGCCGAGTTAAGGGCTATTTCGTCGGCGTCATGCTCGCGGCGCGCGAGGGCTTTGAGGGCAAGATTAACCCGTTAGCGCAGCGAGCAACGGAGCTCTCGCCGGCCGCGACCCGGAAGTCTGTTGGGTCGTGTGCGCTTGCTGCTTCGGTCTTGTATTCGGTGGGCGCCATCGAGCGAGACCGGGCGCTTAATGACTGTTATCGACTGCGTGTCGCCGACGCGGAGCGCTACCGCGAGCTCTTCGAGCCGACCTTACCCATGCATGGAATTCGGCACGCGCACGCTGAGCGCTATACGCGAGAAAGCACGATGCTCACCTCGCTCGCGCAACATAACCTCAACGTCCGCGACGGTCTGCCTGGCCGCGGCTTCATCATCAAGCTGCCGACGGAGCTCCTCGGGCTTAGCGTCGTGAGTGCGAGCCCCGCCGTTAGGCTGTCTCGGTTCTTTTCGGAGCTCGAGGGAGAGCCGGCGGCTATCGTCGATGGCCTATGGCCAACCCTCGAGGATTTGTGTCGTCAGCCTATACCCGACGAGAGCATCCGCATCGCGCTCCGTCGTACCCTAGGGAGATAAATATGAGTGTTAACAAGATTTTCTTACTGGGTCGCCTCGGCTCGGCGCCATCGGTGAGGCAGGCGGGAGAGCGGAAGGTCTGCTCTTTTCGCGTCGCGACCGAGGAGAAGTGGGCGACGGGGACGCAGACCGAGTGGCACACCGTTGAAGCGTGGGGAGCGCTAGGCGAGCGCTGCGCTCAGTACCTTGTCCAAGGGCAGCGGGTCCACGTGGAGGGCAAGCTCAGCTCGGATGAGTGGGAGCGCAACGGAAGCAAGATGCGGAGCTGGAAGGTTGTCGCGCGTGACGTTCGCTTCCTCGACCGGCCTGGAGGACAGCATGAGCGAGGCTAGGCAGCAAGCCAGCGACGTCGTCGCGTGCCTCGAGCTCCTCGTCGATGTCGCCGAGCAAATCCTGAAAGGGCAGCAACCTTGGGCGGAGGTCGCGGTCGCGCAGCTTACGCAATATCTCGTCGACGCTCGGGAGCTCCTCGACGACGCGCCGGCTCCGGTCAAGGTGACCAGCGTAGGCGCTTTTCACTTTGGCGAGAAGCTTGAGCCTCCGCTGGAGGCGCGCCGGGAGCGGTTGCGCTCTCGGGTCGAGACCTATCAGCGCCTCGCCGCGGCCTACCAGCAACTCGTGGCGGAGCTCGAGATGCGGCTGGAGACGGAGCGATGAGATACATTAGCTCCAACTTCTCCTTTAGCTTCTTCGATGACTCGACCGCGAGCATCAACTTTAACCCGTTAAGCCCGCGCGAAGCCTGGGAGTGGGTTAAGGACGATAGCGTGGCCAACATCGTCCGCCCCGACCATGAGCTGACGGCGGACCTCGCGACGTGGGCGACGGGCAACCGACCGCGGCGCGGGCGAAGCATCCGCCTTTTCGCCGGTGATGAGCTACTGATCATGTTCCCGCCGCAGCGGAACCAGCGACCGGACTGGGATTGCTGTCGCTTCATTTTGGTCGACGTCGAGGACACCGGCGAATGGACCGAGGAGGATGAGGAATGAAATACATTGTCGACTCCCTACCTACCCCAGCGCTGCCTCATGGGGTCACGGTCCGAATCGAGGCGACCATTCCGCGCGTGTTTCTTTCAGCCGTTTCTGGATGGCCTTATGGGGTCACGGTCCGAATCGAGGCGACGGACTTTGTTAAGTCGACGCCCTGGAGCCTGTCTCGACCCGGCGCCGAGGTCCAAAATCGCATCAGGTCGGACTCCCCGGTCGCCTTCCTCTCGCGCTCTCTCGCTCCGCTCCGCGGGGGCGACGAGCCGCTCGAGCTCGAGCGCGGCGACGAGGTCTTGGTCTTGACGCTCGACCCTGAGGTCTCCGAGGCGAAGAGTACTGGAGATGTCACCTATACGCTGCTCACGCTAGGAGAGTAGTCTGCCTCCGAGGAGGTAGATTATGTCCAGCAAAAGCATCAGGTCATGGGTGGCATCTTTCCTATTCTTAATGATGGTTTTGGCGATCATGGGCGTCCTAGCTCGTCACCAAATCCCCGAGAAGAATAAGGACCTAATCACGTCGATCATCGGGATGATCGTCGGCTCGATGAGTATGGCTATCAGCATCTTTGTCGGCCGAGACCCGGATGATGTCGCCGCGCTGAAGAAAGAGCTCGAGAGCTTAAACGACGACCGAACCACGCTGATCGCGCGGCTTCGCGATGCGCAAATCGATAAGGATATCCTACGCAAGCAACATGAAGGGCTTCAGGCGCTGGTCATCGCGCGTCTCTCTCTCTTGGCCGGGGACCGGAAGCTCGGCGAGCTCGCCGACCTAACGCATCACCGGGAGCTCCCCGAGGAGTTCGCAGAGTGGATGCCCGAGCGGAAGGACGTCGCAGCGGCCATGAACACGCCGCCTCCCACTCAGCGACCTCCTCAACCGGTAGCTCCTCCCCGCGGGCCGCTCGACGATGTCATGAAGCCAGACTAAAAGAGGCCTCGCTGCTCCCATGGTTTGCTCTGTCTTCCCCTCTTCGGGGCCGATGACTTCCGCCGGCGTTCGAGGGCCGCGTCGTCTCCCCATCTCCAGATGATGCAGTCATAGCGGAGCGCGTCGAGCGGGTCTTCTCGTCCGTCCTTTACCGGCGTCTCTTTCTTCTTATCCCAACGATAGCTCTCGAGGGCCTTCCGGAGAGAGTTTCCGGTCGCTCTCCTCCCGGCTTCCCATACCTCGCGGGTCATCCGATAGCGCCGCTGCCATATCGCCCGCTTGAGGCGCTGTACTCCGTTGACAATGTCGGTTCTCACCGGGCTCGTCGTATGGCGAAGCCTTAAGCCGATGCCCTTCGGCGGGTTGAGCGCGAGGACCTTGAAGGAGCTCATGGCGGTCTGATCATTCCGCGCGCTCCCCGCCTTATCCCCGGCGCCGGCGTCTAACCAGATACGCTGACCAGGCGCGCTCGCTCGATGGCTCCGAGGCCAAGCGACGGCGAGGATGAGCCGAGCGAGCTCCTCGAGCGTGACCTCCGAGGGGTTGAGCTCCCCGCATATAATATCGGCGCCGAGCGTCGGGTCGTGGGCGATGATCAGGACCGAGGGCTTCCTGAATCCCCAGTCGATAGCTATCCGTGCTTCCATATCCTCGCGATACTTCCACCCGTCGACGATATTCTCCTCCGACCACTCCGAGTAGACCGACCCGGTCGGAGGCGTCGGCTTGTTCATGATCATCGCCTCGCGCTCCGCCGGCGGGAGAGCCTCGGTCGCGCGGAACCATGCTTCGGAGAGGTTCGCGCGGTTCGCGTAGCTGGTATGGAATATGGCGGGGCATCCGTTGTCTTCGGCCATCCTCACCCACCACGCATCGGAGACCGGGAGACCGACCATAACGAGGATAGGCGATGGTCCGGACCTCAACCGGCCGAGGGCCTTTTGAGCAACCTCCTCCGTCATCGTCTGCGACTCATCAATGAAGGCGGCGCCGCTGACGTTGATCCCCTCGAGCGGGTTATGGCTTGAGTCTCGCGTTCCCGGCCTGAAGTACGCGCGACACCAGACGACGCTACCGGTCTGCGGGTCGGTCCAAGTCCCTTTGAGCTGATTCCACTCCCAGCCGAGCGGACCTAACCACTTCTCAATCTCGGGAGCTAACACCGTCCTATACCTCGGAGAGGTGTCGGTGATGAGGAGCGAGGAGCTCCTCGGTCTCGCGTGGCTCATCTGGAGAATCGCGAAGACGAGCGCCGAGGTTTTACCGCTACCCCATCCAGCGCGAACAGCGATGAAGGTCTGCTCATGAGCGAGCGCTCGGAGGAGGTCGCGTTGTAACGGATTCAGCTGGAGGTCGCTCATGATTTTGTCTTTATACTGAAGAGATGTATGGTACTGAACAAAGTGGAGGCTCCCCTATGTCTTACCGTACAGGATACACAAGAGCGCGCGACCTTCCCTATCGCGGCGCCCCCGCTGTTGCGCCGCTCGGTCAACGCGGTATCACGGGGACATATCTATCCGGCGGCCAGATCGTCGGCAAAGAGCAAAACCTCCGCATCACCGGGCAAAACTGGATTCACGAGGCCGAGGAGATGCTCGCGACGGACCCGACCGTCGCGGCGTCGTGGCGTGTCCTTAAGCAGACTTTGCTCGAGGCATCTTGGCGATGGGTCCCCGGCGATGAGACCGACGAGCACGCTAAAGAGCTTGCTCGGTTCGCCAATGAATGTTGGGGGCTCGACGGCTATCCGGGGATGATGTCCGTCTCTTGGGAGGACCAGCTTCAGTATCTCTGGGAGTTCGCGCCCATCGGCTACCGCTACGCCGAGGAGGTCTATCGCGTCGACAACGACGAGCGCGGCGTCCCTCGAGTGTGGCTCGACAAATACGCTGATCGGGAGCCGTCGGCGCATCTACGATGGGAATCCGCCGACGGGCAAAACCTCGACGCGGTCATTCAGCAGCTCCGCGGCAACGTCCTTCCGCCGGAGCCTATCCCCTCATCTAAGCTGTTGCTTCTTACGCTCAACCGGACCGGGAGTAATTTCGAGGGCCGAGGTCTCCTCCGGCCGGCGTGGTGGTGGTGGAGGTTTAAGCAGCGGACCGCGAATCTCCTCGGCGTCGGCATGGAGCGATGGGCCGTCGCGACTCCTCGCGTCTCGGTTGACCGCTCCGCAGCGGAAGCCGCTGGTCTCACCGATACAGATATTGATGAGATGATCGACCGCGCGGCCGCTCAAGCTCAAGCCTACATCGCTCAAGAGCAGAGCTACCTTGTCGACAATCCGGTGGTGAGCTTTGACACCTTCGGAGAGCAGAAGCTCGACAGCTCTCACGCGCTCGCGACTATCGCCCAGTGTGATCATCAGATCAGCTTGGCCTTCCTCGCATCGTTTATGCACCTCGGCGTTACCGACACGGGCTCGAGGAGCGTCGGCGAGGTTCACCTCTCGGTCTTCCGGAGGAGCGCGCTCAACCTATGCGACATGATCGCCGGCGCGGTCGGAGGTCAGGACCGGAGAGCCGGCGGGACCATCGGTCGACTCATCCGCTGGAATTATGGCGACTGCTCCCCATCACAGCTCCCGCGCCTCGCTCACTCCGGCCTCGACGCCGACGAGCTCGCCGAGAGCTTGAACGCTCTCGCTCCGCTGGTTCAGTTCGGGCTCCTCACTCCGGAGGATGATCTAGAGCGAGCTATCCGAGAGCGCATAGGCGCCGGCGAGCTCCCCGACCAGGCGGCGCGCTCATATTTTGACCGCGTCTCCGGTGGTGTCGGTGGAGGAGCGGCCGCTCTCTCCGAGCGGTATCGCAAGCTCCGCGAGGTGAACCGATGAGCGCTAAGCGTAAACTCAAGAGGCTCGCGGCTCGGAAGGATGATCCGAAGACGCCGGCGCCCAAGCGGGACCAGCGGACCGGCTCTGATCGGAACCCTAAGGGCTCCGCGTCAGGTACTCGGGGCTCTATCAAAATCTCGGATTCAACCGAGAAGGCGCTCTCAAACCTCCGCGACGAGCACAACGAGAAGTACACCGCTAAGGGCAAGAGGGTAGACCTCGGGATGCTCAAAGCCGTCTACCGGAGAGGCGCCGGAGCGTTCTCGACCTCTCACCGGCCATCGGTGACATCGCGGGAGCAGTGGGCGCTCGCTCGGGTCAAAGCTTTCCTCAGGCTGGTCGGGACCGGCGAGCGGAAGAAAGCCTATAACACTGACCTAGACCTCCTCCCTAAAGAGCATCCGCAGCACCGAGAGAAGGAGCTCGCGGAGAAGCCGGAGAAGTACGCTCATATCGATTTCACTCCTCCCAAAGGAGCTCAAGACGCCGCACGTCGAGCGCTCGAGGTCCGCGCGGAGAAGCCGGAGAGTCAGCGAGGGATGACGCCGGTTGGAATCGCTCGAGCGCGTGACCTCCAGAACGGAGTCGAGCTCTCGCCGGAGACAGTTCGCCGGATGCTTGCCTACTTCACCCGACATGAAGTCGACAAGCAGGGCTCGACGTGGGGAGAGCAGGGAAAGGGCTGGCAAGCGTGGCAAGGGTGGGGAGGCGATCCCGGCTTTGCATGGGCGCGGAAAGTGGTGAACCAGATGAACGCAGCCGATGAGAAGAAACTCTCCGAGCGGGCCTATGCGCTCTCCGAGGCGGAGGAGGTTGAGCTCGATGGCCTCACTGTCGTCGTCGAGGATGGTCAGGAGCTCGGGCGCCCATTCGTCACGCTCCGCGCCGGTACAGTCGCGAGCCGGATGAGCGGTGAGACCATCGCCGAGGTCACGCCGGAACTCCTCGCCGAGATGGTCCGCGTATTCCAGGCACGCCGCGAGAGCGATCCGGTGATCATCGACTGGAATCACCAGAGCTCCCCGAACGTCGGCGCGTCCACGCCGGAGACCGGCGGCGCTCTCGGCGAGATCGTCGACCTCCGCCTCTCCGAGGACGGGACGTGTCTCATCGCTATCCCCGCCTATAACGACCGCGGACGGCGGACAGTCGCAGAAGCCCAAGGATCTCTCTGGAGTTCTCCGGAGTTCGTCACGGGCGAAGTCTACGCGAGAGAGAGCGGGGCCCCTACCGGGGGCGCTCAACTCCTCGCTGTCACCCTTACCCCTCGACCGCAGCAATCCGCGAGCTCGGTCGACCGTGTCTTACTGACAGAGGAGGTCAACTTTATGGAGACCCGAGAGCAGTTGATGAAGATGGAGATGGGCGACCTCGTCGACCTCCTCCTCCAGAAGATGGCGATGGTCGCCGAGATGGAGAAGCGACTCGCCGGCGACGCCGAGAAGCTCGAGGAGAAGGAGGACGCTGACCTCCTCGCCGAGGACGAGAAGGAGAAGCTCGCCGAGGACTCCGAGAAGGAGAAGATGGCCGAGGAAGAGGACGAGGAGAAGATGATGGAGAAGCGAGGCTACGCGATGAGCGAGGGCTCGGCTCTCCTTCTCGCCGAGGTCCAGACTCTCCGAGAGCAGCTCACCGCGCTCCGCGAAGAGAATGACAGCGTGAAGCGCTCCGGCGCCGTCGACGAGCTCGTCCGGACCGGCCGCATCTCTCCCGCTGAGCGTCCACTCGCCGAGAAGGCGTGGAACCAGAACAAGGCCGGCGACGGCGCGTTCTGGGCGATGTTCTCCGAGCGCGCATCTGGCTCCGCTGTCCCCCTTCGGGAGGTCGGTCACGGCGCATCCGGGGAGCAGATTAGCCGGGAGTCTCTCGCCGAGCGCGCTAAGGCTCTCGCCTCCGAGAAGAGTGTGACCTTCTCCGAGGCTCTCAACATGATCCGAACTACTGACCGCGAGTTCTTTCTCGCTGCTATGGAGGGCTAAATGAGCCGCCTCGGAAATTCAGACATCCAGACCTTCATCGCCGCTGAGGCGATCACCGGCCTCCAGGCCGTCGTCATCAACGCGGCCGGCAAGGTCGCTCTCGCTGACGGGACCACCGGCGAGCAAGCGGACGGCATCGCTCAGCGTTCCGTCGACGCTGGCGACGCTGTCGAGGTCGTGATCTTCGGCCGGACCAAGGCAATCGCCGGGGACACCCTCACCGCGGGGACTCACTCTCTCCTCATGGTCGAGACCGGGACCGCTCGCCTCATCCCGTGGGCTGACGGCGCCGGCACCGAGTACAGCGTCGCGCGCGTTATCTACAACCAGAACGCGACCTCTTACGCCGATGGCGACGAGATCGAGGTCATCTTCACCGGCGCAAGCCAGTTCGCTTAAGGAGCGCTGACTTATGGCACGTCCTAGCTATAGCAATCTGCACCCCGTCGACCAGATCCTCACCGGCATCGTCTCCGAGGCTGTCCCGAGCGACGCTCAGCTCATCGCTGATCGCGTCATGGAGCGCGTCGACATCCCCGAGCGCAGCGGGACCCTCCTCGTCGAGAATACCCGCTCTTTCATGGGGGCGCCCGAGGCTGATTCTCGCCGAGCTCCCGGCGCCGGTCGTCAGTCGCTCTCGAGCTTCAATCGGTCTAGCCTCACCTTCAAGGCGGAGATCCACTCCTTCGAGGACTCCATCGCTATGGAGGACATCGAGGATTCGCAGTATCCCGGCACCGAGGAGGCGCGGAGCGCCCGCAAGGTTCGCCGGGCTCTCCTCCTCGCTCAGGAGAAGCGCTGCGCTGATCTGCTCTTCGGCTCGAGCTTCACGAGCGCGACGCCCGGGACGAAGTTCGACGCCGCTGGCGCAGAGCCGCTGACCTATATCCATCAGCAGCTCGACACGCTCCGCGCGACGAATCATGGCATCTCCGCCGACACCATCGTCCTCGGCTACAACGTGTTCCGCGCGCTCGCTCGGAACCCGGAGATCCGGAGCTTCGTGGGTGACAGCAGCCAGGGGGTCGCCAGCGGGAATCGCATCCTTGCGGACGACGCTGTCCTCGAGGTGCTCCGCTCCGTCCTCGCTGTCCCGAACGTCTACGTTGGCTCCGCTCGCCGCGAGACCGCTATCCCCGGCGCGACCAGCTCCGAGGCGGACATCTGGAACACCGAGACCATCGGCCTCTATATCCTCCGCGGCTCCGACGCTATCGCGCAGAAGTCAGGCGGAGTCAAAGCGCTTCCGGTCGCTGCGCTCAATATGCAGTACAAGGGCCTCCAGGCTGGTCAGTATGACAGCCTCGACCTCGTGAGGCGTCACGTCTGGGGTGAGCACGTTCAGCAGTTCCGCCTCGTCGACGCTGATCGCGGTCTCCGCCTCACTGACTGCCTGACCTAGTGTTATGGGCTGCCTCTACTGCTCTCACGTTCGCCTCGCCGAAGAGGACGCGGACGCGGTCGCGATCAACGACCTAACTCGCCAGATCCGAGCGGCGACGGACAAGCGTCTGATTCGCCAACTGCGGGCGACTAGAGGGCAACTACAGGTAGAGGCAAGCTTAGAGCGGGGACTTCGTCGAGCTCTTCGGAAGAGCAAGCGAGAAGTCGTCGCCGCGGTCAAAGCAGCCGCGGAAAGAGGCGGGCTCGAGGAGCTCCGCCGGATGCGTCGTGACGAGATGTCGGCGTGGCTCCTCGATCAGGGGCTCGCCGAGTCGGTCTTTGAGGTCACTGACGCAGAACGGGAGACGCTGGCTAATGTCGAGGAGCTCCTCCTCACCTCCGTTGACGGCTTCGATATCGCAGCCGTCGGAGGGATAGGGTCAGCGCTGGCTCAAGACACCGTCGAGGGTATCTTCGACGACGTCATCCTCCCAGATACTCAGCGAGCGGTAAGAGACGCGCTCTCCTCCGCTGAATTCAGCGCCGAGCCTTCAGCTGTCATCAGCTCGCTCGACGCTGCTCTACGCTCCGCCGAGGGG
>Ga0208645_1004334_pt1 | contig 10104 bp, 15 predicted proteins | sample VirMetDEL_Sep_01_FD_184519 | JGI IMG/M metagenome (GOLD analysis project Ga0208645, IMG submission 184519) | Aqueous microbial communities from the Delaware River and Bay under freshwater to marine salinity gradient to study organic matter... | ecosystem: Environmental > Aquatic > Marine >...
CACCACCAGCACCAGCCCCGCCAGCAAGGTTCCCAGCGGCTTCGCCGCCCAAAGCACTACCAGCACCAGCACCCATTAGCTTGCCAACTGCGGCTCCGCCTAAGCCACTTAACAAACCAGTCTGCAATGCAGTTCCTATGTCGTCGCCTTGAGCCAGAGAGCCAAGGCCAGCACCGATACCAGCTAAAGCCGCCGTACCAAGACCAAGACCACCGCCGAGTAGCGGTGCGGCAAGTGCGCCTATAAGGGGAAGAACCATGATAAACTCCTATAAGTCAGCGTATTCAGCCTTGGCATCAAATGATGGGCAGGCTTTGTCAGAAAAATCCCTGTGTCCGTATATTTTCGCACGAGGATAGCGTCCAATCAACTCTTTGAGCAAATTCTTTAGGGACTCTTTTTGAGCGTCTGTGCGCGTATCTTTGGGGTTTTGATCGGCGTCTACGCCACCAACATAGCATACCCCTATAGACTTTTTGTTATGCCCCTTGGCGTGAGCGCCAGACCTTTCCTCGTCACGACCAGCACACACCTTGCCATCAAGCTCAACTACCCAGTGGTAACCAATGTCACTCCACCCATTACCCTCTGTATGCCAGCCACGAATGGTTTCCGTGCTTACATCGCGCCCTTCTGGGGTGGCTGAACAATGAACAATAACCTCAGTAATCTCACGCATTGCGCGACCTCGCTTTCTCAATAGCTCTACTTCCGAACCAGAAGGAAATAATTGCCGCAAATATTGCCTTAGTGTCTGCATCCCAAAGGACATTGATTGCCTCACCAAAGTCAGCGCCTTTTTCAAGGGCGCTCATTAATAATGTAATTTCAATAGCACAGAACAGGCCGAAAAAACAGTATGTAATAACTGGTCGTACTGAGCGTTGCAATCCAGAGATAATACCAGAACCTTGGTTAATTGAAATGTCATGCTGTATTAGCCTGTCATGTTCTTTATCACTAGCCTGAGTCTCAAATGCTTTTATCTCGTGGTCAAACCCAGCCTTCCGCAGTTCAGCCATAGTCCTCATTTTCTCAAGCTCGAACTTGTGTTCGTTCTTCTGCTTGAAATGATCTGTGATAGCGGGAACCGCGCTACCAGCGAAACCTAAAAGCGAACCAATTACACTAAGCATCCTTATTTCCTAGCCATCCACGCCGTGACACCCATGTATGCGCCAACGACACCAGCCTGTGCGATATAGAATATACCAAGTATATCCCCCAGTACACCCACCCTGCTATCAGATACAAGAGGTGAAAAAAGAAACATGGTGAAGAGTAACATTGAGGCCATAGCTATCCAAGCCATGCGCTTCTGAGCGTCGCTCTTCTCCTCCCGTAGTTCAAGTTCCAGCAATTCCTTTTCCATCGTAAGCTCCTGATCATCAACAGTTCCGTCATTGTTAAGATCGTACTTAGCGAACCGTGAGCCTTCTTGTAATTTCTTCTGCATAAAGTTCACCTGCACTTTTATGATGTGGCCACTGTGACAGAGCCTAACGATGAGCTCGCAGACAGACTGTCTGGCATTGGTACGTTGGCTTGCACTATGTAGATAACACCAGCTTGTTGTATTAATGAGCCAACCTCAAGGCCAGAAGCCGATGTTGGCAAATCGGTTAAAGTTATTGTTGTCCCGCGCATCTCTCCGGGGTTTGCCATGTCTTCGACATATTGAGCAAATGCCCGCACAACATCAGCGAAATACTTCTGGTCATATCGCTCTGGCGGATATGCAAACTGAGGCTTGACCGTAACCCTGTTCATCGCTTGCCATCCTGACGAACATCAACCCGTGGGGAACCAAGCCGCCAGAACACACCCTGATTGTCAGACTCGACACGCAAGCCAAACGAACGCCCTCGTATACGGGTGTTTGTTTGTCCAGTTGTGTCCGTGACGGTATATGGTTTACTGGTTGTAAAGCCAGTTCCAGGGTAGCGTTGGCTTTTCAATGTAAACGTTGCTTCCTTAACGGCTGTTGAGTCAGACTTGCTGAAGTCAACGTCAGGAATCATGCGATTAATAAATACAAATTTTTCGCCGTCTTCCATATCGACTGGGCTTGAATCAATATATGCCGTGATTGGCGAGCCGTTAGCATCGTACCCCTGCTCTTGTCGAAATAAATAAGATGGCTCCGATACATTAGATGACGATGTTGTTGCTACGGGGTCTGGTATGATGCCTCTGTCAGCCCAAGCTGTGCGCTCCAGTTGCCCGTAATACCAGATGCTCTCTTCGTAGTTAAAGATAACATATCTGTCGTTCTCATCGGTTCCTCCGTTAGCAGAGCTATTTGTTTCAGACGGATAGAACCAAATCACCTCGTTGAATGATGCGTTAATTCCAGCGGTAACTTTCTGAGCCTGTACCTCATTGAAGTCCTGAAACACATAGTCTCTAACAGTACAGGGTAATGGCATTATGCGGCCATCATACATATAAAACCTGTCATACCCCATCCAGTACACAGCATCCCCCACAGCAACAGCGCAGTTCGGGGAGCGTGTTGTAATGTTGTTTCCTATTTGGTTAATGCCGAATGTGTACGGTGCGCCAATGTAAGACATCGAATGAATTGATGTATCCGTAAGAACAATTACCTCGCGCTTTGTCTCAACGGCAGTAACAATCTCAGAACCGTTACCTAGCCGCAGATCACCAGAGGTTGTGTCTGGCCTTGCTCTCCACTCAAAAGGATTCTCTTGATCTGAAAATCGAATCAACATCGGGTCTTGTTCAGTTGAGCCTTCTGGGTTTGCGCCAAATAAAATAACGTGCCTGTCCCTGTCCGACACAATAACCTTGCGAGCCACGGTCGGGGCATTTGTGCTGTAGAACGAAAGAGGTTGCGCCCGAACGCCAGTACCCTGACTTCGCTTCCAGTAATATATATTCCCATCCCTAATGTTAATGATAAGGTCTTGTCCGAAGTTGTCCTCTGACCATAGGGCTAGGTCTGTGAACGTCGATCTATCGGATTCACTTCCCCACGTCCCGCGCCCCCAAGAGCCAGCGCCCCACCCAGGCCCGCCAATAACAAAGTCTTTACCAACATTTATTTCATAATCAACGTCAGCGGCGCCAGATGTTACAACGCTCTCAACTGCCGCGCTTGGCAATACAAAGCGATACTGTGCCGTACTTACGACCTCTGTTATTGTGAATACGCCGTTAAGTTGAGCGGCAAGCTCTGTATAAACACCATCGCCAAATGTCATGTTACTGATATCAATATCATCACCAACGGATGCACCGTGGTTTACATGAAAGGCGTTGACGGTTGTTGAACCAGCAACCGTTGTTACACTCCAGATGGAGCCGAGGTTAATAAAGTTATTTGTAGTGGCTGTGCCAACCTGCCCAGTTCCGATCAGTGCAGATGGCGCTATAAGAGAACCGCCAACCCCAGAACTGCTTCCTACGGAAAAGCTGGCTGACAAACCACTCGATATTGAAACAGTAACATCAGTCATCTTTTATGCCTTATGTAGAAACAGTAACCGTGCCGACTTCACCATCGCTAGATACGCCAGTTAATTCGACGGGGCGACGAACCGTTAACCTAACTGGGGTTATGTTAAAAAAACGCTCGCCTGATTCTATGTAATATTTTCTATGTGTGCCTATGCCAATAAGGGTGCTTCCCTGTAAGTCATAGTAAGGATGAAGAGAACGAGGTGTCCCAAGTAGTGTATCTGTAGAACCAGAATACCTTGTCCAGCCACCAATCTTTTCTGGGTAGCCGAACCGAAACCTAATCTTGTCACAGTCAACCCAGCCGCCTTCGTTCGAGTAAGATGTAATCTCTCGATTAATCCCCGGCCTGAACTGGAGTTTTGTGAGCGCCATACATTACTCCGCAGGCTGTATAGTTAGTTCGCCAGCTTCGACTTGGCGCATGATTTCTGCGTAGTGTGTGTTGGCTGGGTCAAGTGGTACAAACATATCAACCCCATTAATCGTGCATTGAATGTTTTGACCTTCACCCAAAAGATAATTTACATATTTGGCGTTTTGAATTTGCATTTTATAGCTCCGCATCCGCAGTGTAATTGAAAATAAAATATCCGCTAATGACTGTAGCGTTGCAAGTCGAATACGCATAAAACCCATATTTATTTTGTTGTTGAGCAGTTGGATTGCCAATAGCAAAACCAGACGAACCAATGCGAGTTGTCGAAACGGTTGGGGTTGTCCGCATTGTTGTTGGAAATTCTGCATTTTCAAAATAATTAGCAGTATTAGCCGCGTAACCGCTCCAAATATTCCAGCGATCATTGTTAATGTAATACCGCTGACACAACGCAAACTCTTCACCATAAGACCGATTCTCAAACTCTGTGGCGACAGAGCCAACTTCCATCTGAACATCGGTCATTTGAAATGTCGCACTGACAGTCCCTATTAAATTAGCGGTTTGACCATACAGAAACTTACCAGCCGAATAAGCACCCCACGATGTATTGTCAGTAGCATTGTATGTTGCTCCTGCCGCTAAACCTATAGTGAGCCGTAGACCTTCACTGACAACATTCGGTATGACAGTAGCAGTGTCACCAACAAAAGTTGCGGTTTTATATTCCCAAGTATTCGCCGAATTAACAGTTATCACTGAGCCTATAATTTGTGCAGGAGCAGTTATGGTATATAGATTAACCGAATAATTACCAGTCACAGATGCTTTAACCCAAAATGAAGCTGTAACGCTTTTTGCGTTAGCTGAACCATATCTTAAATGCTGTACATCAGCACCTTCCAATTTTTGGTCAAAGACTGTGTAACCCGCAGGTGAAGCGTCTGCTGTTGTCACTGTTACCTTTATGCTTTGCCCAACGCCAGAAGGATGGTCACTTGCTTGTTCGATTGTTACTGTCTCAGCGTTTGAACTAGACCACTGCCACCTATCCAATGTGTATTGAGATGTGGTTACACCAGCAAATGATGTTCCACGCTGAACAACTTGCATCTGACCATTGTAAAGCAGATTCTTGCGCCCCGCCTGACCAGGCAGTTGTGATAGTTCTCTGGCGTTACTCATTATTCTGCCTCCGCAATGCTTAGTTCGCCAGCTTCAACTTGGCGCATGATTTCGGCGTAGTGGCGGTTGGATGGCGATAATGGAACACCCCATTCAACACCATCAATGGTTGCCCTGATAGAGACATTCTGACCTTCTTCTTGGACATATTGTGCGCTTGTAATGTTCATATCTTATAGCTCCGCATCAAGTGTAATTTTTGCTGTTGCATCAGAATAACCCCTCACAACCCCAGCAACGCCATTTGTTAGTGAGCCAGAAGATGTGAAGTTGTACGCTGGGGTTAAACTACAACCATCACGAACTGCTGTAGGTGATGACAGTGTAACACCCTGACTAAAAAACTCTAGTGAGCCTGTTTGTGAAATTGACGCCTCCGCCCTCAATGGGACAGGGACATATGGTGTCCACCTTACCGCAGTTGAGCCTGACGAAAACCCTATACCTAATGTCACAAATGTTTCTGCGCCATCTACATCATTCGTGTAAACTACACAATACCTCTGACACAACGCTAACTCATCACCATACGAACGATGCTCAAACTTGGTAGCGACAGAGCCGACTTCAAGTTGAACGCCTGTGATAAAAAATTCATCCGATGTGGACGCGCCTAAATCCAAAGTGCCTAGATATTTATTGGTTGCAGTTTCTGCGCCCCAAGATTGTTCTGAGCCTCCAGAATAATCAGAGCCAGAGTTTAACCATAATGCGATTTCAAGTCCAAAGCCGTTGTCGTTGTTTATCAGACCAGAAGCATCCGATGGCAATTCAACTGATACACGCTCCCAAGTGTTCGCCGATGAAATTGTAACATTTTTACTATACATCCTAAAGCTGTTATCAGGCTGTCTTGCATTAAAAGTAAAACTGCCAGTTTTGTTAGACTTCACATAGAATGAAAGCATGCAAGTCTTAGCTCCACTTGTGCCATAAGCTAATTGTTGTAAGTCCTGCGCTTCAAGCCGCGTATAAATATACAAATAGTCAGAGGCGGCAGGTGAAGGGTCGGCGGTGGTGCAGTCCAACTTAAAGCTATTTGAAAAACCATCTGGCGCATCTGTGGATTGTAATTGTGTAAATGCGCCAATGCCTCCATTCTGAATGCCAAATCTGTCGACTGTTTGGATGGATTGTGATGTGCTTGAGGTTCCGCGCTGTGCAACCTGCATAGCACCATTGATAATCAAATTTCTCCGACCGCCGATCTGACCGCCGTTGATTGACTCGGTATTCAGGTTTTCTGTGGTAAAGTTTCCATTGAAAACAGAGAACGTGTCAAACGAAATAACCTCGACAATATCGCCTGCCGTTGCGCCAGAGGTTAGAACAATAGATGTGCCAGTGGTTGCGTTGTAATCACTATTAGGGTCTAGCAATACACCGTTAAGGAATACGTCAGTAAACTTACTATCGGAGTATGTTAATGTGCGACCATCGTCATCCGAACCAGAGAATGTTGTTTGTCCGCTAGTGGCTGTGTAAAGGAAACGATTTCTTACGCCTTGTCCCGGGCTTTTACCTATGTACGGCATTAGTCTGCATCCTGTATAGTTAATTCGTTAGCTTCGACTTGGCGCGTAATTTCTGCGTAGTGTGAGTTGTTTGGGTCGATTGGACAGCAATACACTTTACCATCTAGCGTAAAGTTGATTGCAACATTAACCTCACCATCATAGATGCCATTCAAATATTTTGCATTAGATATATTCATTTTTATAACTCCGCATCAAAACCCAAGTAAAGGTTGGCTGTGTTGTTGAAAAGAAATTCTGCACCTTGACCAACAGTCAACCCAGTAGATGTAGCAATTACACTTGCAGTATTTGAGCCAGTACCAACAGTCGTATATGCGTAAACATACGGAAGCGCAGTGCAAAGAGAGGTTGTACCACTATATCCAATAGCGTAGTTGCCAGCAGTTCCAGTCGTTTCTAGTGTGGCAGAATTTCTCATTGGGACTGGCAAATGATATGTAAACGAGCCAAGAGTCGCTGAAAAAACCCTACCAGCACCAATACGCCCATATAAAGCAGATGTATTTGTAATGCGGTGATAATACCTCTGACACAACGCTAGCTCTTCGCCATAAGAACGATTTTCAAATTCGGTAGCGACAGAGCCAACCTCAAGTTGAATGCCTGTAATATACCATTCGCCACCTGTATTTAGCTCTGCTGTTTGACCATAGGCAGACTTTGTTGAGACATATACTTCCCACGAGCCAGTAGTTGCAGTGCTTGTAAAATCTGTGCCAGCCGCTAACCACCAAAAAAGCTCTAAGCCAATTCCGTTATCGTCATTGATTGTCCCATCTATGTCGCCAACTATTGTTATTGTTTTCTTTTCCCAAGTGTCAGCGTTTGAAATTGTGTATGTTGTGCCAAGCATACGCGAACCATCTTGACTGTAAACAAGTAGCGCATAAACACCAGTCGTATCCGACCGCACCCAAAAAGAAAGCGTTAATGTTTTTGCACCTGATGAACCATAACTTAACTGCTGTAAGTCCTGTGCCTCAATACGCTGTCTAAAGGAAACACCAGTTCCAGCAACGGTAGAAGTGGTTGAGGTATTAAGAACTTTGTATGACGACCCAAAACCAGACGGAGCCGTTGTGCTTTTGCTAAGAGTATAAGTCCCACCAGAATATGTCCAAAATTGAAAACGATCTGCTGTTTGATAGCCGTCTGTTTCCGTCACCCCAGCAAGGCTGGTTGAGCGTTGCCATGTAGTCATTGCGCCATTAATAATTAAATTGCGCCGACCGCCGATCTGACCGTTGTTAATTGAGCTAGCATTAATTACCGCTGGGTTGCTAGCGCTACCAACGCTATCAAAAATCGTATCTACTTGGTTGCCGAAATAAGGCATTGTGTCACCTATTAGGTTGAGATGTCGTCAACTGTTGAAACCCACGCATCCGCGCTGGTGGCTGTATCACTAACAATCTTTAGTGCATCGCCGCTTTCAACAACCATTTTTGCGCCGCCATCAAGAAGCTGAATCGCAGAGCCAACAGGAACTGGTACATCTTTTGCGACATAATAATCATTGCCGCCTGTTGTGACATAACAGCTAATGTTTATGGATGATGTTGTAACGTTGGCTACGTTAATGCCAATCACGGTATCGTAACTGTTTGAGGTAAACATCGTTGATGCTGATGTCCCAATGTTGCGAGCCTGATAGCGTCTAAAGTTCTGAGCCATTTCTTTCTCCTACAACGCTACAGCTACGGCTATAGCAAAACCTTTTGTTGAGTAGTCTGATGTAAAGTCTACCACAGCGGCACCAGTACCTGCACCATCTGCGTAAATAATTTTATTTTGTCCGTTTGGAACTGTTGCGTTTGCGCCTGAGCCTTGTGAAAACACCGCGTCTTGGCCAGACGAGTTCACAACAAAATACATTTTCTGAGCGTCATTAGGCGCGATAGTGATTGTGTTTGTTCCAGAGGGAGAGCCACCAAGAACCAGAGTCTTATACATACCATCTGACAGCGAACCATCCGAGGTTGTCAGTGTATGTGTCGTGCCAGACAGGGCAATCGTGACAACGCCGTTCAAGCAACGGTCAATGATCTGTAGGTTTACATTAGTGGTATCGCCCCATGTCCCTGACTGCTCGCCAGTTGCAATAAGCTCGATACCAGTATTAGGTGCATATGTACTAGCCATTACGCTACTTCTTTCCAGTTCGGGGTCTGGTCAGTATTAACTGCACCCCAGCTATCTGTTTGACTATCATCGATTACCGTCCAGCTTGGCGCCTGAACAGTGTTGATTGCGTTCCAATTTGCCGACTGGCTATCAGATATAGCTTGCCAGTTGGGGACTTGGTCTGGAACGATGCGACCCCATATATTTATTTTACCAACTGAAATGGTCGCTGACAATCCCGTCACGCCGATTGCAACGTCATCAACCGTGACTGTTCCAACCGATGCAGATGCAGATACTCCAGTTGGAAGAGCAATAGAAACACCGACTGCAACTACTGTCCCAACAGATATAGTTGATGACACCCCAGTCGGGAATACATTCGCCCCAGCGGACACCTGCTCATCACCGAAGCTAACAGTTGCGTCAACGCCAACACCAGTTACCTTGGCACCACCTGCGGCAAGCGCAGTGCCAGTATCACCATTGGCAGATACACCCTCTTCAGAAACAACCGCGCCAGCCGACACAGATACCGAATTAGTGCTAGAAGCCCCAGATACGCCCGTCAGAGCGTATTTAGACTCTATGACGACACCCCCTACCTGACCAGAAGAAAACACTCCAGTGACGCTGTATGCGCTTTCTATGACCACATTGCCTATAGAGCCTGCGGCTGACACACCAGACGGTAAGCCAAATGCATCTATTCTTATAGTCTCATCGCCTAAAAGTGCAGATGAACTTATTCCTGTGGGGAATATATTGGCTGAACCAGAGACGGCTTCGTCGCCAGTCTGCCCTGTAGCTTCGACACCTGTCGCGGATACAAGTGCGGATGCCTCTACCGTTACGGAGCCTAGGGCTGATGTTGCCTCATTACCGCTTGGGAATACATTGGCTCCAGCCGATACTGACTCCTCGCCAATCTCTGCCGTGCCAGTTGCTTTAACGCCTATGACTGACGTGTCAATCCTGATGCTCTCGTCACCGAGGGTACCAGTTGCGAATACGTTTGTTGGCTGGGCGTTAGCTGATGCAGAAATACTTACGGAGCCAACAGCCGAGGTAGCTGTGACTCCGGTAAGTTCGACCGGGATGGCTTCGTTCCATGCGCCTTGGCTCCAAGTGCCTCGGCCCCATCCCGATATAATAGCCATGACTACACCGCTTAGGCGATGCGAATAATCGCGTTAGATGCGTCTGCCGTTGGGAACTGGATAGTGAACGTGCCAGCCGTAGATGTTTTGTCTCCACCAAAGTCGAGAACCGCAACGGCTTTATTGCTATCCGTGCTGTTGTAGATCAAGGCGCCACGCGCCGTAATCGTTGCTGTGGTAAAGCTAAGGTCAGCAAAATCCGTAAACGCTGTTGTCCCAGATGTGGTTGGCGTGA
>Ga0208645_1004341_pt1 | contig 10094 bp, 11 predicted proteins | sample VirMetDEL_Sep_01_FD_184519 | JGI IMG/M metagenome (GOLD analysis project Ga0208645, IMG submission 184519) | Aqueous microbial communities from the Delaware River and Bay under freshwater to marine salinity gradient to study organic matter... | ecosystem: Environmental > Aquatic > Marine >...
ATACAGAATGATTGAGTTCACAGGAACTATTACAGGAAATCAAATTGTAACTATTCCATTAGATGTCGAAACTTTTTATTTTTTAAGAAATTCAACAACAGGTTCTTTTACAGTTCAATTTAAATATGCATCTGGTTCAGGTTCAACTGTAACTTTTTCAGCTACAGATAAAAGCGATAAAATAGTTTTTGCAGCAGCAAACGATGGCACAAATCCTGATATTAAAGAAATAGCATTAGGTATAAGTAATGTTGTCGAAGATACTTCGCCTCAACTTGGAGGAAATTTAGATGTAAATGGCTATACTATTGTATCTACTTCTAACGGTAATATTAACTTAGTACCAGATGGTACAGGTGAAGTACAAATAAACGGACAATCAGCGGCAACAGTTGGAAAAGCTATTGCAATGGCGATTGTTTTCGGGTAAAAGGAGCACAAGGAGAATAAATTATGGCAGCACCAAATTTAGTAAACGTATCAACGATAACAGCAAAGTCTGTTCAAGCAAATTTAGATACAACTTTAACAACAGAGATTCTTGCAAACGCAGCAGCTTCTGGAAAAGTTTTTAAAGTAAATAATATTATTATAGCAAATATTGATGGTTCATCTGCAGTAGATATTTCAGTTTTCATAACTAAAAGCGGTGGATCACCTATAGCGATTGCAAGCACAATTTCAGTGCCAGCCGATGCAACATTAGTTGTAGTTGATAAGAATACTGCTATATACCTTGAAGAAGGTGATAACATAGAAGCAGGCGCAGGTGCAAACTCTGACGCAACAATTACTATCAACTACGAGGAATTAAGTTAAGGAGGGTCATAAAAAGTGGCACACTTTGCTGAATTAGATTCCAACAATAAAGTTTTAAGAGTCGTTGTTATTAGTAATGATGATGTTGATGCAAACGGTGGAGATCAATCTACAGGTGCAGAAACTTTTGTTCAAAATTTAATAGGTAATACATCTGCAAGTGATTCCGTAACAGGTAATGCCGGTGTATCTTGGAAACAATGTTCATATAACAAAAATTTTAGAAGATACTATCCTGGTGGTGGTGGACATTGGAATTACGATTCAAGTTTAGATATGTTTTATCATGATCAACCACATCCTGGTTGGACTAGAGGTTCTGATGGTGAATGGGATTCACCTGTTTCAAGACCAACAGAAACTTCAGGAAAAACCTGTGTGTGGGATGAGTCAAATAATAAATGGAAAGGTATTGATTTAAGTGATGAATCAGAGTATCTTTGGAATAATGACACTAATTCATGGGATTCAGTTTAGGAGAATAATATGGCAAACGGCGGAATAATAGGACCAGTACTAACACCAACACCTTTTAATCAATCAGAGCAAATTACTACTTTTAATTCTTCAGGAATTTTTTCAAAACAAACTTATACTAGTCAAGTTGATGTTTTATTAGTAGCTGGAGGTGGCGGAGGCGCAACACACTTTTCACCAGGAGGTGGAGGAGGTGGTGTTAGAGAAATAGCTGATCATCCATGTGCTGACTCAAGTGTTACTGTAACAGTAGGAGCTGGTGCTAATGGTTCAGGTGGACAACCTGCACCTTTTCCACCTCAAAATACTGCAGGTGATTCAACTTTTGCAACAACAGCGTCTCCAATATCTTCTACAGGCGGAGGAAATTCTTCTGTAATTGGAGGTTGCGGTGGCGGCGGATATAATAGTGATGCAGTATCTGCTAATACACCAGGTGCAGCTAGACCAGGTAATGCTGGAGGATATAATCCAGTAGAAGGTTTTGATGGTGGTATCGGATCACCAGGAAATAGCCCAGGAGCTAAAGGCGGTGGCGGTGGAGCTGGCGCAGTTGGCGGAAATGCATCGGGTTCTACAGGAGGATCAGGAGGAGCTGGAAAGTCTACGACTACAGGATCTCCAACAGGCTCACCTTCACCAACGACATATGCAGGCGGCGGTGGCGGCGGCACGGGAATTGGAACAGCAGGCTCAGGTGGATCTGGCGGAGGAAGTCCAGGATCTTCAGGAAATAGTGGAGCTGATACGTCAGATGCTTCTGCAAACACAGGCGGCGGTGGCGGCGGAACTACAGGTGGCCATTCAACTATGGTAAGATGGCCAAAAGGTGGAAACGGTGGAAGTGGTATAGTTGTTGTTAAAGAAAAAGCAGTATCAGGTGTAGCAAATACTTCAGGTGTTTGGTCTATAGAAGAGGTCTTCGCTCAGAAAAAGAATAACAATTGGAATTAATTAAATCTTTGATATAATTCCTTTAGAATGATTATAGAGAATTTTATTGGTACCTTTCCAGAAACTTTTACATCTGATGAGTGTAAAAAGTATATTGACTATTTTAATAAATTAGATGAATTAGGTATTGCATGGGATAGAACAGAACCATCCCATTTAAAGAAAGATAAAGCAGTTGGAGTTTTAAAAATTCAACATGAAGCACCACATATAAAAGAAGTAGACGCTAGATATATTATTAATCCCATACATCAAAAGTTAATGGAAAACTATAAAAAATATACAGGAAAGTATTCCATATTAAATGATTTTGGCAGACACGCTATCTATGATTTTAAAATTCAAAAAACATCACCGGGAGAAGGTTATCATATTTGGCATTGTGAACATGGAGATAAAACAGCTAGAGATAGAATAGTTGCGTTTACTGTTTATTTAAACACTATTCAAGAGGGTGGAGAAACTGAATTTTTGTATGTTAAAAAAAGAGTTCCTGCAGTAGAAGGCACTATGGTTATTTGGCCTGCAGCATTTACACATTGTCATAGAGGGAATCCACCATTAGATAGAGACAAATATATTCTAACAGGTTGGCTAGAATTAGGTGTCTAGATGTTATTAGAAAACTACTATTATTACTATCCAGGATCATTAGGAAACAGATTTTGTGACATGGTCATTGACTATGCTCTTTCTAAAAAAGAAGAAGAAGCCATAACATCTGATGAAAATAAAAGCATATCAAATTATACACGTCAATCTAATTTAGTGTGGTTAGAAGATAAATGGATTTACAGACAAATACATTCTTATTTGCATGATGCAAATGCAGGAGCTAATTGGAATTATCAATGGGATCAAACTGAAGCAGTTCAATTTACTATTTATAAACCAGGTCAGTATTATGATTGGCATTGTGACATGGCTAAAAAAGCCAACGACAAAGGTAAGATTAGAAAAATATCTGCTGTAATTAATATTAGTGATCCTAAAGATTATACTGGAGGAGAGTTAGAATTTGATTTTAGAGATGGATCCCCACCTCTTATATGTGAAGAAATAAAACCTAGAGGATCTATAGTTGTATTTCCTGGTTTTCTTTATCACAGAGTTAAGCCTGTAATAGATGGTACGAGATATTCATTGGTTTGTTGGGCGCAAGGAAATTCATGGAGATAGTAACTGTATTTCCAACACCAATTTTAATTAAAGATGGTTATGATAAAAATAAACTTAATGAGTATGAAAAACATTTAAAACAAAATAATTTAAAAACTGAAAGAAATAATTATATGAATGTGGATTCTTCTTGGACTGAACATAATTTAATTAACGATAATTTTTTTAATGATCTTAAAAAATTTATACAGTCTAATATTGAAATTTTTGTAAAACAGTTAGGATTCTTTAACTTTAAAACAATAGAGATTTTAAATATGTGGCATAATATTTCAAAACCAGGAGATTCTTTATTTCCTCACATACACAAAGGTAGTTTAATTAGTGGAGCTTTTTATGTAAAAGGCGATGGCAATCATATTACTTTTCACAATAAAGAATTATTTGGTGATCTTTTTCCAAGCACTGAAAAAGAAAATAAACTACACTATGATTATTGTAAGTTTGAATGCAAACCAGGACGTTTAATTTTATTTAAGAGTAATACTTTACACAGCACAGAAAAACAAACACAAGAAGAAAAGATCGTAATATCTTTTAACGCGATATGGAAATAAAAAATATAATAATAGTTGGAGGTGGTTCTGCTGGATGGATGACAGCAGCGACCTTGATACATCAGTTTCCAGATAAAAACATTACATTAATAGAATCACCTAAAACTCCTATTGTAGGTGTAGGTGAAAGCACTCTAGGACATATAAAAGGCTGGATGCATTTATTAGACATCGATGAAAGTTTTATGAAAGACTGCGATGCAAGTTATAAATTAAGTATTCGTTTTGAAGATTTTTATAAAAAAGATTACGGTCATTTTCACTACCCCTTTGGTATTCCTAATTTAGAAGGTAATAATCATTTATTGAATGATTGGTATTTAGCTAGCTTTTATAAAAAATTACCTATCACAGATTATGCAGACTCTTTGTTTCCTGGCATGAGTTTAGTTAACAATAAAAGATTATTTAAAAATAAAGATAACTCATTAGAAGGTTTTAATTTTCAAAGAGATGTAGCTTATCATTTTGATGCAACAAAGTTTGGTCTATGGTTAAAAAATAATTACTGTATTCCAAGAGGTGTTAAATATATTTTAGAGGATATTGACGATATAAAATTAAATAATCAAGGTATTGAAAATTTAAATAATAAATATGAGGCAGATCTTTTTATAGATTGCACAGGTTTTAAATCTTTGTTGTTAGCGAAACAACTTAAAGAACCATTTGATAGTTATGAAGATATACTACCAAATAATTCTGCGTGGGCTACAAAACAACCATATACAGATAAAGAAAAACAAATAAATCCGTATACAGACTGTAAAGCTGTAGAGAATGGTTGGATTTGGAATATACCTTTATGGTCTAGAATGGGAACTGGATATGTGTACTCTGATAAATTTATATCTGATGCAGATGCATTAAAACAATTTCAAGGACACATAGGAACTTCAGAATTAGAATTTAGAAATATAAAGATGAGAGTGGGATTACACAAAAGACTTTGGGTTAAAAATGTATGTGCAATTGGATTATCTGCAGGTTTTATTGAGCCTCTAGAAAGTAATGGTTTATTTACAGTCCATGAGTTTTTAATAAAGTTAGTTAGAACATTAAAAAGAGGACACACATCTCAATGGGACAAAGATGTTTTTAATGCTGGATGTAAAAGTATGTTTAGAGAGTTTGCAGAATTTGTATCTATGCACTATGCTTTTTCACATAGAGAAGACACACCCTATTGGAAAGCAGTTTCTGAAAGAGTTTACTGTCAAGATTTGTTAGATCAAAAGCCACAGTTTATAAATGGTTTTGTTTTAGCTGCTTATAATAAAATTAGAGATTATCACTTCTCTCACAATACAGGAGTGCATTGTGTGGCAACTGGTTTAAATTATATTCCAACTGATGTAGCTTCTATATTATCTGAAACTAAAATGACTCAAGAACAATTTAATAATCTTTGTAAAAATTCTTATGAACATTTACAGAGAAAAAAACAAGAATGGCAAAAGGTTGCTTTAAAACAACCAACACTATTTCAAGCATTAAAAAATATACATGAAAATTGATACCTGGTTTCCAACAGTAATAGGCATATCTAACTTTGAAAAAATAAAAGAACTAGAAGACACATACTATAATCATTTAATGTCAGTAAAAAGTAATTATACAACTGAGGGATTTTATCCTCACGCAATACATAAAGATCCCTTGTTTAAGGAGCTTACTTCATGGATGACAGAACAAGTAAATTTATTTGCTAGTAAATTTAATTTTAAAGATAAATATGTGCCTGTTGAGTCTTGGTTTAATGATTATGAAATAGGATCATATCAACCTTATCACAGTCACTTTGGTTGTGTGTTCAGCACCACTTTTTATTTAAAAGGTGATGAAGATGATTCTAAAATATTATTTAAAAGTCCTGTACCCGTTGATTTAAAAAATCCACAAAATTCTTCTGCACTAAATAATGAAGGAGATGGATTAAATGAATATACTTTTACTAATGCACACTATACACCTTCAGTAGGAAAGCTTTTAATGTTTAGAAGTTTTTTAGAACATTCAACTGAAACTAAACATACTTCAAATCCTAGAGTTGTTATAAGTTATAACTATGATAAAGAAATTAAAAATTAATTCTTCTGTGTATTCAGAATTAAAAGATAAGATAAACAATAATAGTTTTCCATGGTACGAAGGACACACACCAACAGACTATTCACCTAATATAACATTTTTCTATCACGAAGTGGTAACTCGTGATGGGCATAAAAATTCTTTTTTATATGATGACTGCAAAAGACTTTTAGATGATTTAGCTAAACAATTAGATATATCTATTAATAAAATTTTAAGATGTTGTGTAAATTTTACATACAATCAATCTGTTAACAGCTGTGATTTTCATATCGATCATGATTTTCCGCACAAGACTTGCATAGTATATTTAAATACTTTAGACCATGCAGCAACACTTATTTGTGATGAAAAATATGAAACAGGTCAACAAGTAGCATTGCCAGCTTCCTCCACAAAATTTATGAGACATCAGATTATTTTACCAGAAGAAAAAACATTTATTTACTTTAATGGATTACATTATCATGCTAATGAGTATCCTAATACTGGACAAAAAAGAAAAGTAATAGTATATACATTTACATGAAGAAAGAACGATACACTATAATCAAACAAACTTTACCTAAAGAAGTAGCCACTCTTTGTTATGAGTACATGTTGTTTAAAAGAGACGTGACGTCATATTTAGTAAAAGATAAATATTTTCCTCCATTTGATGAAACCTTTGGAACATTTTCTGACGCTCAAATAGACAACGCTTTTTGCACTTATGGTGATGTGTTAATGGATTTATTATTACAAAAAGTAAAACCAATAGTAGAAGAATTTACTAAACTACAATTAATAGAAACATATTCATACGCAAGAGTTTATCAAACAGGAAATGAACTTGAACGTCATGTAGACAGAGAAAGCTGTGAAGTATCTGCTACATTAAATTTAGGTGGAGACCCTTGGCCAATATTTATTGATGGGTCAGGTAAACAAAATCAACCAGGTGTTTCTCACACTTTAAATCCTGGTGATATGTTAATTTATGATGGATCTAAATTAGAACACTGGAGAGAACCTTTTAAAGGTAAACTATGTGGACAAGTATTCTTTCACTACAATGATTTAAACTCCAAATTATTTAAACCACATAAATATGATGGTAGAGATATGTTAGGATTACCATCGCACTATAGGAAGGAGCGTCCTGATGATTGATTATTTATTCGGATATCCAATAGGTAAATATAAAATTAACCCATATAGCTACGATAAAAAAACTTTAATAAAAAATATATACACAAATTATCATATTGATCCTTATAGAAACAAGTGGAGTAATCCTAGTATTAAAAGAACTAATTTACACATGATGTACAATGATGAAGATAACAAACAGTTTATGAAAATAAACTTTAAAGATATTTTTCCTTTGTATGACAAATCAATTAGAGAATATTTAAGTAATTTAGGTTTTACTAAAAATATAAGTTACAAATATGATTTAGTAAATTACACTGCTGGTATGAAGGATCAAGCTATGGAAATACATGACCACATACCTAATTGTAATTTTAGTTCGGTTCATTATCTTCAATTTACTGAACATCATTCTCAAACTTTATTTCATAATCCACATCCTTATGCTCAAGTAGCACAATATTTAAAACCAGATATTACTCCTTTTGTTGATACCGCTGATTTTAAAAACTCTTTCTTATTTCAAAATTGGTCTTATAAAGCTGTAGAAGATGATTTCATAATATTTCCAGCAGAACTAAAGCATGAGGTACCTAAAATAAAACCTACAAAGATACCTAGAATGACTATTGTGGTTAACATAACCCTAAATACAGAGCCCACTTAATCGTTTGAAATACAAAGAAATCTGATATAAAATAGACTAATAGGATTTTAATTATGCTACAAAAAATAGGTTTTCAACCAGGATTCAATAAACAAATCACTGAAACTACAGCTGAAGGACAATGGGTAGGTGGTGATAACGTACGTTTTAGATATGGTACACCTGAAAAGATAGGTGGCTGGGCACAGTTAGGTGAGAATAAATTAACTGGTGCAGCAAGAGCTTTGCATCATTTGGTTAATAATTCAGGAACAAAATTTGCTATAATAGGAACTAACAGAATTTTATATGCTTACACTGGAGGTGTATTCTATGATATCCACCCAATTAAATCTACAACCACATTATCCAATGCATTTACCACGGTCAACGGATCAACGTCTGTTACAATAACTTTTTCTACTTCACACAATATAAATGCTAAAGATATTATTCTTTTAGATAACTTTACAACAATTACTGGTTCAAATTATACAGCCACTGATTTTAATAATAAAAAATTTATGGTTACTTCTAGACCATCAGCTACAACAATTACCATCACAATGCCTACAGCTGAAACAGGAGCTGGTGCAACTTTATCTGGTGGAATAAGAGTACAACACTATTGGCCAGTGGGACCGGCAGAACAATTACCTGGATTTGGTTGGGGACTTGGACAATATGGAGGTACTGTATCAGGAGAAGCTCAAACTACTTTAGTTGGTACAATTAATGATAGTCAAACAACAGGAATTGAATTAACAGATTCATCACAGTTTCCAATATCAGGAACAAACTATATTCAAATAGGGACAGAACAAATTTTTTATACTGGAATAACAAGTAATATTTTAACCGGTGTTACAAGAGGAGTTAAAAATACTACAGCAGCTGCACATACAGCAGGAGATACTATCACTAATGTTTCAGATTATATTGGTTGGGGAGAAGCTGCATCTGGAGACTTTGTGGTTGATCCTGGTTTATGGAGCATTGATAATTTTGGAACAAAAGTTATAGCATTAATTCATGATGGACCTTGTTTTGAATGGGACGCTAATTTATTAACAGCAACAGAAACTAGAGCAACAATTATATCTGGTGCTCCTACTGCATCAAGAGAAATGTTAGTATCTACACCTGATAGACACTTAGTATTTTTTGGAACAGAAACAACTATTGGTGATCCAACTACGCAAGATTTAATGTTTATAAGATTCTCAGATCAAGAAAATATAAATGAATATGCACCTACATCAGTTAATACTGCAGGTACTCAAAGACTTGCAGATGGATCTAGAATTGTTGGAGCAGTTAGAGGACGTGATGCAATTTATGTTTGGACCGATACTTCTTTATTTACCATGCGTTTTATTGGTGCACCATTTACATTTGGTTTTACACAAGTAGGTACAAACTGTGGATTGATTGGTGAAAGTGCAGCACTAGAAGTAGATGGTGCAGCTTATTGGATGTCTGAAAATGGTTTCTTTAAATATTCCGGTAATCTACAATCAATGACTTGTTTAGTAGAAGATTATGTTTATAATGATTTAAATACCACAGCTTCACAACTAATTAATGCTGGATTAAATAATATTTTTGGAGAGATAACTTGGTTTTACTGTTCTTCAGGATCTACAATTGTTGATAGATGTGTAACTTATAATTACATTGAATCTTCACCACAAAGACCTATTTGGACGACTGGTAGTTTAGCTAGAACAACGTGGCAAGATTCTGCTGTATTTGGTTTACCTCATGCTACACAATATAATGTATCAGATGATGCTTCTTTTGATGTAGTAGGTAATACGGATGGTAGTACTATATATTTTGAACATGAAAAAGGAGTAGATCAAGTTGTAGGGGCAACAGTAACTGCAATTACTTCTAACATTGAATCTGGAGATTTTGATATTACTCAAACAAGATCAGCACAAGGACAACAAACAGGTATTGCAACATTCCAAGGTGATGGTGAATACATCATGAAAATCAGAAGATTTATACCTGACTTTTTATCTCAATCAGGTAATACTCAAGTAACATTGCAATTACGTAATTATCCTAGTGATAGCTATGCAAGTTCTTCACTTGGACCCTTTACAATTACCTCATCTACTAGTAAAGTAGATACACGTGCAAGAGCACGAGCAATGTCTTTAAAAATTGCCAACACAGGTTCCTCTCAAAGTTGGAAACTTGGTACATTTAGATTAGACACACAACCT
>Ga0208645_1004344_pt1 | contig 10089 bp, 9 predicted proteins | sample VirMetDEL_Sep_01_FD_184519 | JGI IMG/M metagenome (GOLD analysis project Ga0208645, IMG submission 184519) | Aqueous microbial communities from the Delaware River and Bay under freshwater to marine salinity gradient to study organic matter... | ecosystem: Environmental > Aquatic > Marine >...
GTGATGCAGAAGGCAGTAGTAACCATTTAAGCGTTACTTCAACGGGTTTTGAACTTGAGGGTATTGGCGGTGGTTATAACGGTTCCGGCGCTACTTACATCTATGTAGCCATCCGCAGACCCCACAAACCAGCATCAGAGTTTGCGGCTACTGATTTGTTTGCGATTGATGAGCTTAGCGTCTCAACAACTCCAAACTTTGTGTCAGGGTTTCCTGTTGATTTCGCAATTAACAGACAGCCGGTTGGAACAACCTCTAATTGGAATGTCGGCGCTCGTTTGATTCAAGGGCGACGCCTATTTACGAATCTAACAAACGCCGAAAGCGCAGAGTCTAACAACCAATTTGATTATCAAGACGGATACAGTGGCGCAAACCTCACTAACTATCTGGGTTACCTTTTTAAACGCGCACCCGGCTTCTTTGATGTTGTGGCTTATACGGGGACGGGTAGCACACTGGTCTTAGATCATAATCTAGGCGTAGAACCTGAGTTTATGATTGTTAAGGGACGGACAATTAACGCTGGTTGGTGGTGTTATCACAAAGACGTTGGCAACACTAAAGCTGTGCCTCTTAATACTGACGGAGCGGCATCTACATCCTCCTTTTTCTGGAACGACACCTCACCAACTGCAACGCAAGTAACGCTTGGCGCTTTTACTCATTACAACGTAAGCAACCAGACGGGGATTCTTTATCTGTTCGCCTCAGTCCCCGGCATATCAAAGGTTGGTAGCTACACAGGAAACGGCGGAAGCCAAACCATAGACTGCGGGTTTAGTTCTTCAGCAAGGTTTGTATTTATTAAAAGAACTAGCGATACAAGTAATTGGATGCTTTGGGACAGTGCAAGGGGAATTACGGCCGCTACTAATGATCCGTTTTTGTATTTAAATACAACCGCCGCTCAAGCCAGCGTATCTGGTAGAGACATTGATCCTGATCCATCTGGTTTCGCGCTGAACACAAACTACGACTGGATTAATTTGTCTGGGTCTGAATACATCTTTTTAGCAATCGCATAGGAGAATCAACTATGTCCGAATATCGCATCAGATCAACGGGGGAGGTCAAAACTCAAGGCCAAATCCGTAGTATGCACCCGAATGTTTCACTACCTAAAGTGTGGAACACAAATGTCAACGAGACACTTGGGATTGACCCTGTTCTAGCGTCACCTAAGCCTGAACCGTCTGGAGACTACAAGGTTGTTGTACGCAACGGTGTAGAGCAAGACGCCAACGGCAACTGGGTACACGCTTGGACAGAAAACGATATGTTCCAAGAGTATACGGATGACGAGGGCGTTACTCACTCAGTCGCGGATCAGCAAACGGCGTATGACGCAAGCGAATCTGCGAAGCTGGCCGAAAGCGAAAGATCAAAACGCGATGGCCTTCTGAAAGAAACGGATCATTTTGGGCTTTCTGATGTCACCATGTCGGCAGAGATGACAACCTATAGGCAGGCTCTGCGCGATGTTCCACAGCAAGCCGGATTCCCCAGCACAATTACTTGGCCCACGAAGCCAGAGTAGTCAATGAATGGACCCCTTGAGCTTGGTAGCAATGGCCTCGACCACATTCAAGGGGTTGCAGGTACTGGTCAGTAAAGGGGCCGAAATAGAGCATGTGGCTCAGAAGCTGGGCCATTGGTACACGCTGGTATCTGATATTAATCAAGCCGAGCGCGAAGCGGAAAACCCGCCTCTTTTCAAAAAAATGTTTGACGGCTCTTCTGTCGAGGAGCAGGCGCTAAATGCCGTTATTGCCAAGAAAAAGATAGAAGAGCAGAACAGGCAGATCCGCGAACTGATCATGTACGCATATGGCGAAGAAACCTATCGCGAAATGCTACAGATGCGTAAGGACATCAGGGCCAAGCGGGAAAAAATGATTTACAAACAGCGGCGGAGACAACAACGGATGTTAGATATTTCGGCGCTGATTGTAGGTATAATCGTATGTGGGTTTGTACTTTGGACCACTTTTTCTCTCATTCAAAATTTTAGGGGCGTTTAGATATGCGATACATGGTTAGTTTACTTGCCGGGTTGTTTTGTTTTTCTGTTTCGGCACAAACCGTCATTAACTACGAAGATGGGTCTACTTATACGCTTTCTGACGGCGAAGAAATATACGTCAGCACTGAAAACAGTGCTCTTTTTAAGCGTCAAATAATGAGAAACAAAGACACATTTTTTCGCGTACAGAAGCCTTGGGCCAAGCGCGATTACGTTTCACAGCCTACAGACGGATTGCAACTCGGCTCACATGAATGGTGTGTCGCATACGTTCCGTGGAGCGAAGGTTTGACGTTTGGTATGCAGACGTGGCAACGGTCGTGCGACACCAACAGTGACGGTGTATACGACGAAAACGACGACGGCTGGGAAGGATAACCGGTAACCCGCCATGTTTGGTTCATATAGCCTTTCAGCGACCCCTTTTGGCGAAAGTCCTCTAGGGCCGACGGTTGCTGTAACGGGTGTGTCGGCAAAAGGCACTGTGCCGATTGCTATTGAGGAACATGGCGGGGCTTTCGCTGAAAACAGTTTTGCAGAAGCGCCGTTTGCGTCGGAGAAAAGCGAGCCGTTTTTCATAACGGTCAATACCGTAGCAAATGTGTCGGTTACCGGCCTTGAGGCTACCGGCCAGAGCAACGGCGTTGTATTTAACGAAACGATTAATCTCACCGGCCTTGAGGCGACCGCCTCCGTAGGTAGCGCCTCAGTTAGCCTGCCCACGTCCGTGGCAGTCACTGGCCTTCAGGCCACCATGCCGGTTATTGCCATTGACAGCGGCGGATCACTGTTTGGTGGAATTTCGTTTGGCGAAGAGCCGTTTGCCGAGCTAGAGGACACTGGCCTCAAGGTCATTATCCAGACCGGCACAGGCGTTTCTGTTACGGGCGTAGAAGGAACTGGCACGGTAGGTAGCGTTGCGATTGACGCCGCCGCAAATGTTCCCGTGACCGGGGTGTCTGCCACAGGCGAAGTAGACAGCGTCAACGTTACCGGAGACGCCAATGTCAGCCCAACGGGGCTTGCCGCCACAGGAAGCCCCGGAACGGTAACAGTCATAGAAGGCACCGGGGTTAATGCGGCGGTTACTAGCCCGAGAATGCGCGGTAGCGTAGGACTTGTCACAGCAATTGGTGAAATTAGTGTATTGGTCACCGGGGTTGAAGCGACGGGTGAAGTAGGTCAAGTCGGACAATCTTCTTGGAATTCAATAATTCCAAGTCAAAATGCAAATTGGGTCGAAATAGCGGCATAGCGAGGAAACCATGCCTAGTACATACACAACAAACCTTGGTATTGAAAAGATTGCAACGGGTGAGCAATCTGGTACTTGGGGCGGTACGACCAATACGAACTTTGATCTGATAGACAGCGCCATTGACGGCGTCATTTCTATCAATGTTTCGTCTGCGGGCAGTTCAGGATCGCCTAATAACTTGCCTATTACCGACGGCTCAGTGTCCAATGGTCGAAACAAGTTTATTGAGTTTAGCGATGGTGGTGATTTGGGGGCCAACGCGTACTTTCAGTTAACACCAAACAATGCGGAAAAGGTCGTTCATATTCGCAACTCTTTGAGCGGAAGTCGTTCTTTGATCTTGTTCCAAGGGACGTACAACGCTTCTAACGATTTTGAAGTCCCGGCTGGGAAAGACGTTGTCTTAAAATTTGATGGCGGGGGCGCTAGTGCAACGGTCACTCAAGTTTTTGCAGACTTGTTGGCCACTAACGTTACCGCGCCTTTAACCGGTAACGTAACGGGTAATGTGACCGGTAACGTAACAGGCGCACTTACGGGTAATGTTGCTGGAAATGTCACGGGTAACGTGACGGGTAATGTGACCGGTAATGTAACCGGGAATGTCACTTCGTCTGGGGCATCTTCTTTTACTAACGCAACCATCACAGGCGGCTCTGTAAACGGCACTCAGGTGGGCACATCCACGCCAGCGGCAGGTGCTTTTACTACTTTAAGCACCACAGGCACGGCCACTTTGCCGACAGTAGACATTGCGGCAGGTGAGATTGACGGTACTAACATAGGCGCAAATACGCCGGGAACAGGCGCTTTTTCGTCGCTTTCTACAACAGGGACAGCCACATTCCCTACCGTAGACATCAACGGCGGGGCAATAGATAACGCGGTCATAGGAGCAAACACGGCGGTAGCGGGTACTTTTACAGATTTAACCGCTACGGGCACCACCACCGTAACCACCGCAGACATTAACGGTGGTGCTATTGATGGTACAAATATAGGTGCAAGCACCCCCGGAACCGGGGTCTTTTCAGCACTTACCACCACGGGAGATAGCCTAATCATACAGACTACGCAAACTCCCGCCAGCGCCTCTGCTACCGGCACGGCAGGGGAAATTGCGTGGGATGCTGATTACATTTATGTATGTGTGGCTTCTAACACATGGAAGCGTGTAGCGATTGACACGTGGAGCTAACCCATGCCGCTGACAAAGCTCCAATTTAGACCGGGCGTTAATCGCGAAACGACCTCCTACACTAACGAGGGCGGTTGGTTTGACGGCGACAAAATACGCTTTCGGTTTGGTGTACCAGAAAAGATTGGCGGCTGGGAACGCATGTCCGAAAGCACTTTTTTGGGCACTTGTCGCGCCCTCAAACCGTTTGTCGCGCTCGACGGCTCACGGTACATGGGCCTCGGAACAAACCTCAAGTACTACATAGAAGAGGGCGGGGCGTATAACGACATCACACCTATCCGCGTCACCACGGCGGCGGGAGATGTCACGTTTAGCGCGACCAATGGGTCTTCTACGATCACTGTTTCAGACACGGCCCACGGCGCAGTAGCCAACGATTTTGTCACGTTCTCAGGAGCGGTTTCGCTTGGTGGAGACATCACGGCGGACGTGTTGAATCAAGAATATCAAATCAACGGCGTGATTGATGACAACAGCTACACCATCGTAGCCAAAGACACGTCTGGGGCCACGGTCGATGCAACTGCCAGCGATACTGGTAATGGCGGTAGCTCGGTTGTCGGCGCGTACCAGATTAACGTGGGTCTGGATACGTCGGTTAGCGGCACTGGTTGGGGCGTGGGCACATGGGGCCGTGAGGGCTGGGGCGACCCAGATGCGGCGGCGGGCACTACGTCTGTCTTGCGTATCTGGACGCACGACAACTTTGGTGAAGACCTGATCATTAACGTTCGCGATTCCGGTATTTACTACTGGGACAAGACCTCGGGCCTGTCTTCACGGGCCACGGCCCTATCTGATCTGTCCGGAGCCGACGCTACGACGCCCACTATTGCAAAGCAGGTGTTAGTGTCAGACCGCGACAGGCACATTATTGCGTTTGGCTGTGATCCGGAGAACAACATTGGGGTTCAGGACCCGCTGTTAATACGATTTAGCAGTCAGGAAAGCCCTACGACGTGGCAGTCTTTGCCTAACAACACAGCAGGCGATCTGCGTATTGGCTCTGGTTCCGAGATTGTTGCGGCGGTAGAAACAAGACAGCAAGTGCTTGTTTTTACTGATGTTTCATTGCACACCATGCAGTTCTTGGGGCCGCCTTTTACTTTTGGCATCAACATGATTTCGGAAAACATTTCGATCATGTCGCCGTTGGCCGCGATTGCTCACGATGATGCCGTGTACTGGATGGGCTTTGAAGAATTTTACGTCTATGGCGGTCAGGTACAGCGTATACCCTGTTCTGTCCGGTCGTACATCTTTGATGATTTCAACCGCGAGCAGAAAGAAAAAGTGTTTGCGGCGCTCAACTCGGCATACAACGAAGTCTGGTGGTTCTACCCGTCGTCTGCGTCGAGCGAAGTTGACCGATATGTCGTGTTTAACTTCCAAGAGCAGGCGTGGTATTACGGCACTCTGACGCGCACGGCTTGGGTGGATCGGGGCATCAACGACTACCCGATTGCCACGTATACCGACGGACGACAGTATTTTCATGAGCTTGGCTTGGATGACGGCACTACTGTGCCTACTACGCCTATTTCCGCGTATGTGGAGTCAAGCCAGATCGACATTGGTGAGGGCGAGCAGTTTGCGTTTATCCGCCGCATCATTCCTGATGTGACGTTTGAGAACTCTACGGCAACCTCGCCTACTGTGACCTTTACGACAAAAGTGCGTAATTTTCCCGGTGGCGACTATCTTAATTCTGACGCCGCCGATACTACGCGAACTGCGACGACGCCGGTAGAGCAGTTTACAAACCAAGTTCATTTACGTTTGCGGGGTAGAAGCTTTGCCCTGCGGATAAGCTCTGATGAGTCGCAAGTGCAGTGGCGCTTGGGATCACCAAGGCTTGACATACGACCGGATGGCCGTCGATGAGTGGCCGCCGCCTTGTTTTACCTCAGTTTCCAACCGCTCCGCTGTCATATGACCCACGGTATATGGCAGAAGTGGTGCGGTCGTTTTCCGTGTTTCTGGAGTTGTTTAACAACCCCGGCGATGCACGGCACACGGCCCTAACTTTGACGAACCTGCAAGAAAACGATTACAACCTAGAAACGGGTGCTGTTTTCCAGCAGGATGGGAATTTAAAAATTGTTGTCGCCTATAAGCCTCACCCGGCTGGAGTAGCCGGTACGGGGGGCGTAGGGGCGGTGACTGTATCGACCCCGTAAAGGGGGTTTGATACAATAACGCGTTACTATGGGATAGCTATATGACTGCCGCCGCACTATCACAGAGTCCAAAGCCTTATGAGGTCCCTGAAGGGGGCCTTGCGTCGTTTTTGACCGCAACGGTTGGGGATTGGTCTGACGAAGCCATTAACTCTGATAACTACTATGACATCGTAAAACCCACTGCGGATCAATTAGCGGCCTTTGGTCGTGAAGAAGATGATCGCATAGCCCACGTTGCCACGGGCGAGACAGTCATACCGATGGCGGTATTTGAAGAAGATCCGGCTTTGAAAGAGGCGCTTTTTGCCCGTATGCGAGACATGGGCATTGAGCCGGAGCGTTATGTTGTTGGTAACGAGCTAAACAGCATTAACCCTGTCACGGGCCAGCCTGAGTTTTTCCTGAAAAAGCTTTTCAAAGGCATCAAGAAAGCCGTCAAGGGCGTTGTAAAAGTCTTCAAGAAGATTGCTCCGATTGTTCTTTCTATCGGCTTGGCAATGACGCCCCTTGGCCCAATTGCTGGCGCGGCGTTAGGTTCTGGCTTGGGCACGTTGATTCAGGGCGGTAGTCTTAAAGACGCGTTTAAATCGGCACTAATTGGCGGCGCAATGGGCGGTCTTTCTTCTGGTATTGGCAGTGTCTTGAAAGGCGGCGAGTTTATGGCAGGCGTAAAAAGCGGCCTGCCTACGACGTTTGGTGGCGGCGTTAACCCCACGTTGCCTTCTGTGGAAGAGCTAGCATCTAAAGTGACGGAAGCAACGCCGGTTGTAGATAAGACGATTGCGGAGCAAGCCATTTCTGAAGCTACCGCAGGCGGTATTCCCACAAACATAGATATGACTCCTCCCGTAAGTGGTGGGCCAAGTAATTTAGCTATGACGGGACCCACCAATTTAAACATGACGCCCGTTCCCGGAGCGGCTAAGGCACAGCTTGCTCAACAAGTAAAGACGGCCGCCGGTGGTATTCCGACGAATCTAGACATGTCCCCTGTCCCCGGAGCGGCGGACGCTACTAAAGCTCTGCAAGCCAAGGCTTCAACCGCCCAAGCTGTGACCCCGGCGGCACAAACAGCCTCCGCCCCAAGTGCCGAATTAATTACAGATATTGATAAGGTTGCTCAATTAAGCGCAATAGAAAGCGCGGCGAAACCGTCTATATTCAACTCTTTGAAAAACTTTTTCACGCAACCCGATAAATTAGAAAGCCTTAAAGAAATCTTTTTCACGCGAGGTTTGTCTGCGCCAGATATGCAGAAATTGGTTCTTGAACAGACCGGCCAAAACGTAAGCATGAGCGTTGCAAAAGAATTGGCGCAAGAGTTAGCACCTACGCTGATGCGTAGCTACGGCCCCTTAGCGGCGGCAGGGCTAGGCATCCTTGGGCTTACTGGTGGCTTTAAGCAACCTGAAATGGAAGATTTGTCAGACTACAATGCTTTTGGTAGAGAAAGCGTTCCATATCCTTTTGTACAGCCCGGATCAAATTATCAACCCCTAGCGGCGGCTAAGGGCGGAGAAATTGAATATTTCCCACGCAAAAACGGCCCAATTTACGGCCCCGGTACAGAAACTTCAGATGATATTCCGGCAATGCTGTCGGACGGAGAGTTTGTGATGACGGCAAAGGCTGTACGAGGTGCCGGGAACGGTAGCCGAGAGGCCGGAATGCGGCGCATGTACGACATGATGCGTAAGTTTGAAGGGGGTGCCGCGCGTGGCAACTGATACTCAAGTACAAATTATTCGGGAAGATCCCCGAATTGAAGATTATCGCCTCGGACTACTAAGTAGCGTTTCTCAGTTTATTAATGAAAACCTTGGCAGGATGCCTCCGCCTGCTGTTACTCCGCCGTCTTATCAAGTAGCCGGTCTAACGCCCCTTCAGCAGGAAGCGGCGGTCATGGCCCGACAAGGTATTGGCTCATATCAGCCCTACATGCAGGCGGGCTTGGACGCCATGCGCCGTGGCGAGGCATACGCGGAGCAGTACGGTTTTGGTGGTCTTGGAGAAGCGTTAGGCGCGACTCGCGAAGGACAGCTTGTTTTGTCTCAGGCCGCACAACTTGCCGCACAACAACGCGCACAGCCCTACGCTTATCAACAGGCCGCCGCAGGCGATATTGGCCGTGCGGCAGAAATGTCTCGGGAAGCGGCACAGGCGGGATATCAGGCGCTAGGCGGCACGGGCCGCCAGTTTGATCCGTACCTGACCGGACTGTACATGAACCCCTACGAAGACGCAGTGGTTCAGCAGGCTATGCGCGACATTGATCGTGGTAGTCTGATGCAACGACAACAGCTTGGCGCACAGGCCGCCGCTACCGGAGCCTTTGGCGGTTCTCGGCAGGCCGTGGCAGAGCAGGAATTGAATCGTGCGCTCGCGGAGCAGAAAGCACGGACCGCGAGCCAGCTTCGTATGGCAGGTTACGGTCAGGCAACCCAGCAGGCACAGCAGGCCTTTGAAGCCGCACAGCAAAGACGCCAACAGGCGGCACAGCTTTACGGCGGGCTGGGTCAGCAAGCGGCGGGCACAGCGATGCAAGCAGGCGCAGGCCTTGGTCAGTTGGGCTTGCAATATGGCCAGCTAGGTCAGGCTGATGTGGCACAATTGATGGATCTGGCGCAAGCTAGCGGCCAGATGGGTCAAGGACTTGGCTCTTTGGCACAGGCTGGCGGTCAGTTGGGAAGTCAGCTTAGTCAGTTTGGTATTCAGCAAGCAGGCCTTGGTCAATTGCAACAGCAACTTAACCTTGGCGATGTCAAGACGATTGAGGCCTTGGGTGCGCGGGATCAGGCGCTTCAGCAATCTATTCTGGATGCCCAGCGTCAGAGCAACTTGCAACTGTATCAAATGCCTTATCAGCAATATTCGTTCTTGAGCGACATCTACAAAGGAACGCCATCCTCACAGCAGGTGACACAGATCAGCCAAACGCAAGACCCGTCCACCTTCCAGCAGATTGCGGGCCTCGGCGTAGCCGGGTTAAGCGCGGCGGCTGGAGCTAAAAACTTATTTGGATTTTAAAAAATGAGCGTACTAAGTAGACCGTTATTCCGACAGATAGGCGGCCCAGCGCAACCTATGCCGCAGGACATGGCTCCTCCACAGCCGCAGATGGACCCAGAAATGGCTCGTCAGGCAGGCGTGTTGGAGAAAGCTGAAATGGAAGCGCGGGCCACGGGCGAACAGCTTGGGGCCGAATACGCGCAGAACATGATGGCGGGGATTGACGGCGCTCAGTCCACGGAAGATCTTATCAACGCGTTGCGTGGCAACGACAAGCCCTTAGAAGCTCGACGCGAAGAGCTTGCGGGGTATGTCGGCCAATCTGACGCAAACCAGACACCAGAGTCCGTTCTCGCGATGGTTCAGCCGGTCATTATGATGACGGAAGAGGGGATGATGGACAGCGGGATCG
>Ga0208645_1004346_pt1 | contig 10082 bp, 8 predicted proteins | sample VirMetDEL_Sep_01_FD_184519 | JGI IMG/M metagenome (GOLD analysis project Ga0208645, IMG submission 184519) | Aqueous microbial communities from the Delaware River and Bay under freshwater to marine salinity gradient to study organic matter... | ecosystem: Environmental > Aquatic > Marine >...
GAAGGAGGAACAGGATTTCACCACCCTAATGCTGGTAGAACTTTACGTGATTTAGAATTAAGAGAAAATAAATATGAATATATTGTTGCTCATAAACCTAAAGAATTAAATAGGTTAGTTAATTTACTTAATGTAAAAATAGATAAACAAGCACCTGAAGATTTTTTATTTGGAACTGCAGCACAAGATTTAGGTATTAATACTGTTGATAATGGTGAATTATTCTTTTATACAGGTGGTCCTGGTTCTTTATACGGTCTTGGAAATACTATAATTCAAAGAGCACAAGATTCTAAAGGGGCACCAATTGATACTAGTCAAGCTCCCTTATTTATTGGTCCTAATTTTATAAACGATACTATTACAGGTAAAGATGTTCAAGCTAGACCTCTTATTGAGATAGATTATTCACAATTAACAGGATTATCTAGTAAATTTAACCCTGCATTAGATAATGGTATAGAAGAAAACACTATAATTACTTTAGGACAACAAACTGATCCAAACTATATAAGAGCCCCTAAAGAAGGAATACCAGAAACTACTGCTTTTAATTATACTATGGGTTATGATCAATTAATAAGTACTAGTGGATCAAACGGATCAAATACTATTATATCTGATTTTAGACGTAAAGTTAATCAAGGAAAAGAAAAAACAGTTGTTTTAAGTAGAGATTATGGTTCTAGTACTGTTAATAAAACTAAAAGAGTTGGTATAGGAGATCCTGGAGCAAGAAAAGATAGAACAAATACAAATACACCTTTTGTAGATGGTCAAGATAAAGTTAACATGTATGATATCCAAGACCTTACTACACCTGAAGGAATTGGAGGATTTAGTAAACTTAATGAAAATAGAGATTTAATTAAATTTGTATTTGAAACAGTAAATAATGATGCTCCTAGTACAAGTAAAGCAATGTTCTTTAGAGCATTTTTAACTAATTATACTGATAATCACTCTGCTGATTGGGCTTTACAAAGATATACAGGTAGAGGAGAAAATTTCTATACATATCAAGGATTTGACAGAACAGTTTCTTTTGGATTTAGAATAGCTGCCCAATCAAAACAAGAAATGAAATTTCTTTATAAAAAATTAAATTATTTATTATCTACACTATACCCAGATTATAATGATGCTGGATTTATGAGAGGGAATATAACAAAATTAACATTAGGTGATTTATTTGTAAGAACACCTGGTGTATTACTTAGTTTAGACTTATCAGTTGATAATGAATATGCTTGGGAAATAGCAATGAATGAACCTGAAGGAGGAAGTGATAAAGACATGTTAGAAACACCACAAATTATGGATGTTGCAGCAAGCTTTAAACCAATACTTAATAGATTACCAAGAAAAGGAGGAGCTATATTATTAACTGCTGGAGAAGAAGCAGGAAGTAATGCCTATAAATATCTTAATGCAACTGCTGCAAATACTTTTAATGGAAATGCTTCTAGTGGATATACACCTCCACCTGCAAATAATAGATTTCCACCAAGTTTAGATGGATTATTATAATTAAATAATAGTTAATGGCAAGACGATATCAAAATATAGGAACATATACTACTAATGATGGTAAATTAATTTATTTACCAACTAAGTATCCTTCTGTTGCTACCTCAAATAATGATTATTATATTATAGCAAGAGCAGAAGACAGACTAGATTTAATTGCTGCCGATTTTTATGGTGATTCTACATTATGGTGGGTAGTAGCCATGGCTAATGATGTTCCTGGTGATTCTATGTTTGTTACTCCTGGATTTCAATTAAGAATACCTGGTAATATTGCTACTGCATTAGATGAATATGATGATTACAATACTAACAATTAAAAAATGTTATGGCTAAGTATAAAAATATTGTTGGTACACCTTTTCCCGATTACGTTCAAACTCAAATAAATAAAAGACAAGAATTAGTTAATTCTACTAAAAGGGATTCATCTACAATTCAATGGTTAACCAACAGAAACAGCTTTGTACGCTTAAGTTCAGGGGCTAATGTTTATACTGGTACTGTAGGACATACTCCTGATTTAGCTAAAGCAAATGTGTTACAGGGAGGTACAGTTGCGGTTAACGAAGAAACGGATTCTACTACTATTAAAAAAGGTTTTAAAGAAACTTACAAACAAGGTACAGATGATCAATTAGGTTTAAGACCTATGCCTGGTATTGTAGGATTATCTGTTGATACAGGAGGTAAATGGCAAACTACATTAGAAGCAACAGTTGAGATAAAATGTTATGATTTAGATCAACTAGATACAATTCAAAAACTATATATGAGTTTAGGTGTGACTGTATTCTTAGAATGGGGTCATAATCCTTATATTGATAATAATGGTAGTTTACAAAAAAATATTAGACCAATTAATTTCTTTAATTTTACTAAAAAAAGAGATTTATTAAAAGCAGTAACTACAAAAAGAGAAGAAACAAATGGTAATTATGATGCTTTAGTAGGTACAGTCTTTAACTTTGATTGGTCAGCAAATACAGATGGTTCTTATAACTGTTCAGTTAGTATATTAGGGCCAGGTGGAATGGTTGAATCTTTAAGAATAAATAATCCTGTTAAAGCAGATTATGATCAATCAACTACAGATGAAGCTTCGAAATATACTTCTAAAATAGAAAATGCCTTAACTGCTATTAAAAAGTTCTTATTGAGAAGTGGAATAACTAAAACTGTACAAACGGGTACTACTGGTTTTGATACTATTAAAAAAACTGAATTTGGAGTAATAGGTAGAGATAAATTTTCTACATTAAAAGTTAAATGTCAAGATCCAAATACCGGAGGAGAAATTGAATTAACTTATGGAGGATTATTAAATTTAATCTATAAAGATGCTGCTTATAAAGGACCTACTTTTTTTGATAATAATGATATTATAGGTAGTGATTCTGTTAGATATGGAAATGCTTGGCAACGTGAAGCAGGATTAGAAGACAACGATTTAAAAGAATTGGATATATCCTCATATTATGGATATGCCTCTTCATTTTCTCCTTATTTACAATTAGCTTCAGAAGATTCAAATGAAATTTCTTATATAACTCTTACTCATTTACTTACTATAGTACAACATTTAGGAGTATTTGCAGAAAGACCACTTAATGCTAAAGGAGACTCTGAAGCACCTGTACTTATAGATTATAATCCTGGAAACACAATTGGAAAAACAGGTGTTGTTCAAGCAAGTATTGATCCTAAAACCTGTTTAGTTCCTTTTAAAGTAAAAAATGAAACTAATTATGCTCGTTTCTTTTATCCTTTAAATATTAGAGCAACTTCTAAACAAAGTTATCAACAAGAAGGAGATACTACAGTTCCTGCTAATTATAATTTAGCTTTAGCATACGAAGATAGTCCTATAGGTGAAACTTTTGCTAAATTAGGCCAAGATTTAGATTTTGGTAAAGAATCAGGAATAGGGTATGATGGAAAATTATGTAATGTTTTAATTAATATAGATTTTGCATTAAAAGAATTTAGAAGATTATCTAATAATAATAAACAAGAAGTATCTTTAATTGCTTACATAAATGCTATTTTAGATGGTATTAATTTATCTTTAGGAAAAGTTAATAATTTTAGAGCATTCCATGATGATACTAGCCATTGTGTTAGAATTGTTGATCATCATTATAATGAAAAATTAACTGAAGAAACTACTTTAGAAATTCCTATTTTTGGAACACAAAGTACAGTTTATAATTATGGGTTTAAATCTAGTATAACTCCTAATTTAGCTTCTCAAATTGTAATTTCAACCCAAGCATTAAATGGAGGAGGATTAAAACAATTACCCGATGATGTTTTATCATATCAAAGATTAAATTGGGATGTTCTAGATAGATTCTCAGAAATAAAATATGTTGATCAATTAACAACTAATAATTCACAATCTGAACTAGCAGATACTAGGAAACCTTTATATAAATTATATAAACATTTATATGGTATTTACTTTTTAAGAACAAATCTAAAAGAATCTGAATATCCAAGTTTTACAAAAATATATTCTGATGTCCAAAATTTAGTAATAAAAGTAATAGATGGTAAATCAGGAACATTACTTATACCATTAGAATATGATATTACAATGGATGGTATATCAGGTATTTTACCTTATAATGCTTTTAAAGTACCAGATAATAGATTACCTGCTAAATATAAAGGTAGAGTAGCATTTGCTGTATTCTCTATCAATCACTCTTTTGATAATAATAAATGGCAAACTACTTTACGTGGTTTAACTATATTATTAAATACAAGTCCACTAAATGATAATGCAGATATACCAGCAGCAAATCCAGTAGAATTAAAACGTAATTTATTATTAAATACAGGAATTGATTTAGGTGTGCCTGAAGGAGATTTACAACCTTTTGTTCCTTTAAATACTACTGATATTGTAGCTGCTAGAGAATTTGTTAAAGCAGGAGAAGGATTTAGAGAAAGAGCATATTGGGATGTTACTGCTTGGAGAATTGGATATGGTAGTGATACTATAACTAAATTAAATGGTACTGTAAAAACAGTTATTGAAACTACTGTTACTACTAGAGAAGAAGCCGAACTAGATTTAGATCGTAGATTAATAAATGAATTTAAACCTGAAGCTGTAAGAAAATTAGCATCCCAAGGTATTAATTATGATACAATGTCTACAGCAACTAAAGTTGTGTTTATAGATTTAGCATATAATTATGGTACTGTATTCGATGATTTAAGTGGTGCTTATGCTCGAGGATTTAGAGAAGGAGGAATAAACACTGGTAAACAAGAATTAATATCTGCTTTATTAGCTAGAGCAGCTAGAGGAGAAAGTCAAGTACCTAGTAGAAGGTTAGAAGAAGTAAATTATTTAAGAAAATACTTATAAGATGGGATACATTCCTAAAAAAATGACTAATAATAATTTATATACAGCTGGGAATCAGTTTGTTGATCCAGCTACAGGGAATACCTATACTGGGTCTTACTATGAATTATTTGATGGAACTGTTTTTAGTGGAAAAACACCAAATGATCCTAATTCTAGAAAGTTATTAGTAGACTATAAAAGTGTTCCTCAAAATACTAAGGTTATTACTTCAAATGAAAATTTAAGATATCAAAAATTAAATCCTACAAATCAAGAATTATACAAATACGGAAAAGATCCTATTGCTTTTATTCCTCAACCTATAGGAGATGATTATAAAAGAGGTAGTATTCAAAGATATTTTGCTAGAAAACGTAATGAAACACCAACTCGTATTTTAGAAATAGATTCAAACACATATGATGATCTATTTACTCAAGGAGGAGAATATAATTACGCTATGTGGGATGTAACTAAAGTTTTTTGGAAAATATCTGGTCCTTTAACTGATACTAGAGATAGAAGTGGTATTGTAATAGCAGGTATTGCTGATACAAATAGAAGATTAGTAGATTATACAAATAAAGAATTCAAAGGTATAAAACAGTATTTATCTAATTTAATTCAATTTGCAGTTAGAGCCAACTTAGAACTAATATCTGATCTATATTCAGGTGGAGGTGATTTTATTTATAAACTTGATAATAATGGATTCAGTGGTTATTATCATTTAATGGCTGATGGCACTATTATGGATGGAGCTACACATGAACAATCACAAGGAAAAATACTTCTAGCAGATAATGTGGTTGCTCAAGGACAAGTCAATACATTGATAAATGGAGCTTTAGGAAATCTAGGCACAACATAAAATTATAAATAAAAGGTTATGAATGTTAAAAAACATGAATTATTTCCCACTATTGTTTTAGATTATGATTTTTCTAATCATCCTCAAAATGATAAATTATTATCTGTAATTAAAGAAGAAAAAACAAAAAATCATGGTTTAGTAGATAAAGGTACTAGTAGTTTTGTAAAAACTTCAAGAGTTAATTTTTTAAAAAAAACTCCAAAACTTTTAATTGATTTTCAAAAGTGTGTAAATCATTATTGTGATACTTTAGGTATTTACCCTGGTAAGATATCTCACAGTTGGTTTAATATTATGAAAAAAGGAGGAAAAACTCATCCACACATTCATAGAGGATGTATATTAATAGGTATATATTACCCTTTATTAGAACCTAATAGTTGTGATTTAATTTTAACTAATCCTTTAAATTATAATAAACAATGTGAAATTACTACAAACCCTAATGAATATAATTCTTCAAATATTTTGCTTAAAATCCAACAAAACCATTTATATATTTGCCCGGGTTGGATAGAACATCAAACTGAAATTAATAAAAGTAATGAAAGAATAGTAGTTAGTTTTAATGTTTACCCTAATTATTATTAAAAGGTTATGTATTACATTGTCGAAACAGAAGCGCAGTTAAATAGACTGTATTGCAAAGGTACAGACTGCTATATAAAAATCGTTCCTATGAACGACGAGTATCATTCTGCTTTGACTTCACCTTGCCTTGTATATTTTAAAACATTTGAGAGCAAAGGATATATTTTCCCTATTAATCATTCAGAGGCATTTAAGTTATCTTTAGATAAAGTTAAAGAATGGATAGAATCTAAATACGAAAAAATATATACTACAAATAAAAAGGAGTGTTTGTATCACTTCGATTCACCAAAATTAATTGATATAAATTATGATAACAATAACATGGATTATACTCCTATTAGGTCCCGCACTTATGCTAGGTTTGGACATTTACCATTCTGCACTTCCTTGGTACCAATCTCAAAAATTTATGAGGAAGAAGAAAAAGTATTTGAAGAAATTAGAGGAAAAATCCCAACAGAAGTAAACGAATTTTACAACAATACTTTCCCTAGAGTATTTAAAACAATTGAAGAGCAGGGTATAAAAATACACCCTGATTATTTTGATAAGCACTTTAAATACCATGAAAAAGAATGGTTTTATCACGCAGATACAGTGTATTCTAAATACAATTTATATAACCTCACCACTCGTCCCACAAACTCATTTAACGGCGTTAACTTCGCTGCTTTAAACAAAAATGATGGTTCAAGAACAGCATTTATTCCTAAAAATGATATGTTATTTGAGTTTGATTATGATGCGTATCACGTAAGAATCATGGCTAAACTAATTGATTTTCCATTAGACAGGGGTTCCGTTCATACTCAATTAGGACGCATGTATTTCAATAAGGAAGAAATAACTGATGAAGAATATACTCGTTCTAAAGAATTAACATTTAAACAATTATATGGAGGTGTATTTAAAGAATATAGAGAAATACCATTCTTTAAAGCAATGAATGAGTATATAGATAAATTATGGGAATTGTTTAATGCTACAGGAAAATTAGAGTTAGTAGGGGGTAAAATATTAGATAAAAGTGAAATCCAAAACCCTACACCAAACAAAATATTAAATTATGTAATACAGTCTGCAGAAACACATAATAATGTAATTTCTGTAAAGAAAGTTATAGAATATTTGGAGAATAAACAAAGTAAAGTTATATTATACACATATGATTCTTTTCTAATTGATTATTCTTCAGCGGACGGTAAAGAGGTTTTAAAAGAAATTAAAAAATTACTAGAAATTAATGGTTTTGTGGTAAAGGTTGCGTATGGGCCAAACTACAATTCTTTAAAGTATATATAATATTTATTATGGATTACGAAATAAATTTTGACGATTTGGCAAATAAACTATTTTGCACATTTACAACTGAAGAAGCGCTAGATCCCACACTAGATACGATAAAAGGACAATATCAAATACTATTTAATAAGATATTTGTTTTATATGTGGAGTCTACTAAGGAATACGTTTGTACTTACAACGTTGATTCATTTAATATGTCTGATAAAATATTAGACAATACAATTCTTCTACATAGAAAAAAAGAATCAAATACTCTATATACAATTAATGCCTTAAATGATTTAATTCGTTCTTTAAATAGTGGTGAATTAGATACTAACTATAGAGTAAATTGGCAAGACTACCGTAACTGTATTTTATTAACTACAGGCGGAGAGTTAAAAAAATTAGATACAAAGGTTCATGAGATCCTTAATTTCTAATTTGGATATTAAAAATAAGGTTATTATATTATTAAACGTTTTAAATTAAAAAAGTTATACTATGGATTTAAATTTGATCTCAAGCAAGTTAGAACAATTACAACAGTCCAAACCTGGACAGAACAACCAACAAAAATTTGATAGAAGTCAATATTTTTGGAAAGCTCCTATGGGCAAAACACAAATTAGATTTGTCCCATTTAAGGAAAACAAAGAAAACCCATTTTCAGAAGTGTATTTCCACTATGGAATTGGGAATAGAACAATGCTTTCTCCTATTAATTATGGTGAGAAAGATCCTATTGTAGAATTTTCTAAAGAACTAAGAAAAACATCTGAACCTGAAAATTGGAGGTTAGCTAAGAAATTAGAACCAAAAATGAGGGTATTTGCTCCTGTAGTAGTTAGAGGAGAAGAAAACAAAGGTGTTAGATTTTGGGAATTTGGAAAACAAATTTATCAAGAACTATTAAGTTACGCTGCTGATGAAGATTATGGCGACTTTACAGATGTTGTATCTGGTTTAGATATGACAGTAGAAGTAGTTCAAGGTAATCCTTACCCACAAACTTCAATTAGAGTAAAACCAAAACAAACGCCATTATCAGACAATAATGATGAAGTAGAAAAATGGTTAGCTGAACAACCTGAGTTGTTAAAATATTATAAGAAATTTACTTATGATGAAATGAAAACAGCACTCCAAGATTGGCTAAACCCAGAAGAATCTACTAATGAATTATCTTCTGATACAACACCATCTGAAGATACAGGTTACACTTTAAATGTTAAACAAAAAGAAGAGTTTAACGAAGACGAATTCGACGATTTATTTAAAGATTAATTAAATGGCAAGAAAAAAAGTAAGCCTTGGAGGCGATATCTCCAAGTCTGTTAAGGGAACATTCTCCCTTGACAAGTTTAAAGCAGCAAAAGGTTTAGGATCATCAAATAATACCTTTAAAGACCAAGAATGGATCCCTTTATCACCAGCTTGGCAAGAAATGGTATCATTACCTGGTGTTCCTGCTGGTCACATTACATTACTACGTGGACATTCTGATACTGGAAAAACCACTGCTTTACTAGAGGTAGCTGTTAATGCTCAAAAAATGGGAATTTTACCAGTCTTTATTATTACCGAGATGAAATGGTCTTGGGAACATGCAATGATGATGGGTCTAGAAGTAGATCTTGAAAAAGACGAAGAAGGTAACACTATTGGGGTTGATGGTAATTTTATCTTTGCAGATAGAGGGCAGCTACCTACAGTAGAAGCTGTAGCAAGTTTTATGGCTGATTTAATGAATGAGCAGAAAAAAGGTAATTTACCTATGGATATGGTATTTCTATGGGATTCTATTGGATCTGTTCCATGTCAAATGTCAGTTGAAAAAGCTAAAAACAATAATGAATGGAATGCTGGAGCAATGTCTACTCAATTTGGTAATTTTATAAATCAAGAAATATTATTATCAAGAAAAGAGACTAGCCCTTATACTAATACATTAGTTGCTATTAATAAAATTTGGGTTGAAAAACCAATTGGTCCAATGCAGCCACCAACAATGAAAAATAAAGGTGGTAATACAATGTTCTTTGATTCAACTTTAATAGTAACATTTGGTAACATCTCTAATTCAGGTACTTTAAAAGTAAATGCAGTTAAAGATGGTAAAAAAGTAGAATGGGCTAAAAAAGTTAAAGCCGCAGTTGAAAAAAACCATATAAATGGAGTAACAACTACAGGAAAAATTATAGTTACACCTCATGGTTTTATAGCTGATAATAAAAGAGACATTGATGAATATAAAAAAGCACATCAATCAGAATGGGGTGCTATATTAGGTGAAGGTCCTATTGAAATAGTTTTAGAAGGATCCGAAGCTGAAGATTTTGATAATGTAGAAGCGGTGGATGAAGAAACTCTATAAAGATATACTCAACAACTTGCATGAGGAGTCAAATCTGGAGCCCCTGCACCTAAATAGCA
>Ga0208645_1004347_pt1 | contig 10081 bp, 10 predicted proteins | sample VirMetDEL_Sep_01_FD_184519 | JGI IMG/M metagenome (GOLD analysis project Ga0208645, IMG submission 184519) | Aqueous microbial communities from the Delaware River and Bay under freshwater to marine salinity gradient to study organic matter... | ecosystem: Environmental > Aquatic > Marine >...
TCGATTATGAACAATTCAACAATCCCGCTCTAAGAGCAATCCAGCAGATCTTGGGCGTTGCCGACCCCAACTTGGTTGATGCAACGGAGGAGTGCTATTCCTGTGGCTATGAGGGGACGTTGCACAATTTCATGCAAATGACGCCATCTGGTCGTCCTGAGAATCGATGTCCCGAATGTGGTTCGACTTCAATTCATGGAAAGGATGCGTACAAGAACGTCCCTGATCGTAGCAACGAGTCATACGAAGATGAAATGGCAAGGCGCAATGCGTATTATCGAGAGATTGAAGAGAAATTGCGACAGAAGGAAACAGGCGTTGGGCCAGGAAACGAATAGTGGGGCTACCTATGAGCGCATTTGAACGCAGTTGGGATCTGCTCAAGGCCACGGTCTATCGAGGAACCGCTGCTCCCTTTGGTTATCCGAACCAGCCGCCATTCAATCATCACAAAGGGATGCAACAAGCGTATTCTTTGGAGGATCCTGGTTTCTTGACCACGGATCGTTCCGCCGCAGAGAATTACGCACATGAGCGTCTTGCAACGATGGAACACTATTACGATCCAGACGACCAACCGATGTCCGTTCCTTACGTGATGCGCTTTGAATCGGATTTGCTTGACGATCCTTTGCAGGTGATGCGAGAAGAGAATCTCACGGATGAGCAATACCAAATGCTCCTCAACAATTTGGGCAATCGACTCGAATTGTATCCGCCTGGATATTACGAGGACGAAAATCGATTTATCGACTCAATGAAGGACATCAAGGATCTTGTCGGTCGTTATGTCATGGGCTTGAACACCCCCGACATCACAGATAATCCAACTCGATGGGAGGCCAATGTTGAGGGAGGTTATGGCGGCGTGAAAGAATGGGGCGAGGAGATCGAGAGGGCGATAGCGGATCTCGGTTATTCCTACATTGGATACCATGATGTTGATGATCACGACACGTTGTATTCTCTCCGTCGAGATCCGTCTTTGAAGTTGGTTGGTCGCCATATGTTGTGATTGACAGGACTGAGAAGATTACATATATAGCGGATGGTTAGCATTTACCGTGGCAAGCGTGTTTGCTTCGGCCTTTCAAGGCCCACGCCCAACGACCCCCGCACAGCGTTTTACGCGTGAGATGATGCGGAAATACGGTTTGTTTGGCTTTTCTGGGGGTATTTCTCCAGATCTGCGTACAACCGAGTCGTGTGGCTTCGTTCCTTGAAAAAAAATCCGAAGACAATTTTTTGTTGAGATCTCGTCGAATCTCGACGGGGCGTCAAATAGGCCGTTTTATGCCCATATTTTTTTGTTGAGCGGGAGGACGGCGGCAGGGGAAGAAGGTGAGAAAGAACCATGATCGACTGCCCGAAGCCGAAGTGGAAACCTGCCGCCGTCCAAATCGTGGTTGGTGAAAAGCGGTATAAAGGCTCTCCATTCAACGAAGGAATTAAGCCACATTTGTCCATGCGAGGATCATGAGCCGAGCGTTTCACGATGCGTGGAACGGGCTGATCGAGAAGGGCATTATCTGGGATGGGATGGAATACGAGGACATTGATGACGTCCTTCCGATGATCACCGACCACTATGACGCCTTCGTACAGGACAAGAAGGCGAATCCGCTGCCCAAATTGCCGTTTCAAGGGGGGCCTCGATCTGCTGGAGGCCGTCGAGTTGGTGTTCCATGGACTCAAATGTACCGAGAGGGTACATCCGATGCGCTGACCAGCCTCCCAGGTTTCCAAGGTCAAGACGAGATGATGCCTACGTTCATGAATTGGATCGGCGGCAAGACTTCGTTGATGCCTCAGTTGAGGACATTGGCACAGGATGTGCGTCATGACTACATTCCAGCGGAGATGTTTGGGGGTAGTGGTTCGTTTTTGTTTGGTTTTGGCCCCAAGAAGGGGTCTATTTACAACGACATCAACCCAGACCTAACCAACATTATGGAACAGACTCAACGGGGACTTGGCAACGTGTCCCTGCCCACAAACCTTGACGAGTTGCGGGAAATGATCAACACCATCAATTATCTGCGGCGTATTCGAGATGTTGAAGGAACACCGTTGACTCAAGACGAAAATCAATTTTTGGCAGAGTTGATGATCGGTGCGAACAACACGCAACGGGATGGAATGTTTTCATTCAAACCTTGGGATGAAGAACCTCAAGCGTGGTACACCGATGGAATATATGGGGGGGCATCGTTCCGTGAGTCAACCAAACCACGCGATCATCCCAACTTTCGTGTGATGCCAGGTATGGTTGGTCGCCTTAACATGACTCCATGGTCAAACGCTTTGCAAGGAGTTGATATTCTCAACGAGGATTTCCGTGATGCGTTTGATTTCTTGACGCCTCAGCACTTGTGGTATAACGACCCCCCGTACATGAGCCGTAGGGTCGAATACGGTGGCGATGCCAAACAGGACTGGGGAATGCAATATGATGACGATCAACGAGATGTTGTCGATTTGATGGGCGAACACGTGGGGCCATCGATTTATTCCAATTATATGTTCCCACGGGACTCCAAAGTGCCGTATTACGACTTGATCAGCGACCTTTTGGACGTTGAGGCCGACATTTATCCGTGGATGCGAAAGCCCAAGGCGAATGCTTTGCCCCAGATCGAGGTCATTGCAACGACGAATATGCCTGAGCAGACGAAGCGGAGGTTCTTGGCATGACCGCATTCGACACCGCTTGGGATCTGGTGAAGATGTTCAGCCTCAATTGGAGGGGCGCAGCAAAGCAACTGCCGCTCCTTGGTGGTGAGGGCCAACCGCCTTTATCTCAAGAAGGAAGGGGTTCAAACATGATGGTCTATCAACACCCTTTTGATAATCGATTCGTGGTAAAACGTCCCAAGCATGGAGGGGAAGATTCTTGGGAGGATTATGCAAACGATGTTGAAGAGTTTTCAAACACCTTCGCTGAAGGAAGGGCGGCTAATGACGATTTTTATGCCTTCATGGAGAAGTTGGGTTATCCAATCGTGGGAGAACAACTCGCAATTGGAAACCACGGTCAGGCTTACACGATTCAACCTCGTTTGATTGATCGACCCAAAGATGAACCAATTCAAAACGCAAGATCAACCAAAGAGGCTTTAGGGTATGCCTTTGGAGATTTGGAGAATGCTTTCAATTACATGAAAGATCAGCATGGCAATTATCGAGTTATGGATCTTGACCCATACCGATACGGTGGATTTGATGCTTGGTTCAACGAATACGACAAAGAGGGCGAATTGATAATGCCACATCACACGGAAATGCTCGGTCATGATGGACTGCCAGCAGGGGAAGGGTGGCAAGAACACCTTGACCGTTATGGAATCCAGTTGCCAGCATCAAGGATGCTGAATGAAATGGATCGTGTTGATTATCCCGACATCCATTATCGAGGCGCATTGGAAGCACTTGAACCGTTCTCCGACAATCCAAACAAAGTCTTGGTTGAAGGCAAGCCAAAATGGTTGGAGGGGCTTGAATGACCGCCTTCGATCAAGCGTGGGACTTGATGAAAGCCCCCATTGATGTTTATGCAGCAGAACGTGGCAGAGTCAGAGAAATTGGCGATGATGAGATGCTTTATTCGGGCGGCGACGTTCGAGATGATCCACGATATTATTCAACAGACCCTGATGTTGCTTTGAATTATGCATTGTATGGATCGGCTATTCCTTATGCAGACCGCATGGGACGAAGAGATACGGAAGATTTGCCCTCGCCGCCAATGCGAAGAACGATACCAAGGATCACGACAATTGATCCGAGATGGTACGAAGAGGATGAACCTGGTTTGATGATTGAGGATCCGTTTAGCCCAGGCGTTGGCGTGATGGACGAAGAAGACATAGGTGGCGAATCAATGTCGCATGATCAAGTCATTGAATTGTTGCAGCAATACATCGAAGAAGGAAGGTACAGGGGGGAGTTGGGAGGGACAACTGGCGACCTCTATTCGGCTCCACAGCGTTTGAAACACGCACAGGATGCCTTGAGCCGTTTGATTGCTTACAGGAACAACGAATCGCTTGAAAGGTTCAACCCCACGCCACCAACCTACGATATGGACGGCGACGTGTTTAGGACGGCAGATTATGACGATTTCATAGAGGCACTTCGCTATGATGGCAATATGGCCGATATGCTTGGCGACTGGAATGATTTGGAGGACTGGCAACGTGAGGCTGCTCTCGAAGCGGGTTATACGGAGGAGGATTGGGAATGACCGCCTTCGATCAAGCGTGGGCTTTGTTGAAGATGCCGTATTATCACGGCACATCGTCAAAGAACATCCCCTCAATCATGCAACATGGTTTGACTCCACACGCTCATGATGAAGGCAACTACGCCAATGATTTTTCGTACATGGAAGAAGACGAAACGCCTTATGAAGGCGAGAGCCGAGCATTCATGGCCCCAAATCCAAGAAGGGCATTGAGGTTTGCAACAGCCAACCTCGAACCTCATATGGACATTGGAGAAATGACTCCTGATTCACACCCAGTTGTCATTGAGATTGCAGATGATGTTGAAGGATTGAAGGGCTTTCAATTCAATCCCTCATATCATGACTTTTCGGTTTTGGAGAACATCCCTCCTGAAATGCTCAAAGTGGCGTTCACAGGCAGTCAAAATTATCCAGATGTTGATGCATTGTATGAAGATCAAGACGAAGACCCCGATATTGCGAGGAACATCCATGACCGAATGGCTATCGATTTCGATGAACGGGTGATGGATGAGTTCTTGGCGTCCGACTTTTGGCAACGATATATGGGCATGGGGATGGCACGTCATCCGCCCTATGTTTTGAGGGAGGGATTGTATTGACAACTTTGGTCGTGCTATTCGTGCTTGCATTTATCGCTGGATTCTTGACAATGTGGCTGGCAACCAATGATCTGGGCAGCGATGTGGTGATCTTTACCAGCGAAGAGGAATTGCAACAATTGTGTTGGGATGGTCTTCGCAAGGGCGAACCATGATAAGGATCTGCCGCATCACGCTTGATCGGTGGCCCTTCATGGATAAGCAACAACGAATCGGTTTTGACCTGTTCGGGGCGGAGGGCGGAGTTGTGAAGTGGATCGGTCGAGGTGAGCAATACACGTGTTCAGCCGTGAACCTCGATAAGCGAGCGCACGTGCGCCACCGTTGAGATAATTTGAAGAGAACAGCCTGTATGTCGGATGCATGAGCAGCGGTAGCGATGAACACGCTATCGCTTTCGCTAAGGCCATCAAAGACGGCAAATGTTCGTACTGTGGCCGTCCTGTTTGGATGCCAGATGATCCGAACGGGGCGTGTATGATGTGCGAGTTCAAGAATCCTGTGGAGATGTCCGAAGAGGGTTTTTCGCAAGAAGTTCAAGAGAAATTAGCCAGCGAGGACGTCTTTGACCAGGCTTGGGACTCAATTGTGAAAATGCCGATTGTCCCTCAATCATTCCGTGAAGTTGATTTTGAAGAGGCCGATGGTCATCCATCCTTAGCCTACTACGAGGCAATGTTCCAAGATCCAATAAACGCTGATTACGTTTATCCAATAACCGCTGTTCATCGACCATTTTACTCTCCGACTGGCAAAAAGACCTCACAAAAATGGGCGGGCAAACCGTTTCTTTCCCTTGCAATCGATGATGGTCATGCAGCAGAGGCGGATTTTCGCCCCCTTCGAGTTGCACCCCCAGGTCAATTGAGCGGCATTGACTCTGAAACAGACTTCCATTCAACAGGAACCTACACAGGTGAAGCCTTGAGAAGGCGAGGATACGCCACCGCTCTTTACGACATGGCGGCTAAGATCCTACATGAATACAACGGGCAACGTATTGTTCCGTCCGATTCACAAAGCGATGATGCAATCCGCTTTTGGCAAGGCCGTGAAGAATGGCCCTATCGGAGGCGATTGTGATGTCGTTTCAACAGGCTTGGGACTCGATCACCAAGATGGACTTCATGCTCGGCGGTCGGATGAACCGAAGAGGATTGGGTCGGGACTTTGCAGGTGTTCGGACAGGGCAACCTGCCACGTACACATATCGAGTTCCGATTGGCAGAGAGGGAAAAGACGGCCCGCTCATCTATGGCCCCTATAACAATCAACTCACGGATTCCATGTTTGTCAACCTCGGCAGCGTTGGGAGAGTCGGTGAGAACCGAGGCTATGGCGACATAGACCTCATGAATTACATTCGTGAAATCATGCATCACGAAGAAGGACATGAAGCACACGCCCAAGCCGATCCAAATTACACGGGATTTTTCCCACATAGGGGCGGAGGGTCTTACATCTCGGATCGCGAGGGAAATAGTGGCTGGCATTCGTTTAGGCATCGTTCGCAATCCGAACATGAGGCGATGAAAGAACGAGTTGCTTACATGATGGAATACTTGGCTCATCCCGAAAATTATCGAGATGAAATGTTGTTGGATGAGGTTCAAGACCCTAATTCACGCGAACAAGCGGATAGGCGTTTCTTGCATGGGCTGAAATCTCATACCGATGTAGGTCAACGGTTTTTGGACAGGGAGTTGAAGAAACCACGGTTATTGGCGACCCAACTGCCTTCTGACCCTTGGCAAACAAACCGTTCAACGGAGAATCGAATCAATCGAGTCTTTGCCAATTTGGAAAATGCAGTTGTTGATTCGGTTATGGAAAGTGGTTTGACTCAAAACACGTTCCCCCTCTCATCAAAACGATCTGGCGTTCTTTCCTATCCAGACCGAATGGCAGGAGCAAGGGATCGAACAAGAGCAATCCGAAGGGCATTAAATCGCCACAAAAAAGATGTGGTTCAAGGCAATGCTCCGCTTCCGACCTCACTTGCACAACTCCCCGAATCATTGCAACAATTGATTGGGCAAAGTGAGATGCGAGAGGCTCTTGGCAACTCACTTCGAGCGAGAGATGATGGTTCATGGAAGGGTTGGGGGACGCAGACAAGCGAACTTTTGGCTCAAGACCCTGAGTTGTTCTTTTCAACATGGCAGTCGCTTCCACGAGAAGTGGTTGATTCCCACGGGTTTGGAAGAAATTACAGCGATTATGGGAGCATCAAAGCCCCATATCGTGATCTCGACTACCACGATCTTCCCAATGATGAATACCCAGGCCTTATGAATCGAATACGGGAGTTGTTGGGAGATGATCAAGGAGTCCATGGTGATGGGACGTATTACGTGTTTGCTCCCAAAGGAAAGCGTTCATTCAACCAAGCATACCTCAAATACGACTTCCCAACGGCCACGGAGTCGGCGGTGAGCGAATTGAAAGACTGGAGGGACGACGAATGAGTTTGTTTGAGGCCGCTTGGGATTCGATCACCAAAGCCCCCATTTACAACGAGCATGGGGAGGTGATCCCCTATGATGTCATTTATTCGGGCGGAGATAAGGACGACAATGTGAGGTATGCAACTGCTGATTTTGATACCGCTTTGGCCTACGCCCTGTTTGGTTCTGCTGTTGGAGATCTCCCTACTGACATTGAAGGAGGAGTCCCTGGAGGGCATCTAATCGATATGGATCGAAATCGAGTCCCCTTAAGACAAACCCGTCCAGCAATTTGGCGCACACGAAACGTACCTGATCAGGATTTTTACGTCATGTCGGATCAAGGAGGAAACAAAGACAGTTTCATTTTCGATGAGATGCAGGAGCCACAAGAGCAATTGTCCGACGAAGAGGTCGAGGCAAAAATTAACGCGGCGTTGGAACGTATGATAGCCGATTATGGAGAGGATGAGCCAATCGATTATGGCCCCTCAACCATCGAAACAAGTGCTGACACTTATTTCCCCGAAGAACAAGTTGCCCATATGCGTGATGCCATTAAGCGTTTGAAAGGAGAGTTGCCTCATCGAGATGTGTTGACAGCAGAGATGATGCCGCACCTTGGGACGGCATGGCGCGATCAAATGCAACGAGAACTCGAAGAGGCCATAGAGGAGGGTGCAACAGCACCATGGTACAGGAGCCTCAAACACCCAATTGAACGCGAAACAGCAGTCATTTTGATGAGAAGGGCTGGATTGTTGGGGCCTCATCAAGGAATGGAGGATTAAGGCATGATTCGGATCTTTGAAGTCGGCCCTCGCGATGGACTTCAAAATCTGCCGCACGTCCCGTCCACCGATGACAAAATCCATCTCATCCAGTTGTTGAGGGATGCTGGCCTCGATCACATCGAAATCGCATCCTTTGTTCATCCCAAGGCCGTTCCCAACATGGCCGACGCCGAAGAAGTGTGCGAAACCTTTGACGATAAGCGGGGACTGTCCGTCCTCGTGCCAAATCAACGTGGACTTGATCGTGCCGTCAGTTGCGGCATGAGTTTGTTCAACATTTTCTTCTCACCAATTGAGTCCTTCAACATCGCCAACTACGGTTTGAAGTTGGAGCGGATCCTTGAGAATTATGAGAAGTGCCTCCAAGGTGTGCCACGAGAGTCTGTTCGAGTGTACCTGTCGGAGGCGTTTGATGCCAGTCAAGAGGATCTCGCCGTGGCCGTCCAGCATGGACTCCGCTTTGGTACGAAAATCGTGCTATGCGACACGAAAGGCACGGCGACTCCGTTTGACATCGCTGCGGGAATCGATACGGCAAACGATTTCACCCACGATCTGGCATTGCACCTCCATCATGGCAAACACTTGATGAACAACGTGTCAACTGGTTATCTTAAGGGAGTTCGAGAGTTTGATTCCAGCATCGGTGGTCTTGGCGGTTGCCCCTTCGTTGAGGGGTCTGGAGCAAACCTTGCCACCGAGGATCTCGTCAAGTGGTGCGAGAAAGAGGGTATTGACTGTGGTGTCAAGTCCTCCGACCTCAAAGCGGCTCGAAGACTTGCACACAAAATCAAGAATCCTACGTTGAAAGTTGCAGCCAAGAATAAATACAACGAAACCAAGAATCGATTTAAGGCGGTGTGGAATTGAGTGAGCCTTTATTCGAGTTTGCCTTCTCCGATATGCTGTGGAAGGCCATGACTCCAGAAGATAAAGAGGAAATGAAACGTCTTCATGACATCATGTATCCTCAATTGCCGATGCGAGATGACATCGCAGGTATTCATGAACAAGCGGGGGTTGGCGGAACATCTTCTGGAATGCGACGGATGGGCATCCCTACGGCTATGGGGGTGGATGCATGGGATGCAGTCAACGCCGTCCGAAGACCCTACGAAGAAAAGACCATGACCGCATGGCTTGGAACCGAACAAGGCCAAGCCCACCCCGACGATCAAGTGGAGGTCTATGCAGATGCTTTGGGGGGTCGCCGTGGACACTTTGGCGCATCTCCCCCGTGTCAACTGTTGACATCCGCTGGAACGGGGGGGTTGACAGCAGAAGAACGGGCAGAACGTGCGTTAGGAGGGATACCCCCTGTGTTGAATGCATTTTACACCGCTCAACAAATGCAAAAGCACCCAGACATTGACCTCAATTCTTGGCACGTTGAGCAAGCCAAAGAGGTGATACCTGTTCTCCTTAACAATCAACACCTTCTTTTCGAGGGCGAAACCGCCCTTGATCGAGATTTTGGGAATCGGGTTATTGCAATGTTGCGAGGAAAAGGCGAGATGGGTACGGTTAAGCAAAATCCACGAATGAATGCAATTGACTACGGCGCACCATCAACTCGAAACCGCATGATCATTGGCGAGGGTTGGCAGAAGCGACCAACGCATTATGACCGAACAAGAAGGAATCCAATTGCTGGACGCTTGCCAAGCCGTTCAATTCTTGACTTCATGCCTCATTTAGAGAGAGAATGGGAAGAAAACCAAGGAGATGTCCGATATTGGCTTGATGAGTTGCTCAGTCGAGGCAACTTGACTGAAAGTGCAGTTCGAGAATTGGGGGCTGGCCCCCAAATCTCGTTGAGTGGTGCAACCGTCCCTGGTCGAGGCGGCTCAACATGGGACGATGCCAAAGGCCCTCGCAACAAACAGCCTCGTTCATTTTCTCATTCGTACCCTGCAAACCGCCATGTTTCAGGGATGACTCACAATCGACCAACGGTGATGTACCTTCGACCGTTTTCCGATGAAGAGTTCC
>Ga0208645_1004348_pt1 | contig 10081 bp, 13 predicted proteins | sample VirMetDEL_Sep_01_FD_184519 | JGI IMG/M metagenome (GOLD analysis project Ga0208645, IMG submission 184519) | Aqueous microbial communities from the Delaware River and Bay under freshwater to marine salinity gradient to study organic matter... | ecosystem: Environmental > Aquatic > Marine >...
TCATGAATGTAATAGAAGAAGGATTAGAGCATGACCAAATCACAGTTGACCCAGAGAATAGAAACAAAGATTCTGAGCAACTTGATTCATAGTGAGGAGTATGCTAGAAAAGTAACTCCATTTATTAAAGAAGAATATTTCCAAGACAACGTTGAAAAAATTATTTTTCAAACGATACTAGACTATACAAATAACTATCAAGTAAATCCTACCGTCGATATCCTCGTTATCGATGTTCAGAAAAAATCTTTAAACGAAGAACAGTATAAAAAGGCTGTTCAGTATATTTCCGAGATTGAAGAAACAAAAACTGATCTAACTTGGCTGGTAGATCAAACAGAGAAGTGGTGTAAAGACAAAGCCATTTACAATGCTGTTCTTGATGGTATTCATATCATCGAGGGAAAAGATAAGACTAGGAACCCAGAAGCACTTCCTTCTATTTTATCTGATGCTCTCGCTGTGTCGTTTGACACGAATGTAGGTCACGACTACATGAATCAAGTGTCTGATCGTTATGAGTTTTATCATACGAAAGAGGAAAAGATACCATTCGATTTAGATTTCTTCAATCGTATTACCAAGGGCGGACTGCCAAACAAAACACTAAACATTGCACTTGCAGGTACAGGCGTAGGTAAGTCTTTGTTCATGTGTCACGTTGCAGCTTCAACATTGATGCAAGGTAAGAACGTTCTTTATATTACCTTAGAGATGTCAGAAGAAAAGATTGCAGAACGTATTGATGCAAATCTAATGAATATTTCTATAGACGATATGCATGATTTGCCAAAGCATATGTATGAGAATCGTTTTGAAAAAATACAAAAGAAAACTCAAGGTCGTTTGATTGTCAAAGAGTATCCAACTGCGTCTGCTTCTGTTGCACATTTCAAGGGATTATTCAATGAACTGCAACTTAAAAAAGATTTCAAACCAGATATTGTTTTTATTGACTATCTAAACATCTGCTCGTCTAGTAGATTTAGAGTAGGTGCAAATGTAAACTCTTATACATACATTAAGGCGATTGCAGAAGAATTGAGAGGTCTGGCTGTAGAATGTGATATACCAATCGTGTCTGCAACACAGACAACCAGAACGGGCTTTGTTTCTACGGACATTGGTTTGGAAGATACTTCAGAATCCTTCGGTCTTCCAGCCACAGCAGACTTCATGTTTGCTCTTATCAGTTCAGAAGAACTAGAAGGACTCAATCAAATGTTGGTTAAACAGTTAAAGAACAGATATGCTGATCCTACAGCAAATAAAAAGTTTATCATTGGTGTTGATAGAGCTAAGATGAAACTTTATGATGTAGCACAAACAGCACAAGACGATCTTGTAGATACGGGTCAAGATGAGGAGATAATAGATAGGTTCGCAGACTTCAAAGTATAATAAATAGTACTATGAAAACTTTTAAAGAGCATCTACAGTTGGATGCGGACCTATTAATTGAATCAACTGAAGAATCTACCTTAATGGAAGGTACGATTGTATCTTGCTGGAATTTAAATAGTAAAGGCGAAACTGCATTTAAAAGATCAATTCTAAATGACGGTGCAGTAAAATCTTGGTTAAGAAAGTCTAAAAATGCTAAGTGGAAAGGAACTCCGGTTGGCAAACTTAAAAGAAACGAACTTCTAGAAGCTCTTTGGCAGTTTTCCAAACTCGTAGTACAAAAAGGTAATCAGGCTGGAGCTAAAGGAAAAGCATCTCCCGCTGGTCAATCTAAACCAGGCGTTTCAAAATTCTGGACAAACACAACAGGTAAAGGTAAAGACACATCAAAGGCTGACATTGATGTTGGTGGTGTTGGTGTATCTGTTAAGGGTCCAAAAGCTCTGTTGATGTCAGGAGAGCAAAAAGAATCTAAAGCAACGGCATATGCTGCTTTTGATGAGTCAGGTAGTCGTAGTAGAATAAAAAAACAAATCTTTAATGAATTGGACAATATGATTACTTCCACTAGAACTTCTGGTCCAGAGTGGACTACAGATGCAATTGCAAAGGCATCTCTAAAAGATATTAGGAAATTAAAAGATAACGAACAGAAGAAAATGAATGTAGCTGCAAAACAGGCTCACGAAACAGGAAAGAAAGTAAAGTCAAATCTTGAGGCTCTAATGACAAAGGCCTTCAATGTCAAAGAAGTTGGAAATTCTTTTGCGTGGGAGTCTATGACAGGATGGGAAAAATTTGGTGGAAAAACTTATAAAGATCCTGGATCTGGTGTTGAAGGAGAAGCATTACAGATGTTAGTTTGGAGTCCAAACATGGAGCAACTTCAATGGAAATCAGTCAAAAAGAATGGTCCGTATGTTTCTAAAGTAGCTTCTCAAATGAAAATGAAAGCTGATATGAAAAGTGGATCTTATAAGCAGGGCGGTAAGAAAGCAGGATACTCGTTTTTTCAGACAGTTAGATTAAATATAGATACGGCGTTTTCTGATGCAGATAGATTAAATGAAGATTTTGAAAAGAGTGTGACAAAGTATGAACAATATTTAGCTGAAGGTGTAAATGAAGCTGTACTGTGGGATGCAATCAAAGGTCTTTGGGCAAAGTTTATCAGTAAGATGAAAGTCATATGGGAAACACTTGTAAGAACATTGGTACAATTAAAAAATAAATTAAATGAATTATGGGATGACGGTATAGACGCAGTTATGAACTTCTTTGAAATGGATATCTCTGTAAGAGTAGATCCATATGTTAAGTTGATTTAAAGGAAAAAACGTAAATGGCCGGAGCAGCAGCAGAAAGACAAGAGACAGGAGTTGTAAATAAAGTCAATAGTGCCGTAAGGAAAAATCAAAAAAATCCTGTGACGGTTGTTTCTGCTAATGGAACAAAATTAGGAAAAATAATAAAAGCATCAAAATACTCAGGACGACAAGTTACTGGATCGGAACCATATATTGACGTTATATTTGAACAAGTAGAAAGAAATAAAATTAAAAAAATAGGATTATCTTTAAAAGGCGAATCCGCACCTTCTTTAGCTGGAGGAGGATTGAGAGGAATAAATTTAGCTGCTCCTGGATTAGCTAAAAAATTTATGACTGCAGCTAGAAAAAAATTATTAGATATGGGTTTAGATACTGGAGATAAAGTTCCTGATGTTTACGGAGAAATAAGAGGTACCCAAAAGAAAAAAATTGTTGTCGGAAATAAGGATATGGGAGGACCTATTGACTATATGTATATTGGTCCTATGAGTGTTATTGGTAGCTATGACGATAAAAAAAATATTTTAAAATTAAACGGAAATATTATTGATGCCGAATATTATGCAAAAAGTCATAAGTTGTATTTTAGATTGAGAGCTCGTAGGGAAGATCAAAGATTTGATCCTGATGCATTTGATAATGCAGGTATTCCTAAAGTTTATGGAAAGTCACCAAGTAGAGGAGACAGCGCAGGAAGAATTGTAGTAACAGATAGTACTCCTAATAATGCCGTGATAGTAAAGATATGAATAAATTTTTAGAATTTCTAACAGAAGATAAGAATACTCATCTGGAACATCTCGAAGATGAGATTATCAACAACGGATCAATGGGTGGTAAAACGCCTGTTGCCTTTCTTTCTTCATTAAGTGATATGCTTCAAGGTTACAGTAAAAGAAAAATGAATGTGACCGTGAAGTGGGATGGTGCACCCGCTATCTTTGCAGGAACTAATCCTGAGAATGGAAAGTTCTTTGTTGGCACAAAGGCAATTTTCAATGTACCAAAAGAAGAAGGTGGTCGAGTTGGACCATTAATTAATTATACTCATGCAGACATTGATAAGAATCATCCTGGTGGTCCTGGACCAAAACTTCACGTTGCATTAGATCATTTTAAGAAACTTAAAATACCTGGTATCTGGCAAGGAGATTTACTTTTCACGCAAGAAGATTTATCAACATCAGACATTGGTGGAGAACCTTCGATAGTCTTTACTCCAAATACAATTACATATGCAATTCCTTTAGCAGATGATCTAGCAAAAACGATTCGTTCTGCAAAGATCGGAGTTGTATGGCACACACAATACTCTGGAAGAAAGATGACAAATCTAAAGGCCAAGTTTGGAGTAAAGTCAGATAAATTGAGTAAGACAAGTGCAGTGTGGTCAACGGATGCAACATTCAGAGATACATCGGGCAATGTTAAGTTTACTTCTGCCGAAGCAAAACAGTTTCAAAAAATATTAAACATGGCATCAGGTTCTTTGAAAAAAGCATCTAATTATCTTCGTGTTATCGAGAAAGATGTTAAAGCAAAAAACGAATGGACACCCGGTGGAACGATGAAAATATTTCTAAACTCCTATATTCGTGGAGGAGAGAAAGTAGAAAACACAGAAAAAGTTACAAACTTTTTTGAAAAATTTTATACTGAAAGACTTAATAAAAAGATTGCAAGTATTAAAAGTAAAGATGGTAAGAAGAAATGGGAACAGGTAAAAAAGAGTGGACTTTCAGAATATAATAAATATAAGAAAGATTTTTATTATGTAATTGCGACATATATTACACTGCAAACTGCCAAGACAATAATAATAAGAAAATTGGAAAGGGCAGAAAATATAGGAACATTTATTCGGACGCCAGACGGTTATAGAGTAACAGCCCCAGAAGGTTTTGTCGCAATCGATCACATAGGTAAAGCTATGAAATTAGTTGATCGTTTAGAATTTTCTAGAGCTAACTTTACTGTCGACAAGAACTGGAAATAAATGTTGGAGAACAACAAATGGAATTTAGTGGTCCTTCAGTAGCTCTAGGAGTATTTCTAACATCGCAATTAGGTGCAGCAATTTGGTGGGCGTCAGAAACAGATGTTAGAGTTACAGAAAATCGTTCAGCAATTTCAAGAGTCACACAAAACTCTCAAGACATAGCTGTCATACAAAACGACGTAAAAACTATAAAACAAATGCTTGATGAAAATGAAAAAAACATAGATGAAGTTGCAGAGATGGTTAGAGAACTTTTATATAGTAAATCTAGAGATGATAAGTAATGAAAAATATAGTAGATACAGTCAAAAAATATCTAGATGAAAATTGTTGGGATGGTTATCGACAAGTCGGAATGAAAAAGAAAAATGGAAAGATGGTTCCGAATTGTGTTCCCAATAATGAGGCAGTAAAACAAGACAAAGATATTAAAGATCGAGAAGGAACACAACCAGCTAAGTATTATGCCAAAGATGCTGAAGGTGATAAGATGTCTAAGTCTACAAAGACAGCTCGAGCAAAACATTTTGAAAGAGGAGCTGCCAAAGATGATAACGATCCCTCTGCATATGAACCTGCACCAGGCGATAAGGGTGCAAAGACAAAACTTTCAAAGCACACAGTTGCAGTAAGAAAAAAGTTTCCACAACTCTATAAAGAAGAAGCTGCAACTTCTCTTAAAAAGAAAGCAGAAGCCTCTGGTATTTCTGCAAGTATTTTAAAACAAGTTTATAATCGAGGTGTGGCCGCCTGGAGAACAGGACATCGCCCAGGAACAACACCAGAGCAATGGGGTCATGCCCGAGTAAACTCTTTTATTTCAAAAGGAAAAGGCACTTGGGGTAAGGCCGATTCGGATCTTGCAGCTAAAGTTCGTAAAGAAAGTTTAGGTGAAGCAGATGAACATAGTTGGAGATCAGAGGGCCATTATACTGCTGACGGTAAAGAATGGACAGGAGATCAACACGCATATAATGGTGTAGTAATGACTGGAAAAACACACAGCAAAAACAGTCAGAAACTTTATCATTACAAAGAACTACCCGCAGAACTTCGTCAAAAGATTGATGCTAAATTAGGTGAAGCTACATCTTGGGCTCAACAAGCAGCAATTGCAATTGCCAAAAAGAAATCAGGCAAGTACAATAAAGAGGGTAAGAAAATTGACGAAGAACATTGTCCTCATTGCGAAATGAAAAATGAAAAACACGAAAAGAATTGTCCAATGATGAAAGAAGAAGTAAATCTAATTGAGCAGAATTTTTATCGTGTAGGATCAGAAAAGTATTTTGATTTCTTCAATGGAATGAGAAAGCAGTATCAAGAAGGAACATATCAACCAACAGGTTTTGATAAAGAACTTATGGAAGGAGACCTAGGTAGAGTAGCCACTCTTTCTGATGGTCAGATTGTTCCATTAGACTGTCCCATGATTGAGGAAGAAGAAGATAAAAAAGATGTTGAGTTGGGTAAACCAAAGGCCGGCGGACCTAAAAAATACTACGTTTATGTTCGTGACCCAAGCACAGGTAATATTAAGAAAGTAACTTGGGGAGATACGACTGGACTAAAAGTTAAACTCAACAATCCAGAAGCACGAAAGAGTTTTGCTGCTCGGCATCAATGTTCTACACAGAAAGATAGAACAACTGCTGCTTACTGGGCCTGTAATTTACCTCGTTATGCTAAACAACTTGGTTTATCTGGTGGTGGGAATTTTTACTGGTAATGAATCCTTATATGGATCAACTGGATCTTTTTGACAAAAACTTATTTGTCAGAATTTTCAATGAAGTTCCAGAAGAAGAATTAATTTGGCATAGAGACAAAAGGAATAGAGAGATAACAGTATTAGAAAGTGAAGGTTGGAAACTACAGATGGACAATGAATTGCCAGTTCTTTTAGAAGTGGGTAAAACTTTTCATATAGAGAATATGATTTATCATCGACTTTTAAAAGGAAAAGGTCCTTTAGTTCTGCAAATTTTGGAGAAATAAAAAATGGCACAGTGGAGAATAGACAATCAAGAGTATCTTGAGCACAATAAAACTATTTTTGAAGTAGTAAACCTTGCAGATGAAGATGGTAATATTATTAACTCATTCGCTGCAGCTTCTAATATTGTTATCTCTGCCGGAGATTTGACAGGTTACTCTGCTATCAACAAATTTGGAAGAAATCCAAATATTGGTGGTGCGCCAGAAACAATTTGGATGTATGGTGGAAGGTATGTATATCTTACATCACCATCTACTGTTTATGCCCATAGTGCAGATACAGATGATAGTGTCAGTGGAACAGGTGCGAGAACAGTTACTATTCAAGGACTAGATGGAAACTATGAATCCATAGAAGAAACAGTTACAGTTCGTTCTGGTGTTGCAACAACTGCCCAATTTCTAAGAGTATTTCGTGCCTTTGTTGTTACTTCTGGTTCAACTGGAACTAACGAAGGTAATATTATAATTTCTACTGGCGCTGCTGGAACAGGAACAGTTCTTGCAGACATTGGAACAATTGGAACTGGAACAACTTATGGTCTAGGACAAACACAACTTGCTCTTTATACAATACCTGCTGGCAAAACAGGTTATTTAACAGCATGGAATATTGGTGTTGGTTCTTATAATGACGCTGTGACAGTAACCTTACTATCAAGAGAATTCAATTCTGCTTTCAGAACAAGAGATATTATGGATGTGCCAGGCGGTTCTCATGTAAGAAATTATTCAGTTCCTATTAAATTACCAGCAAAAACTGATGTTGAAATAATTGGGATTGCTTCTACAGGAACAAATATATCTTCTTCATTTGACATTATTCTAGTGGATAACACATAATGGCCAAAACAGTAGCATTTACGTTTGGTAGGTTTAATCCTCCAACTACTGGTCACGAGAAGTTATTAGATGCTACTCGTAAGGTTAATAGCAATTATCGTGTATATACTAGTCAGTCACAAGATCCAAAGAAGAATCCCCTAGACTTTAAAAATAAAGTTTCTGTTATGAAAAGTATGTTTCCTACACATTCAAGAAGCATATCGACAAATAAAGTAACAACGGCCATAGATGTTATGGTCAATCTCTATAAAGAAAAATATACAGATGTAACAATGGTAGTAGGTTCAGATCGTGTTTCTGAATTTGAAAAATTACTTAATGCATATAATGGAAAGAAAGCACGTCATGGTTACTACAAATTCAATTCTATCAGAGTTGTAAGTGCAGGCGAAAGAGATCCAGATGCAGAAGGAGTAAGTGGTATGTCAGCATCAAAAATGAGACAAGCCGTGCAGGATAACGACTATGATTCGTTTTCTAAAGGTCTTCCAAAGAAGTTTAAAGGAGGCCGTTTATTATTTAAAATATTGCAAAAGGCAATGGGAGTTAAGAGTATTCGAGAGTGGATAGAAACAACTCCAGAAAAAATCGAAGAAGAAACTATCATCGAAGAACAAAAGACTGATATGATAGAGTCATTCAAAGATAGACTATATAAGAAAGAATATCAGGCAGCTGCAAATATGTATAAACAGTTTATCAAACGAGGCGATTCCAGTGGAGAAGCTTTGCATAGAGCTGCAAGTTCTTTCCGTCATGTGTCAGAAAGAGGCCTTAGAGACTTTCTAAATAGATAAATAGTATTACAAAATAACAATACATTATGCCGAGTAGGTGATGTTATCAACCGAAAAGAGAGGAAAATTAAATGTCAGATCCAAGTAGTGCAAATAAACCACTATATCTTACAGATGCACAAAAACGAAACGTAGAAATGGGCCCAGGTGGTTGGGTTCGTAAAGCAGGCGATGCCGAGACAGGCAGCGATGACACAAACGCAGATCCAGAAATCCTAGTAGCATTTCGTGGTCAAGCAACAATTACAGGTTGGATTTCGCAGTTCCGTTGGACAACTGCTTCTCCAAGCGAAGCAGCACCATCTGCCTTGTCAATTACAGCTTACTTTAGTGAGAACGTTGACATTACAGGCACCCCACGAATTGTAGTAACAAACAGTCAAGCTGGTGGTGGTACTGCTGCAACATTTAACCTAGACTATGCTTCTGGTACAGGCACAGACGTAATCGTATTTACAAGTGCAGTTCCAAGTGCTGGTCAATATGCAGAAGATGATGTTCTGTCCATTGGTGCAAACGCATTAACACTAAATGGTGGTACAATCAAAGACGCTGGTGTATCTACAGTAACAACAATTACACACGATGCTGGTGTAGGTAACACAGGTAACGCAGCAACTGGTGGTACTGATGACGGTGCTACAGTAACTGTTCTTGCTTAATTATGTAAAACGTGATCCATGTGTATGCATGGAGTAGAATTCCCGAAAGGGTTTATATAGGAGAAAATTAAAATGGCAGATAAAAAGATTACGGCTTTGACCGATCTAGGTTCAGGTATTGCTTCGGTAGACTTGTTCCACGTAATTGATGATCCAACAGGTACACCTGTAAACAAGAAGGTAAGTGCAGCTAATGTATTCAATAATATTCCTTCTTGGCTTGGTCTTGCTGATACAGCACAGTCTCTATCAGCAGCTGGTGCAGTAACACTTACAGAGTCTATTACAAATTTGACTCTGGCTGGTACTTCTCAAGCTCTAACACTTGCAGACGGTGCACAGGGACAGATCAAGATTATTACTTGTATTGATGGTTCTGGTGCAGGTACAATGACACTAACACCAACAAATCTTGCAGGAGCTTCAACGATTGCTTGGACACAAGGTACTGATGGTCCAATCACAGCAGGTGGTTCTGGTACAGGTGCAACGTGGGTTGGTATTTTTAATAATAGTAAGTGGCATACTCTTGCTGCTGTAGGCGTAACTATCGCTTAATAACTTGAGGATTATATTATGATTAGTATGAAAGATTTAGTAAATCGAAAAGAAGGAATTGAAGGTGATATTAAAAAGGTTGAAGATGCAATAAGCTCTTTGGACTCACAAAGAACACAGCTACAAGCTAATCTTTTTGCTCTCCAAGGAGCTCTTCAACAGGTAGAATTTTTTATTGGAGCTGAGACTTCAAAAGAAGAGGAAAACAAAGATGAGTGATGAGGTAGTAATTCGATACGGAGCAGGCGGAGTCCCTTATGTAGGAAAGGTTGGTCCACAAAGTACAGAGGCGGAACCAAAGCCAGCTGAAGAAGATAAACTAGAGGAACCAAAAGTATCTATTTCGTTTGAAGAAGATGATACTCCAGTTTCCGACGACGAGTTAAAAACAAAAATTAAAGGCGGAAAGTAAAATGAAAACTTATAAACAGTTTATGTCTGAAGATGCCCCAGGTTCTAAGGTAGGAGTTTCGACTTCTATCAATC
>Ga0208645_1004349_pt1 | contig 10079 bp, 7 predicted proteins | sample VirMetDEL_Sep_01_FD_184519 | JGI IMG/M metagenome (GOLD analysis project Ga0208645, IMG submission 184519) | Aqueous microbial communities from the Delaware River and Bay under freshwater to marine salinity gradient to study organic matter... | ecosystem: Environmental > Aquatic > Marine >...
AAGTTGCTTTAAAATCGTGTAATGTAGAAATTCTTTCTTGTCTCTTACATATATCGTCTCTAACCCTTTCAAATATAAATATACCTCATCCTCAAACAAATTTTCACATTCGGGGTGAGATATAGGTAGAATGTATCCCTTATGACCTTGGATAGGTCTTACATAGAAGCCAATAATAGAGTTTTGTGTTGGGTGTTGGTAAGGATTATTTGTAATAACCTCTACAAACGCTTCTTTAAAACCACTATTTTTTAAAACCTCAAATTGTTCTTTATTTTCTATTAACCAAAACATTTATTTAAATATACAACCTTTTTTTTACATTATCACTCTTGATAGAATTGGAGATAATTAAATTTTAAAAACTTTCCTAGACCTTGAATTTGTAAATTTTTTTCTACAAAATCAACTTGTTTTGCATTTATTTCTCTTACTTTTTCTTTTTCTCCAGATATTAACCATTGAAGTTTAATTGATAAGTATAATTTACTAGTTTTTGATTCTATAAAATTTTCAATAAACACTTCAGTGTATAAATTTTGGTTTACTTTTTTTACAAAGTATCTTGTAAACTCTCCATTACTAATAATAGTTTCATTAAGTATAGGATAATAAGAAATAGGAGTGTAAGGTAAAGTATTTCTATTTTGACCACTTAATATACTATAAGGAGTATTTTCTCTAGTAAATCTATAGTCTTCTACTTCAACTCTATTTGGTAGTTGTGTACGAGAATATTCTGGGTTATCTTCGGGGAAAATTAGTTTAAGATTTTTCCCATCATTAGGTTCTTTACCCGAAAATATAAGATTATCTGCAGTTTTAAAGTAAGGACCTGTATAGGGTTGTTTAGAAAGGGTTTCTATAAGTTCACCATTACTATAAAATCCGGTTTGTATTTGATTTTTAGGATAATACATTAATTAAGATTGTAATTTATCTATTAATATTTGAAGGGTTTCATCATCATTTTCAACTCCCCATTGTCCTGTGTTTAATTCTTCTTGGGTTGCTTGGTTAACAGCATTAATCCATTCTTCTTTAGAAAGAAGCTTACCATTTCTTATATATTGTGGTCCTATATCAATGGTGGTATTTCCATCTTCAAAAGTTCTATCTTCATATCCATCTACGTTATTTTCTTCTGAATCTCTAGAAGGGGATGGTCCGTAAATTTCGGTATTATCTCCATCATTACCATCTTCATTATTATCATCAGGTTGGACGCTAAGAAGGGCTTGATATGCCTCTTCCCATAAGTTTCTTTTTTCTCCACCAATTCCTGCATCTTTAGCAACTAATCCTGCAACTTTAGTAGAGTCAGGATTACCGAACAACCAAGTTCCATAATATTTTTTAGATACTTGTTCTATATATTCTGCATCACTTATATTATTAGGAGAAGTTGAAATGCCACCCCAACCTTTTGATTTTAATTTGTAAGCAACAAATTTTATTCCATCTGCTTCAGATTTAAATGAAGCAAACCATCGAGTATCAGCTATTCTATCCCCTTGACCTGCTGACCCTTCTGTAGAATTAAAACTTCCGTTTATATAAGGTTCTAGACCTGACCATTTTATGTCAGTTTGAACTCCATAATAATTATAATTAAAACCTTTTAGATTTTGTTCTTGTAATGCTAAAAATATAACACTAGCTTTAATAGAATCGCTATATTCATCTCCTAAAGTATTATTTACAGTTTCAGCGAATTTAGATAAAGTAGTATTAGTAGAAAATTTATTTACTTCAGGTTGATATAGATTATTTGATAAACTTCCTAGAATTCTACCAAGGTCACCTGTATCGGTACCACCACCAATCGTCCCTATTAAGTCTTGGGATTCAGGCAATTTAGGGACAGCAATAGTTTCTAATTTAGTATACCATTTATTATCTACAACTTCATGGGATACACCTTTAATTACCCAATATAGAGTTTGTGGATAATAATTAGGTAAAAATCTGGTGTCTAATTTTAATCTATCATATATTCTAATACCAGATAATCCATCCATTGTTACTTGAATATTAATAGGAATCATTCCTATTTGATTAGTACCAAAGGTTTGGGATCCTTTGGCTATACGTTTTTTATTTTCAAGTTCATTTTCTAATTTAATAATTTCTGATAGCCAATCTTTTTGTAGTTTAACAAAATCAAAAACACTATTATTATTAAAATGTTCAAAATAATAAAGGCCTACTTGTTTTACACCATCAATCGTTACAATATAACGAGCACCTTCGGCATAATAAAACCATAAAAACTTTAATTGGTCAGTTATTTTTTCAATTCTTCTTTCAGTAGTAATTTCTTCTTCTTTATTATCTTTTTTTAATGAATCTACTTTAAAAGGATAGTATCTATCTTGTAATCCAAAATTCCATTTAGATAATCCAGTAGAATCTTCTCCTACTACACTACCTTGGGCTTGAGCTCCTACTGATACTGTAGTTGAGAATTCATTTGTAAGTTCTGTTTTAATATTAACATCTGTTACAAAACTACCATGAGTTAAACTTCCTGATATTGAAGTGTCTTTAGGTTTGAATCCAAAAAGATTAATAGTAGTTCCTTCATTATCTGGGACTTGGGTTCCATAAATTGGGGTTTGGTCATAAATTCTCATTATTCTATCTTCCTCTAATCTAATGGAAAGTTTATTAACCCCTCCTAAACATTCGTTAGCAGCTTTACATAATCTATCTATAAAATCAAATAATGGAATTTTTGTAGTATCTTCATCTCTTAACCCTTCAATAGTAGTTAAAAGCCATTGATACTCAAAATATATATTCATAATTTTTCCATGTAAAGGGAAATCATCCCCACTACCATTAGGATTAGATTTAGATTCGAAATTTTCTAGTTTAGCATCTGGCTGTCTAAAGATACTAGATTGGCGTAGTCTATCCTCATCCCAATCGGGTTCATCTGTGGGGGGAAGTGATTGGCGCCTTGCTAAAGTTCTGAGCTGTGAAAGGTTGAATGGTAATGGATTATTTACCATTACTCTTGAAGGATCAGCAGATACATTTATGCCCGGGGAGTAGCAAATATTTTTTAAAGTATCTGTATCTATATCTACAATAGCTTTACTATTAGAATACAATAATAATCTATCTCTAATAAAGTCTAAGATATCTCCAAAACGAATATAATAATAATGTTCATTACCAAATTGGGCATGACCACTAATAATTCTTGCTACAGAAGTAGGTAAACGAGTATAACCAAGTTTTGTTGAAGTGTCACTTGGATCTTGATAGTCAATTGTTGCTTCACGGTTTAGGAGATCTTCTAGCTCATCATCATCTAGCCCTGCTAGGGCTTTTTCAAGTGGTCCTACTTGTATGTTTATGGTAGTTTTTTTAATTTCTTCACGTTCTGCTATTAATGTAGTTTTAAAGACCGCAGTTATGTCAGTTTCACTTCTTTTATAGAAATACCCATCAGAGCTTTCTTCTACAATTAATTCTGAAGTAGGTTCAGCAGCTGTATTTAAAAAGGAAGTTAATGCTGAGTTGTTGTTACGTTGTACTTCTTTATCATCTGTTTCCTCGTTTGTATTACCATATTGACCATCTATAGTTAAACTCTCAATTATATCTCCCCAACTAATTAAAGATAAAGTAATTTCATAATACCCACCTTTAGCTATAAATTCCCAACTAAAGTTTTTTACTCTACCAAAAAAAGCATCATAATTACCATTTGATTCTTCTCTTTTAGCTTCTATTCTTGATATAAAACTAGTAGGATCTTTAGTAAGGTCTATTTCTACTCCATCTTCTATAATTTTCCCACTAAGAAACATAGGAATCATACTAGAAGTACTATCTCTTTTATACTTACCTTCATTATCAAAATATAGTGAATTACCCCATTCTAAAAACATAGTATAACCGATTCTGCAATAAAGGTTATCTATTATTTTAAATTGTTCTTCACTATTTGCTCTAAGGGTGATAGTAGCATCCCTTAATGACCCCATGTTTTTAGACTTGAGGTTAAAGGAAGTAATACCAGGCATAGGTTTAAATCCATCAGGGTTAGTACCCCCAAACCCATAAGCCGAATCATCGAAAACGTTATCCTTTTTAGTTATACCAAATCTATAATTAGGACCATTAAGAAACCCATCTGAATCTGGGGTAAAATAAGAAGTACCTCCATATAATACTATATTACGGGCAAGAAAATTCCCAAAGTATTGTTGGGGGTCTCCTGCTAAATCTAATAGTTTAATTCGTTCTTCTCCATCGGTAAGTATTGTAGTAGTTATAGATTGAGAAATTTCACCTCCAGCAGCCTTGATTAGTTCTGAGTCAAAAAAATCGACTTCTTCTGGTTTAAAGGATCTATCATTGCTAGTAAAATTGAAAAAATTAGCGTCTTTAAAGTATTGGGTTTCAGAAAGAACTGTATTTCTAACATCAACTGATGATGCTAAAGCTACAAAAGCACTTTTACCATTTTCCCAAGCTATTTCTTCACTAGTTTTATTAAAATTTCCTAACTTTTCTTGACGAACTTTGGTTTGCTTATCTACGTAAGGTTTGAATGGTCCCCCAACTATATTAGTACCATCATAATTAATTTTTGCCATAACTTATACATTTCTTGTTATCTCCGAAATATTAGCCGGAATACGTAATTGGACACCAAGTGGGGGATATATTGAGCCTACATACTCGGGGTTTGCTGAGGATATAACCCACCATAAACTAGGGTCTTGGTAGTATTGATTAGCTAATAAATCATATCTGTCTCCAATAGTTGTAATAACATACAAATCATTATTGCTTCTAGGAATTTCAGAATACCTTCTAGTAGCATAATAACGCTTACCTTCGGGATTTTTTATTATTTTTGTTCTACTATACCTTCCCATTATTCTTCTGCTGTATCACTTGATGGTTCTAAACTTCCTAAACCTAATTTATTCCCATATTCTGGGATGTAGGTTCTGTTTGGGGTACCTTTTGAATATAAATTATTTTTATTCCCATCTCCATCATTAGTTAATGCTATATATCTTTGGTCAATATTTCCTCCTCCAAATACTCCATCTATATTTTTAATTCTATCAAGAGCTGACCCTACGATTTGTGGGAGGAATGTATGAATTGGTTTAAATGATACTTGGACTTGAATCATATGAGTTAACTCTTTTACTGAAGGGTCTCTATATGATATACCACCTACTGCTTCTCCATCAGCTGAATCTGCTGGGATGCCTATTTCCCAAGGTGAGTCTTGAGGCATAGTATAATTTAAAGTAGTTAAAACTCCAGGTTGTTCGTAGAAGTAACCACCTAAGGTTAATTGATGGATGTTACCTCTCATAAATCCATCTGTTATATTATAATTAGGAGTTAAACTAGATTGTAAGTAGTTTAACTTTTGGTACATAAGAGATAATTCAGGTTTTGATTGAGCTACTACTGTAAAAGAAAAACTTATTTCTCTATTAAATCCAGTATAATTATAAAATTCTTCTGCTCTACCTAAATACTTAAATGAATCCCAACCCGCAGACATATTATCCGTAATAGCCCCATCAAAGAATGCTGGGAAGTGGACAAAGGTTTTTTGTGAAGGTTGGTCTGGGTTGATTACAGCAAATCTGAGTTTGACAAAATCATTTTTCTTTTTACTATTTGTAACACTATCTGCAACGTACATATACATTGCGTTAATTTCGTTTACTACGTAAGGTTTATTAGTAGCAGGGTCAAGAGCACCTTTTGAATAATTAGTTCTAATTAAACCTCTTTTACCAGGATCTCCTGCATTTACTCTTTGTTCGTAATTTTTAGCATTTGGGCCTGAATAATCAGGAGCGTCAGTTAGGGTACCATTTTTTCTAGCTGTATTATAAGCTTCAGTACCAATAGAGTCTGCTGTAATTTCTTTTCTAAAATCTTGAACTTGGATTCCACTATTTCTAGATAAGATTTGGGTTAAAACTTGTTGCTGTGTTAAAGCAGCGTTTCCATCTTTAGATTTAAAAGCTAAATCTTTATTAGTTTTAGAAATATCTTTGTCAATATATACATCCGTTGTGTATAATGGTTTACCGTCAGGACTAAAACTGTTTACATTTACTTGAGTTAATGTTTGTTTTTCATATAATTTAGAAGCTGTGTTAGCTTTAAACAATGGGTTAACTACTGGGAGTGAACCTATAGTTCCACCAACATCGGTAAAATTTAAATAATTTTGGGATAAAGATACTAAATAATTATCTGGTTTAAATTCCCTAAAACCTTGTTTACCTGGTGTGCCATAGAAATATCCAGGTTTACTTGAAGCTAATGCGTTTTGATCGCCTGTTCTTTGGTCAGCATATCTTATATTAGTTCTACCTATACCTAAGTCTGATCCAGGACCTCCACCATAAGATAAAACATTAACTTTAATATCTCCTCCTTCATTAAAGATTTCTCCATCACTTAAAGTACGAGAATTACCTTCATCTACTAAGGTTTTGAGTATAACTAATCGGTTATTTCCTGGAAGTTGGGTTGGTTTTACTCTAACACCATATAAATTATTATTGTTAGAATAAGCACCGGTTTGTTCAAATGGATTTACACCTTGTTTATTTAAATGACCTCCAAAAGCATTAACACCTGCTTGAGATAAAGTAGATAAAGGAGTATAAATACCTTCATTTAAAATACCACTAGTTTGGGTACGAACTGCTGTTCTAGATAATAAATTTTGTTTAGCAGCAAATAATAAACCACTTGGATTTTTAGGATTTAAAAACATTTTACCTAAACGTAAAACATCTTCTGCTGTATCTGTAACTGCGTTTAAACCTCCACGTAATAGAAAGTCCTTTACCCCTAATGGAGAAGCAATAGCTTCTTCAAATGGAGTTTCTGGAATTCCGGTTTTAATATAGGGTTGACCACTATTACCACCACCTTTCCTATCGTTCCCAAATCTTAAGGATTTAAGATCTGTTTTTAGGTCAATTAAAGGCATCTATTATCCAGGTAAATTATCTGTGTATTTTGGGGGAGTTAATCCATTTAAATCTAATGTAGATGGAGATGGTTTCATTGCTACATTAGGATTACCATTAATTGAATACTGGTTGTGTAGTTTTGATTGTTCGCTAGCTCCTGCCATTGTTGGTGGAGTAGCACCATCATACTTAGTTAATGGAGAACCATCGTTTGCTAATTTGTTTTTAAGTGACATAATTTATGTTTTATTATAAATATTAAAGTTTACTAAATGATTTGGACTGTGCTTGGGCAAATGCTTCATTATCAATATATAGTTTAGTTTCTACTATAGGTTGTGATGATTGGGCAGTAGGTCCTACTGTAGAAGCTTGGATTGTATCTCTATTATTTAAAGCAAAGTTACCTTCTTTACTTACTAAAATTCTATCTCCGTAACCTGAACCTCCTGTTGGTGGGGACATTAAATCATCCGCCATAGAAATTCCACTTAATAATCCAAAACCTGCAGATGTAATAGCAGCTGCAGCTGCAGTTCCCATAGCAATGGCACCTGGACCTAAAAGTCCTGCAGGACTCATAGCGATAGCACTAAATGCATTATATGCTGCTTTTACAATAGCGAAAGAAGCTAAACCTTTAAGAATAGTTCCAACAATTCCAAGATTAGGGATTACTTGACCAATCCATTCTCCTAGCATTTGAAAACCTTCACCTATTTTTCCTACTATCCAAAATATAGGGTTAAGTATTTCAAATACCAACATTAGGGCATTAGATATAGTTAATATAGCAGGGGACATCATAGCAAATACTTCACCTAATTTTTCTACAGTAGCATTAATTCTATCTTGAACTGATGCTTGTTGTTCAAGTGTAGCATATCCTTCTTCTGCCATTTCTTGTTGAGCTTGAGCTAAACCTACTTCAGCAATTCTATCATTTAGAATTTTTTCTCTTCTTTTTGCTTCTTCTCCACTAACTCCTGCTAATTGTTCTTGAACATATAAAGTTTGAGCTAATTCTTCTCGATTCATACCAACAGCTTTTGCTAAAGCTTCTTGTTGGATACGATTCATTTCTCCAAATTCAGCTGATGAACCAAAATTAGCAGCTATTTCTTCAGATAAAGTTTTTACATCATTATTTAAAGCAGCAAATCTTGCTCTCTCTAAATTAAGTTCTTTACCAATTAATAATTCAGCTGAGAGTTCATCTTCGATAGAGGATTCGAATTGTAAAATAGAACCAGCTATAGCTTCTACTTTAGATAATTCCATACCTAAAGCTTTAGCAGTTGTAACAGCATCTGCAATTGCTTTTTCACTTTTACCTAGTGATAGTGTTGTAGCTGCTGAAACTTTAGCAATCTCTTTTACTATATCTCTTTCATTTACAACTACTCCTAATCTTGTAGCAGAAATTCTAGCTTGGGCTAATACTTCTCCTGTAATTTTTTCTGCTTCTTTCCCAGTAGTAATTGAAATTTTAGCTATTCCTGCTAATTCTTCATTAGTAAAACCAGCTGCTTCACGTAACTTAGTCATAGTGGTTAACTGTTCATCAGTTAACATAACCGAAGTACCAAGTTCTTTATTAAAAAACATTTGGGTTTCGGCTATTTTAGCACCAGTAACAAATAAAGAATTAGATGTATTAGCAATTTGGTTAAAAGATTGTTGTACATCTAAAGCTTCTCCATAAGTAACATTCATACTTTTAGCTAAATCTCCCGCTACTTTATCAGCTTTAAGAATAGCATTTACGAATTGAAGAAGTAAAAACTTCTTCATAAAATTACCAAGAGCTTTAAATGCTGCTTTAATAGGTGATGTAAAACTTAAACCTAATGCTTTCATTCTAGCTAAAGCAGCTGTACCTGTTAAAAGTTCACCATCTTTATCTTTTAACTGGTCTTGAAGTTCTTTAGGTAAATTACCCATAAACTTATTATCTAGACCACCAGGTTGTTTTGTACCTTTTTTATAAGCTTCTAAATTTTTATCTAATAAAGATTGTTGATCTTTCTTTAAACCCATATCCCGCATATCATTTTGGAGAATTAGGGCTTCCCTATAAGATTCAGCAGCTTGATCAAATCCAGGGAGGAGATTTCGCAAACCTGGGATTAGGTTTACTACATCTTTTAGAGTATTAAATATAGATAAAAACCCATCGTTAGCAATAGCTTCACTAATTGCTTTTACTGAATCTAATTCTTTAACTAAGTTTTTAGCAGCATCAACTTGGGCTAAAATACTATCTTGAATAGCTTGGTTTATTTTTTTATCTTCCGAATAGGTTTTTTGGGCAGCTTTTTGTAAAAAGTCAATATTTTTTTGGACTTTTAACCTATCTTTTTGGACTTTTTCAATTAATTTTTGAGAACCTAATTCACTAGCTGTAACAGACTGGATAGAACGGGCTATACCTAGGGTTTGGTTATTAACCTTATTTAATTCTTTTTGTTGGGCCAGGTTTTTTAAAGTACCATCTTTTTGTTTGTTAGCTATATTTAATTGCTCACGAAGAACATCATTTGCATTAGATATTTCATCAGCAGTTTCACCTTCAAATACTACTCTTTGTTGAGCAAGACGATTTAATGCTTCAAGTGTACTAACTTGAACATCATACAACTCATTTTGCCTTCTAGCATTATTAATATTTTCTTGGTCAGCCATGTGTGATTATTTATTATAAATATTGAAGGCGTCAATTTTTCGACGCCTTCGTATTATAAGAAGTTTTGGGTTTAACACCTTTAAGGAATTCTGGAGATTTTACTTTTCCATCAGTACCTACTAGAGTTTGAGAACCACCTTTTTTAGCTTCTTCCATTTGTTTTTTCTCTTCATCATAAAAATCTTTTATTTGTTTAAAAGTAAATTTACGAAGCCAAATAGGCATATTGTAAATAGTTTCCCAATCATACCCACCTTTACCATGAAATATAATTTGATGGATTTGGGTAAATAAATTTAACCTAAATTCAGGAGCTATATCAAGCGTCAGGCCAAAAAAAGTTAAGCCCAATAGGGATCGTGACCTCCTCACCACTATCTAAAACATATGTCATATCTACATCA
>Ga0208645_1004356_pt1 | contig 10068 bp, 18 predicted proteins | sample VirMetDEL_Sep_01_FD_184519 | JGI IMG/M metagenome (GOLD analysis project Ga0208645, IMG submission 184519) | Aqueous microbial communities from the Delaware River and Bay under freshwater to marine salinity gradient to study organic matter... | ecosystem: Environmental > Aquatic > Marine >...
ATTGATAAAGGTGGTGAAAAAGCACAAAAAGCTATTAAAATTGCAGATGCTTATACTGCTAATAGGATGAAATTTGATGTAGAGCCAGTAATAAACAAAATTTTAAAAATGGACACAGATAAAAAAGCATTTGATTTTTTAATAAGTGGCACTAAAGAAAGTGGTGAACAACTCAATAGAGTTTTAAGAAACTTACCTCCAGAAGAAAGAAAATATGTACAAGCATCTATGCTGAATAGACTTGGTTACAGAAAACCTGGGTCAATTGATGATGATTCTGCAGATGAAATGCTAGATAATTTTTCTCCAAATTCATTTTTAACTAACTTTTCAAATTTATCAAAAACATCTAAGGATGCATTATTTGGTAAACAAGGTGGTCAATATCGTAAGGACTTAGACACACTTATTGATCTTATGCAAAATTTTCAAAGTGCAGATCAATATACAAACTTTTCAAAAACTGGAATGGCTATATCTAACATTCTTGCTTTTGCACCTTTTATACCAGGTGGACAAATGATGCTTGGTGGTGACATTGCATCTGGTGCAGTAACAATGGGATCAGGTTTAATACCTCCATATATTGCATCCAAAGCAGTTACTAATCCAGAATTTATAAGATGGCTTGTAGATGCCGCACCTAAAATGGCTAAAAACCCTGCAGACGTAAACTTTCATTTAGGTAGACTTATGGAAATATTTAGTGGCGATGAAAGCATGACAGAAGTTGCTTTATCTTATGTAAATGCACTTGTACCTACATTAGTTGGTGATGCAGAAGCTAGTAATATGAAAGCTGGTGTTTTACAAGAACCACAAACACCTAGTGAAATAGTGGAATTTTCAAAACAACTAAAACCAGAGACAAAAGAAAAAATACTTAATATGAATTTAATAAATTTGTCTCCAGTGTCTGATAAAGTGTTATAGGATAATGTTATGGTTGTTGCTGAAATCCTTACAGGAATAGCCTTAGTACAGAAATCAGTTCAATTTATAAAATCAAATATTAGTACAGTAAACGATATATCTGACATAGCAAAACAGATAGATGGCTTCTTTACTGGTGCTGACCAAATGAATAAAAAAAAAGGCAAAGGAATGTCTATTGCAGAACAGTTTGGTTCTGTAGAAAATAGTGCGAATGACTTTATAAATATGAAATTATTAGAAGAGCAAAGAGCCGAGTTAAAAAATATAATCAATCTCAGATTTGGTCCGACTGCCTGGGATGAGATTATAGCAGAAAGAGCCAATAGAATATCAGAAGCAAAAGAAGCAAGCAGATTAAAAAGAGTTGAAAAAAGACAACAAAAAAAAGAAATTATAGATACATTACAGACAATGGGCATCATCTTTTGTATCATTGCAGTCTTAGGCATATCCTTAGTGTTAGCGTTAAAAGCCTATGCAGACACATATAAATACACTCCAAAAGACTATACTCGACAACAAAAAATACATCAGGGAAAAATAATCTTACCAATTATGACTACCTGCAGACTTATGAAACGAAAGGTTTTTAAAGATAAAATGGCTTGTATTTATATAGGTGCACAAAAAACATTTGAAATGGAGTTTACAGATATATCAATAGGATGCCCCAGAAAATATAAATGTAAGCTGAACCCAAATGGAACGGAGCCAAGTATTGATTCCGTGATGGAAAGTCTTAGAAGTATAGCAGAGTAACTAAAATATACTTATTTGATTATCTTCTTCAGCGTTGTAGATAGGGTTGTAAGACTTTCTATCTTTACCAATGTATTCGTGAGAATAACATATTCTTTCTCTTTCTAGCTTCATATGACGAAAGTTTTTACCATTGGTGCTCTTAGCTCTATCTGCTAAGTTTGTGGCTGTAGCCTTCCATAATGACGATTGCTCCCTATATAAACCCATCCTCATATGTGACGTTTTGCTAAAGTATCTGTAACCTTGCTCTATATGTAAGTCAGCAATTGCGTCTGAAAATCTAGTGCCAATACCTAAACCTTGAAAGTCTGGTATCAAAACTGTCCTACATTCTCTCCATTTCTTTCTAATATCACCCTCATACAAAGGTGGTGTTTTTCCTGGAAGGCTTATAGTCGCACTAAATCCTATAATATTATTATCCCATAGGGCATAGAAACATCTAGTGGCTAGTGGTAATTCTTCACTAAGGTAATGATGCTTCTTAAATATACCCCATAAGTTTCTGTCACCATTAATAATTTTAATATTTATTTTTGGCTTTACAAATTTTTTAGATAGAAATTTACTTTTATCTATATGATATTCGTATTGCATTAAAATAAACTTATCTGATTATCGTCTGGTCTATTATACTTTGGATCATAAGACTTGTTGTTCTCCCCAATATATTCATGTGAATAGCAAATACGATCTCTAGCTAATGGTATCAATCTTTTTTTATGATCATGTGTATCACTACTTCTATCTTTGAGATTACTTACAGTGGCTCTCCACAATGGTGATTTTTCTCTGTATTCACCCATTCTTATATGAGATGTTTTAGAGTAATACCTTACCTTTTGCTCAAGCATTATATCACCTAAAGCATCAGATAGTCTAACACCTATACCAAGACCTTGAAAGTCAGGAAGTATAACTGTTCTTGCTTCACGCCATTTAAGCCTTCTATCACCTTCATAAAGAGGTGGTGTCCATCCAGGAAGTGACATACTAGAAGCAAATCCAATAACTCTCTGACCCCAAACTGCTAAATAACAATGTGCTGAAGCAGGCAGTTCCTCTGTTAAATAGTGATGCTTTTTAAATAATTCCCAATACTTTTTGCTCCCTTTGATAATTCTAATTTCAATGGGTTGCCGAACTAACCCCCTTGACGCAAATTTCTTTGCATCAGTGTTAAAGACCCAATCAGGTTGTAGCCATTCTAAAATGTCATCATGGCAAGTTGCTAGAACTATGTTTTTTAGTCCTTTACGTTTTACATACTTATATAAAGATAGTGAACAAGACTTGGCTACATCTCTGTTTACCACAGACGTAAACTCATCTATGACAATGTTACTGCCCAAACGTCTAGCTAGGTCGCATCTAAAGCCTTCTCCATTAGATAAAACGTGTCTAGGCTTTGCCCAAGTAGGAACTGTGTTTAAACCTACTGCTCCTAGCCTTTCTATGGCATCCTCGACTGAATCAAAGTGAGATGCAATTGATTTATTATTATCCCACTGTAGCTCCTTTTCTTCACCATACTGCTTTAGTATTGATGATTTTCCACTGCCACTAGAGCCATATATAACCCCTATTGCAAAATCTTCTTCTACTTTAGAGAAGTGTGGTATTGTAAATTCAGTCTTACCATCAAATGTAAAGTCAAAATTCTTAAATATTGTTTTATCTATTTCAGTCATCTCAACTTCACTAGTTAAGACTGTGTTTTTAAATTGATATAAATCTTCCATATTAATCCCCTAAAATAAAAGGGAGCATAAAGCTCCCCTTATATTATGCTATCTCTAGCTCTTTCCATTTCTTGCTATTAATCATATTTCTTACATCGTTTTGTCTACGTTGCTGAACTATGTGATTATTAGTGCTATTGTTCTTTACATCTCCTAGATGAGTAGACCATGCAGTTGCAGACTGATATGCACACCATAGAGAGCCTTTAGCACCATTTCTGCCATAATCGCCCTTACCATGAATTTGTGCCACCTCAGACTCATATAAACCCATCAAGTGATATAATTGCTTTTTATTAGTGTCAGATTGACCACTAGCTATCTTAATATCATTAGCTTGGCTTTTAGCTATCGTAGTTTTGAATAAATCAATAACTTGATCATCTTCTACTTTAGTATCCCACCACTTCTTAAAGCTATCTGTTTCGTCTGTGATAGCAGTAACTGCATTTTGTATCTTCTTGTTAGATGCATCTACGTTAAAGTGTGTAGTATGTCTGTTAGCAGTATAGGCAATCTTTTGACCACTAACTAAAGTATTAAAGCAGACTTGGTTCATCCATCCAAAGAAAGACTGAAATTTCCATTTGGCGTTATAACTATTTCTAGCTACAAATTTAAGGTACAAATCGTGATCACCTACTTGAACATGATGAGCTGGAAGTAATAATTCCATCTTAGCCATAGCACCATTTTCATAAGTGTTTACAGTTATTTGATTGTTAGAGAAGTCTAGACCACCACTTTTCATAGCTTCTAGAGCACCACCAAAAGCATCAACATGATGTATTGGCTTATAACGTGACCCAACTATTGCTAGTGGATCACCATCTTGTGCACCTAAATTATCTAGGCGTACAATCTTTCTACCCATGTGTGAAGGGATACCTTGTATATCCCTTACGTCTATTTTAAATTCTACTTCACTTAACGCTTCTTGTAATTTTGTATCTAACATTACGCTACTCCTGCAGTTTTAAATAATTTTTTGTGTCTATAAGCTAAGTTATATTCCCAAGCTAATTGACCACCTTCGTAGTATTGGTCATGCTCTAACTCGTCTGCTTCAAGTATCCACCTAATAGCAGTTCTGTAGTTAGAAGCACCTAACTGACAAACCTCTTTAATTCTCTTAGCTAACTTGGAAGCGTTCTCAGACTTAATCTTAGCTTCTTCTGCATCGTTCTTGACCATATCGTCAATAAGGTCGTTCCAAATTTTTTGCTTGGCATCGTCAGTTGCACAATCCCAACGTACCCAAAATCCTTGTGATGGTCTGTGACCCCATGCGTCTTTATGAAGGTCTGAGATTGTATTTTCGCAAAAAGTATATTTAGTCATTTTATTCTCCAGTTTTTGTTGATCGTTATTTTATTAATATAATATTTGTAGATACATAAGTCAACCCCTAAAAAGAGTTTTTTATAACTTTCTTGCATATTCTAATTGTGCATAAAGAATTGATGCGACTTTTACCATATTTTCTATATGTTGCAGACTTTCTTGATGTGATAAATTTTTTTGTTTAAAATCTATTTTGTACTTTTGTAATAGCTTTCTAAGGTGTAATGCTTCATCTGATGCATCTTTAATTAAAATATTAACCATATGGTATTTCCCTTATTAACTGTTTATCCTTAATATAAAGACCATGCCTATAACCTTGCTTATAGTAATCAGAAAAAGTTTTTTCAGCATCTTGTTCTTCATTGAGAATAGCATCTTCAACACCATCTTTAAAATAAGCTAAATAACCTCTACGTTTATGGCGTAGAACATCATTTTCATTAGTGCCATTAGTCATATAAAAAATCTCCTTGATTTGGGTCGCTAGTTAATGGTGTAAAGGTAATGTTGACTAATTTGTAAGTACCTTTAAATTTAGATTGTATTGGCTTTGGACTAGGTTTTAAAGCAGAAAGTTCATTAGGATTTAATACCATTTGTTCATCATTATGTTTTATAATTAAACCACCTTGCTTGATTGCCTTAGTAACCTCATAATCTCTTATGCTTACATATTTACCAAGCCACAATTTTGTTACAACTCTAGTATACATAGTCACTCCTCTAGTTCGTTTTGTTTAATTTCATATTTAGTTGCTCTAGCTTCAGCTTTCATAGAGGACAACTTTTTCTCTAGGCGTTCTAATCTTTGATCAGATATATCGTGATAGTAGCCATCAATATCCTTAAACATCTCAACAAGATAAATAATATGATTTATTTCAGTTGCAGTTAACATAGAACGATTTAATGAATTTGCCTCTTTTATAATCTTGCGACTAAACTCTTGACAATAAACATTCATAGACTGACCAAAATCTTTTGATTTATTTTTTAAAAATTGAGCACTAGCTCTAATACTATCAACTTTTTTATTTCGCATTCTAAGCTCCAAAGTTAGCGTTATAACAAGCATTATCAATTAGGCATATAAACCAAAAAGAGTAATACAATACATAAAGGGTAGCTATAGCAGAAGCTATAACCCCCATAAATTTTAAGATACTAAGCAACATCATCAAGACCTACGCCTTCCATATGCTTTGCATAATTTTCATATGACATATTTTCTTTTTCAAAATCTTCTACGATTTTTGTCTTTTCAGAAAGAGATTTTTTGATAGTTTTCATAGACATAGCTATATAGTAGTTATCCTTACCATATAGCGATTGATGACATTTAAGGTTGTACTCTAGCTTTTCTAAAACCTTTATATCGTTTAATAAATCGTTCATTTTATTCTCCAAATTTTGTTAATCGTTACCTATTATATATATTATGTAGATATATATGTCAACCCTTTTAAAATGTTTTTTTATTGCAAGGTAAGTAGGCTAGAAAGGAATTGGAGGAAACCACCTACTTACCTCTATCCATAAAGTGGTTAAGACCTTATGGAATTATAATTTAATTGATCTATAATTAGCAGACATACTACGCCATGCCTCTATTTTAGCTTCTGCGGCTATTCTCATAAACCTTTGTCTTTCATCTTTTTCTATTGCAATTTGCATAGCTCGTAAATGTTTTTGATATTCTTCACTAGCATACGCTTCTCTTTCTTGTGCAGAAACTGACATCTCTAGGTGGTCTTTCATAATCATTGCCTTTAATGATTTTCTAAATTCTTCTAGATAGATTCTTTCTGCTTTATTCTTGGCGGCTTCTTCTGCTGTGTCTCTAAGGTAGTCTACTGCTTTAGAAACTTCTTCATCTGTTATTGGTTGTTTGTTATTCATTTTTTAAATCTTTCTTTGTTATAAGGTGATAAATTCCACCAATATTCTGCTATTTCTCTACCAAAATCTTCACTCAAATTATAAGTACGCCAAAAACTGTCCTCATCGCCATTCTTATCGTGTAGTTCTGCATGATGACTATAACAAAGTGGCACTACATTATTGTCACTTGCTTTCATTCCCATACCTCTTTTGCCTTGATATGGCTTTAGTAAATGATGAGCTTGGACATTGCCATTACACCAATCAGCAGAGACTGACGTAAGGCAACACTTTTGATTAGATACAAACATTAAATGTTTTTTATTTTTAATCTTTGGTGATTTTGGAATTAGCATATTAATACCCTGATCTAGGTGCACAAGTTACATCAGCCACCATAGGTATAGGTTTATCATTTATATACCTTTTGCTAAAGAATAGTATAGGTCGCAAATTAGCATCCTTACAATCTTCTATGGCGTTGATTACCTCTTGTCTATGCATTAGGTGCTCTTTCTTTTCTACGATTATATCTGTATTAGGTCTAGAGCTACAAGCAGTAGCAAGTAAAACTAATAATATACTACCAACCAATATCTTCATCTAAATCTCCATGCACTACATTTTTTTCACTGTTAGGGTCGTTTTGTATTGACTTATTATATCCATCATCATTATTGGTAAATTCTCTAGTTTTTAAACTAGTGTATGCATTGCCTGCTTCTGAAGTTTCTTTCCAAGCAGATATAGACATAGCACCCTTATCCATGACTTTATTGACAACACCTTTAGCATCTGGCGACTTTTCACCTTGCTTGTCAGCGTTAGCTTTCAATGTGCCAATAGCTCTGTAAAGCTCAATCATAGGTTGCCCATCTTTATTCTTACGTTTAACACCTATAATTCTGTGCTCCTCTCCATCAAGATTTAACTTGCCTTGTTGTACGACTTGCCAATCATCTGTATTTTTATATAAAATACCTGAATTTGTGTTATCTCTTTGCATATTATTCTCCCTTAATTAAAGTTATATATTGTTTACATTTCTTAATAGTAGTGTCTGCATTTTTCTTATGCTCTTTTGGTAGCTCTTCTGCCCAAAGCATAATATCTTGCAATTGAATTATAGTAGCAGAACTGCAGGTATGGCTTTTCCTAATTACATTTAGTGTCTTGTTTAGCTCACCTAAGTAAGTTCCAAAACTTGTACATACATTTGATATTCTGCCATCGCTATCAAATATATTGTATTTTCTTTTAGGTGTACCAAGTTTTTCCTTAGTTTCTATTATCTTACCTTCACCTGTTTTATTTCCAGATGCTATATTACCATCATCTTCAAAGTCTGCCTCAAGATTGAGCATGGCTTGTATTTGATAACGTCTAAGATAAGTTATAGCAGAACCTACGTCTTGGCTTTTTGCAGTTTGATTGCCTAATGTAGTGGCAGACAATATAAATTGACTAGAGGGTAAATGCGTGATTGTAGTTGTAAGTACATTTTCTAAACTTGTGTCTGTGCTCATAATCTGCACTTGATATACTACAGACAACTTGTGACTGTGTAAGGCTGACATACACGCATCAAATATATTTTCTAGTGTACTATATAAATGTGGATCACCCTTTTTGTTTTTAAAGAAATTATTAACACCACTTTTCTCAAGTGGAAGAAACTCTAGCCTAGCATCTTCTATAGCTTGGCAGACTAGATTAGTTTTTTCTGATTGATACTTCATTATTTGTTACTCCAAATTTTGTTTGCTTGTTGTTTCATATCTTCATTCCACATCCAGCTATCATAATTAGGATGATGCATAGATGCTAATTCAAAAGGATCGTCACTGATACTTAGGAATTTCTGTAATCCAAAAGCTACTTTGATAACTTCATTGAGGCGTTGTTCTACATTTTGTAGCTTAAAAGATACTGCTTCTTTTTTAGTTACATAATCACACCACAGTTCTTTTTCAGGGAAAGCTCTAGAATAAACTGCTAATTGTCTTTGGTGTGCTACAGAAAACTTAGATGGTCTAACGCCAACAGTCTTCAAGTCTCTAATAGCATCCTCATAAACAAAGTCTATGTAACCAAGAAAAGGTATAGGCAAGTCTTCATGTAAAGAATAATATATTTTATGTTGGTAATGTGTAGGTTTACCAAAGTCTTCATATGTTTCTAGAGCTACATTGTAGTACAACTCTAATGCAGTTCTTTCTTTAATTAGCTTGTCATCGTTCTCTGATATATTGTGCTCTACACACTCTTTGTCAAAAGAGCCATATAGAAATTCATCTATAGCTTTTTGTGGAAATGATTTATTAGATAGTTTTTTCTCTAGTGCGTGCTCTACTGCAGTACCTCTAAATGCACCTACACCATATGATCCCTTCATTCCACATAAATATGTGCCTATAAATAATGCTGGGTCATTTATCCACAGATTAATCTTGCTTGGGGATAAGTGCTCAATGCCATGCGTCTTAAATGGATTATTACTTTTCATCTTAATCTCCTTATTCGTTATTCGTTATGGTGAGTTACGCCTTTGTCCTTTTCACTTCTTATGAATACTGCGAAACATTTAAGTACATGGTCGAACTGTCATAACTCACATTGTTGTTGTACTCCCATTTAAAATGTGTGTCAAACCCTTTTTATAAGTTTTTTTAGTTTACATTAATTTTATTTTGTTTTAATGTAATTTTTTTTATGGAGTAACAAATGCAATTACAAGATTGGATTAGAAGGAATGGCTATAACTATAGGTCATTCGCTGACGAGATAGGTGTTTCTTTTAGAAATGTTGAGAAATGGAGTAGAGGCGAAACTTTACCTAGATATAACAAAGCTAAAATTATATTTGATTTTACTAATAACGAGGTGACTGGGCATGACTTTTACGAGAAACAAATACAACGCCATCAAGCAGACATATAAAGGTGAAGTGTTTGATAGTAAGAGAGAACTAAAAAGATTTGTAGAGTTAGAACATTTACTAAGAGCTAAAGAAATATCTAATTTAGAAATACATCCAAAGTTTGATCTAATGGTCAATGGTGTTAAGATAGGAAGATACACTGCAGATTTTCGCTATAAAAAAGATGGTGAAGTGGTTGTGGAGGATGTAAAGTCTAAAGCCACTAAGACAAGGGATTACATGCTTAGAAAGAAAATTCTAGCTACATATAATCCACCAATAATAATAACAGAGATTTATAGCTAGGGGAGCATATATGTCATGGTCAGCTTTAAAATGGGCATCAGAGGTTAAGGTAGGAAGTAGTACAGATAAGTTAATATTAATCATGTTAGCTAACTTTACAGATGCAGAGAACACTTGTTATCCTTCTCATAGGAAGATAGCGGAGCTATGTGAGTGCAGTACAGACACAGTTAT
>Ga0208645_1004357_pt1 | contig 10068 bp, 14 predicted proteins | sample VirMetDEL_Sep_01_FD_184519 | JGI IMG/M metagenome (GOLD analysis project Ga0208645, IMG submission 184519) | Aqueous microbial communities from the Delaware River and Bay under freshwater to marine salinity gradient to study organic matter... | ecosystem: Environmental > Aquatic > Marine >...
GCCTATCTCGGTTGCGATAATTTTGAAATAAGGAGGTAAACATTTAAAACAAATCATCATACTAGATGTTATATTACCTGTCGTTGATTGTATTATAGCTCCACTACACCCTCTGTAATGATCTACATATGTTCCGTCTTCTTCTAAAGATCCTTGAAGTTTTATATTCCAAGTACCGACTCCTGTTATCACAATGTGTAATTGTATTTCGTCAAAATTCTGTTTTGTAAATGCATATTCTTGTACATTTGAAGTTGTAGTTATATTTATAGCATCCATTAATGTTGTATTATTATTAGCTCTTGCATAACCCATCACAATGCCCCCAATTCCGCTTGTAGTTCAGCAAGTAAGTCGTTTCTAATCATTACAAATTCTGCTAATATCATTGCAGACGGACTTGTTGCTCCTGACGCAACGACCATAACGTCTCCTGGTACATAATATATTCCACCAACTGAAAAATTCAAGTTGCCCATTTGTTGAAAGTTTTGCCAGCTAAATGTTTCTATCCAGCACCCTTCGTATCCGAACCTAAAATAAATTTTAAATTCTACTAATTTATTAGCACCGCAAATTGAGGCTGGATCCAACAAAATTGGAAAATAACCAGTCGGTATACTCATGACTGCCTGTCTACTCCAACCCTTTAAAGGTTGTACTGTAGAATAAATTGTAGCGGGTACTCCTGCCGTTACTACTCCGTCTCCGCAATATAATGTACCTAAGTTTGGTGCACATGTATCTCCAAATTTACCTATCGTTAATCCCGTATTTGTTCCGCTTGTTTGTACAATAAGTCGATTTATTCTTGAAAATTTGTTTGTGGTTAAAACTGCTGTTTGACCGTTCATCGTTACAGTTTCATTTATCTTGTTATAATTTTCATCTAATCCTTCGACGTATAATGTTCTTGCTCCTGTTCCGTCTGAAGTATCGTTTGCATTGTTGCTTGATATTTTAACTACAGTTGCGTTAGAGCCGTGAGGCGGAAACGCTATCGTCTGTGTTCCATCCGTTAATATTTCGTCCGAGGATCCAACTCCATTATCTATGTCTGCAGCGTACACAGTATTAAATGTAACCACACTATTATAAGTTCCTTCAGTTAGAGCCAAAAAAATTGGATTACTCATCATTTCTATTTGACGAGATATATTCATTAATTGTGATACTTTTGACGATATTGCCATATTTTATCACCCCTAAGATTTCATAACGCCTGTTACTGTTGCCGTTCCTGCATTATCTGCTACTGTTGATTTTATTTTAACTCTATAATAACTATAAGCAGCTTGAGTAACTGCATAACTATCTGTAGCGCCTGCAGCAACACTTGATTCTGCATTTACAATAACTTCATCGCTAAAATCTGATATATTTGCTCCGTGCACTGTCCAGTCTACACTATTTGTAATAACTTTTATTGTATAGCTTATACTTTGCCAAGCTCTAGCTGTTCCATTGCTATCTGTAACAACAGCATATGAATTTGTACTAGCTTGAGCGGCTGGGGTTATGTCTTCAAGTTGTATTATCCTACTTCCACTAACCGCATTCGTTGCCATTTATATACCTCCTTAAAAAAAAGAATAAGAGAGGATTACCTCTCTTTTTATTAAGTTAATGCTACTCCAGACTCTCCGATTACATGCCATTTAGAAGTTCCACCAACTAGTATTAAACAATCGTTTACATCTGCAAAAGTAGCCGTTGTTGCTGCACTACCGCCTTGTACATTTGTTAATGCCAAAGTCACATCTCCATTATCAACTGTCATTTCTATAGTTTTAACTATACCATACATTGTCGCGTCGGGAGCTGCTAATGTTGCTGCAAAAGTTCCGCCTGTTGAGTCTAATTTGGTATTTTTAACTAATACGCTTATAGCGCCAGCTTCTGTGATTGTCTCTGCTTGAGCAGATATATCGTTTTTGTTTAACTCAGCTGCAGTTGAAGTAACTCCATCTAAAATATTTAACTCAGCTGCAGTTGAAGTAATAGCAGTACCAGCAAGCTTAAGACTACCACCGCTTTCGACATCAATTTCACCACCGCTTTCTATATCCAAAGAACCGCCTGATGCAACTACTTGACGATCTCCACCTTGTTCGATATATACGTTCGTGTTCAAATAACTCATTTTATCTATCCTCCTTTTTTAAAGAGGGGAACTTAGTCCCCTCATTTTATTACGATCCTAAACCTAATTCTCCGTCGATAACATCTGACGATTGACTTACAGGTAGTGCTTTTTGATTGTATATTCCAGATACAACTGACTCTATTACTGCATTAGCTGTAGCAACTACAACTTTGAATCTAACATATCTCTTTTGCAAACCAATATAGTCTAGCACTAATAATTTGTCGTCAGCGTCAGATGCTCCAGCCGTATAACTTGCTGTAGTACCAAGTACCTCCTCGTCGCTCATGTCGCTCTCGTCACCTGCGAATAATTGTAAAGTTATAACTGAAGTATCTGTTACATCTCCTAACGCTAAAACACCTATCACACTATCTGCGCTACCTAGATCTAAAATATCTCCTACTGTTGTCCCAGTTCCTGCTGCTTGAGTATCTATTACTTTTTGAAACTTACATTCTTTTAATAAACTTAATATCATTTTAATTTCCTCCTATTTTAATTTTATTACGCTAATTTAACACGTGCAAAAGCTTCCTCTAGAGCAGGTGCTCCGTCAGTTGCGATTCTGTACATATAACCAACTTGATTAGTAGCAGCATATAATTCATTCAATACTTGTAATTCTAAAGATGAACTATCAACGATTCTGTATTGACTGAAATCACCTATCATACCAACGTAAAGCCCTGTAGTAAATGTGTTTGGTACATATTCGCTCATGATAACAGGTACTCCAAGTAATCTTGAAGGTTCACCTTCTACTATCGATTCCTGCCACAAGTAGTTTCCGTTACCATCCTTTAATTTAGAGATTTGAAGTATTGCGTCTCTGTGGAATAACCATCTAATATTTCCGCTGTTCATGTATTGAGGTAATAAACTATATTTTGCATTTTTAAGACCATCAACAGTTATAGAAGTAGTAGTGTTTCCAGTCGAAACGTCTCGGCTTGTACTTATTCCATCGGAGTTAGCTGTGAATAATCCTAGAGGTTTTCCGATTCCGTCTCCGCTCATGTACGCTTGCTCTAATAGTACTCCAACTTCATAACTTATTTCTTTTTGTACTTCACTTTCAACGTTTGGAGCATTTCTTAATAATTCTTTAGACACTTTTACAAGCCCGCTTGCGAAATTAGGTTTGAACTCTCTTCTTCCATATGCTAAACTACTGTCTGCTGTAGGTTGTGCTATTTCAACTCCCCATGCAGCACTTGATACTCTTGCGTCACGTTTTGCAAATCCAAGACTATGTGCTCCGTTTAAAATATACTTTGTTGCTAATTGACGTATCACAAGATCGTTGTCTACACCTTTAATGATTTCATTTGAGAACTGCATTGGAGCAACCAAAAATCCAGCTTGAGTTGCATTGTGTAATTGTAAATCCCTGTACTCTGCTCCATTTCCGCTTGTTATGAATTTTTTGAATGCATCACTTCTTTTTTCTTCAATTGATTTTTCAATTTTTCTTTCTTCTACTTTCTTTTCTACTTCACCATTCAAGCGCTCTCTTTCTAGTTGTCGTTCTTCTGCTAAGATCTTACCATTTAAAGTATCGAATTTTGCTTCTAATTCTTTCAATTGTGTTTCGTCATTTCCTTCCATAGCTTTTCTAATCTCTGTTGTCAAATTTCCTCTTTCTTCTTTCAAGCTTAATAGTTTACTCATCTTTTAAATACCTCCATTAATTTTTTTTCTAAAATTGGTTATCCATTCATTATTTTTGTCTTCCTCTTCAGATTTCTTCTTAAATTCTTGATATCTTTCTTCAAGACTTCTCACGTTAACTTCACTTTGACTGTATGCTGGAAAAGGTGTTGGGCTTATTTCTATTAAATCTGCTCTATTTATTGTCCTTACAGCAGTATCGCTTCTATCTTCCCAATCTTCTAACTCAGCATAAAATCCAAAGCTAACTCCATTGATGTCTCCTCTTTTAACTAGTTCATAGATATCATTTGCTTGAGTAGTATTTGCAAGATCTATTTCAAATCTTAGCCCTAACTCATCTTCGCTTAATCTCAATGTCTGATTTCTAGTCGATCCTAAAACTACATCTGTATTATGATTCCAAAGTGCCATCTGCTGTTTATCTAATAGACTATCCTTGAAGGCGCCTTTACTAAATTTCTCTCTAAAAAAACCTAATTGCTCACTTAACTCATTCCACTTGACAGCATAACCTACAATAGTTCTTTTCTCGTCTTCAACTGTCATTTCTGACACTATTGACCTCTTCTCTATTTTCATCTTCTTCACCTCCTTCGCCCACATCTTCTATATCTAGTACGTTGCCGTTTACTAAATATTTGTCTCCACCATCGTACTTATTCATATCTTCAAGTTGTCGAACTTCATTTGGATTCATTACTCCGTTCTGTAACATTGCTACGTAAAAATCTTTTCGTGCTGTTGTATCACCTCGAAGTAAACCGTTTAAATTAAATTTTGCAAAATATCTGCGTCGCTCGTTAGGTAGTAACAAATCTTTGTAAATACTTTGTTCTATTTTAACCGTTATCGGTAATATAGCATTTTGTACGAATTCAATACTCTGTTGCTCGATGTTTGAAAATGTAGCTCTTGACAAATCGAAAATTTTGTGAGGCGGTACACCAAAATACCTACATATTTCTAATACCTGAAACTGCCTACTTTCGATTGCTTGTGACTCGTCTGGCGTATTTGAGATTTTTGTAAATTTTGACCCTTCTTCGAGAAATAATATTTTGTTACTATTTCCAACTCCTCTGTAGCTTTCATTAAAAGAAGTTTTAAATCTGTTAAACGCGTTATCGCTAAGTGCGGCAGGATGCTCTACTATTCCTCCAACTATAGCACCATTTGCAAAGTACTTAGAACCGTACTCCTCTTGAGCTATTGCTAGTCCCAATGCATCTCTTGCGATTTTCATTGGATCGATAGATTCGTCTAAGTTGTCAAACTTCATTCCCCGTACATGCATAACGTTTTCGGGATATAGTATAACGTCGTCTTTATCTGTTGTAATTTTGTAGTATAATTCTTTAGTGTTTTCATTTCTATAGATTGTAACTCGACTCGAAGGTATATTCCAAATTTCAGATATTTGACCGTTTCCGTTTCTTATAATATAAGCAAACCCATCTCCAGTCAAAAGTAAGTTCACAATAAACATTTGCCAGAATTCGTAAGCAGTAGTTTCTGAATTAGGCATAGCATATATTTGATTGTATAAATCATGAGCTAATGCTTTTTGTTTACCACCTTCGCTTGTTTTGTATAAAAAAAGTGGTAAACTAGCAACTGTCTCACTTATTACTCTAACACAAGCGAACACTGTGCTAACTTGTAATGCTGTATTAGCAGTAACATCTACTCCGCTTTTAGCGACTTGACCTCCCCCGAAAAACTCTCTCATCCAAGTCGGTGGATTTTGCAACCCTCTTATTTCCACTATTTTTTGAGTGAATGGTATTCTAAATTTCACTTACTCACCTCCTTTTATAAAACTCTTATTCCTCTGTCTTCATATACATTATTTTGTTTCTGTTCAGGTACATATGCTCTAACCATCGCGTTTATTACTGCAGCTATAGCATCAATTCTTTGAGAATCGCTTGTGTGTTTCTTACTTAATTTAATATTTCCATTGTTGTCAACAACTTCAAAAGCGTTACTTAGACACCAAGTTAGTAGAGGATTTCCGTTATGTATTATTTTACCTTCTAAAACTAAGTCCCTAAATTTTTTGGTTGGTTCCGAAAGGGTATTTACACCTTGTCGTATTTCAACCATCAAGTATCCTTCAGCTTCTAAGTTGCTTGCGAATTCCCAAGCTGAATACGGATCGTAACAAACTTCTTGAGTGTTTTGTATAGTCTTGACTTTGTCTTCAACTGCTGAAATTCTTGTGACTGCGCCTGGTGTTATAGTTACCCATCCGTCTTTTGACCACATTCTGTAAGGAACTCGATCTCCGTGCTCATGTTCTTGACAACGCTCAGTTGGCATAAATCCGTGAGCGTCTACTGCGTAACGACCGTCTTCTAATCTCCAGACTTTGCCTATCGCAGTTAAGTCTCTACATTTACTAAGATCGACTCCGACCCAGCACGGTCTGTCTTTAATTAACTCATCGAAATTTTCTACTTCCAATTGTTTGTAACGATCCATTAACCCTGCCATAAATTTATCGTCACTATCCGTTTGCCATAGACAGCACCGCTTTACCAAAAATTCTCTTTTCTTTGATGTATCCCCAGATCCGAAACCTATGTTATAATTCTGTTGTATAGCCTCCTTTAATTTTATAGTATAATTGTTTTGTGTTCGTAACATCGGATTTGCTTTTATCCAAAGATTCTCATCTGCAGGATCATCTCCTGAATCCAACTGTCTTATGACTGTGAAGTAAGATTCGTCTATAATTTCTTTTCTGAGAATCTTTTCACAAATATCGTGTTCTTTTTTACCAATATTGTTTTCTGCATCTGTTCCAGCTGTTGTTATAATACATGCTAGGTTTTGTACACGCTTACCAAATCCTGACAATATTATATCCATAACTTCAGACGTTCTGTGAGTATGCAATTCCAAAAATGTTATCGTATAGGTTTTTTATCCTATACTTCTTATAGTTTCCTATAAGTTCAGCATAAATTTTCACCCTATTTGGGTGTCGAGGACTCTTGGACGGATTATATTTATTCACCGTCTATGCGTTACAGTGACTGATAACCTTTCGTAATTTACCAGTTTACCTCGGTATTTGCTTGTTTTAAAACTTTATTAATAGTAGTATGATGTACTTTTAATTCTTTTGATATTTCACATTTAAGTTTACCTTGCGAAAATAAACTTAATATTTGTTTATCTCTTTTTTTCTTTCTGTTTTTTTCTCTATTGTAACACGCATCATTTAAATCTTCTCTAACATAAGTCCAATTTCTTAATCTAGTGATTTTATTTATTGTTGTTATATCAACTCCGAATATTTTTGATAAATAATTTATAGAGTAACCTTCTATATATGATTCTTTAATTTTAATAACACATTGTTCATTTAATATATTGTTTTTTCCTCTATTACTCAATTTAATTTTATTTTTAACATCTTTAGATTGTTTTTTTCCGTACATAGGGTTGTTTTTACCCCTCATCTTATTTCTAGTCTCTTCAGATACATCTTTATTTGTATTACCACCAGAATCAAAGTTATATCCATACTTTCTATTTGTTGATTTGTATAATTTAATATAATAAATTTCTAGTTCATCTAATGACTGTTTTTCGCAAGTTTCCAAAATATCAAATTTAAATCCATCACGATACTTATTATATGCTCTCTGAAGATAGTCATTATGATGTTTATTGTATTTTAATTTTGTTTTATGATAACTAATTCTGTTTTTAATATTTATACTTTGACCTATATATACTTTATTATTAATAGTATCTGTTATCTTATATATTCCGATCATATGACCACCTCCTATAGTTTAAAATTTAGCGTTTACCGATTTTCCTCGATTATAATATTAAGTATTCCTACTTAACACGACCAATTGATCTAATATAGCTATACTCACATTCATTCCATCTTTATTTCTTGTATCTTTACTAAGTGCTTTAAGACTTCCTCCACGTTCTTTATGCTCTACGTATCCTTTTTTAACAATTAATCTTTTCATTATTTCTGTGGATGCTTGCGCCATTACTTTTGCTTCATCTAAAACTATTCTTGCTTGTTCTCTATCATATGCTGTACAAACAACCTGAGGATTTTTCTCAAAAAGAATTTTTTCAGGTTTTCCTGGAGGATAAATAACGTCTGCCATCATACCATAAAGTGCAATTGCACTCATTATAGTACTCTTTGCATTACCCCTAGCCATTTCTATAAACGCTCTTGTGAATCTTCTAGCCCCGTCTGTTTTATTAACCCAACCAAAAATGTTTATTAAATCATAGACCTGAAAAGGTAGCAGAGTAATTGTTTTTCCTGCAAAAACACCCTTACTTTGTCTGCAATAATTTTCTATGAATTTTATAATTCGGTCAGCTCTCGATTCGTCAAATACATATTCCCAATCTCTTTCTAAATCCTCTAAAAATCTTTCACACGATAAATATTCTAACTCGCCACTTGGTATGTCTTTATTTACAATTTGCTTTGCATATTCTATTCCACGTTGCATTAACCAAACATATCCTTCTCTTCTGATTTTTCTATCTTATCGTTGGCTCTTTTAGTAGCGAGCTTAACTCGTGCGTGAGGACTTAAACCTAATTCTTTTACATATGATAGTGCCGTATTACTTAGTCGATTATAAAGTGCGATATCTCCTTCTTCTAACGCTTTATTTTTTAAAAGCTCAATGTGACAAAAAGTAGCTAATACGTTTGAATCTAAATTATCTAAAATATCTATACCATTCATATCTGTTATTATTTTATCCCATAGTTGAGACGCTTCCTTATTTTTCCTTATCGACTCAGGTTTATCAATTTCAACATGATCTCTTTTCAATGATAATTTAGCTTCCTCTCTTGCTTCTAGTTCTTTTTTAGTGAAATGTTTTTTACCCATTGTTTTTACCTCCTATGTATTTCGTTGTGACACTTCCTGCACAGACTCATAAGATTTGACAAATCATATATTGCACCGCCCAATTTTATTGGTACTATATGATGCACGTCACTCATAACGTTACAAGTACATTTTTCGCACAAAGGATCCATTCTACGCTTGTAATCTCTAAGCTTTATCCATCTAATATCTGTATAAATATCCTGTATTTCTTTATCTTTTCTATTTTTCTTACCAAGCCTATCATTATAACGACGGTCGTGTAGGTGTAATTGACACCTGCTCTCATTGTACTCTACCAGTTCATTACACCCGTGTCGACCGCATATTTTTTTCATAAAAAATTCCCCCTCATATATATAAGGGTTTTATAGCGTTTTTTACAAGTGTTTTGTCGTATATTACCACTTATTATTTCATCATCTATAATTTTAATCATAATACTTTACGACACTGTTTACAATCGTATCTACTATCTGTAAATTCCTGAATTAATTTAGATTCGTTACATTTCGTACATGTTCTATAATTACCTTTTAACCAATACATATACTTATACTCTTCATAATGTTTAACATATTCCTTCGTTATTTTCTTTGCTAAAGATTTTATACGAGTAGAGACACTCTGTTGTGTTATTCCAAGTTCATCTGCAATTTCTTTTTGAACAAAGTTAGGTATAAGTTTTACAAAGTCTTGTTCTTCCTCAGATAGTAAATTTAAAATATCTGAGGATATACACTCATACCATGACTTGTACCCTGGTTTTAAACCAATATATAGTAGTGCTTCTATGTGTGATGCATTGTCCATTTCAAACCAGTCAAGATTGTTTTCCGAACTATCCTCGCCGATCTGTTTAAAATATATAGTACCTTTCAAAACATCTTTAACTAATAACATATCGTGTCTTATTTCTTTAGTTATAGCTTCCAATCTTCTCTTCTCATAATACTTTGCATTAGAACTTTTTATCCAAAACATATCTGCTAAATATTTGTAGTATCTAATTGTGTCTATTTTCATATCTTCATTTGTTATCTTTTGTTTCTTCTCTGTTTTGTAATTTTTTTCCTCAAGCAGTACTTCCATCTCATCGTTTAACAACCCCATTGATATCTCTCTTCTGAATTCTTCCTCATTAGTGTAGATTTTATACTCCTGCTTTTTTGGTGATTCGATATCTTTAGAGTTCAGTAAGTAAGTAGCATACCGCTCCAAGTCAGTACCCCCATCCTTAAGTTCTTTTTCAACTTCCCATAATCTTCCATTATAATTAACTACTTCATAATTTAACATAATAACCTCCTTTAATGGCTAGTCGGGATATTTTCTCACGAAAATA
>Ga0208645_1004359_pt1 | contig 10067 bp, 13 predicted proteins | sample VirMetDEL_Sep_01_FD_184519 | JGI IMG/M metagenome (GOLD analysis project Ga0208645, IMG submission 184519) | Aqueous microbial communities from the Delaware River and Bay under freshwater to marine salinity gradient to study organic matter... | ecosystem: Environmental > Aquatic > Marine >...
CGCAATGACCCGCGCTGCGCCGAGGTTAATCATGTCCGCAGTCTTGATGGTCTTGGACTTCCAAGTCATGGTCTTGCTGGGCTGGGTAAGCTCATCCCAGAGGTAAACGTCGCCGTTCGTGCCCGAGACAAAGTACAGCTTGCCACCCACCGTGTCGAAGAACGACGCAGTAAATGTTACGTCCGTGTCAACAAAGAACCCACCGACCTTGGTGTCCTGCTCAAAGACGAAAGCCCCCGTAGAGTGGGAGGCAAAATAGTTCTCACCGTAATACTCGGCGATGATCGTGGCCGGATCGAGGGCCGTTTCCCAAGTGTCGTTATTGTAGAGAAACTTGGTGATGATCTGCGGGCCTGCGCTGGGCGAATACATCGCCAGCCCATCGTGGGTGGAGTACACCACCCCGTAGCCCATATTCACGATACTCCTGCGGTTGAGGCAGGGGTACTGAACGTCGATGCGCGAGACCGACATATTGGCCGGATCGGAGCCGGTGGCAATGTAGGGATAGGAATCCGTCAGCACCAGCACGGAGCCGCTGATGGCGGCGAGGCCCACAATGTCGTGTTCGATGGTTTCGACGTAGCGACGGGGCCACGCGTGCGGCAGGCCCAGCTCGCTGAAGTACAACTGGTTGCCCACAAAGCCCGCGAGGATGTTGTTCTGGATGGTCGTCAGACCCTCAAGATTATCCGGGGGCGGGTCGTACTCGTCCGAAGCCAGAATGTCCGTAAGTGCCAAGGAGTCGAAGTCGTCCGTGAAGTCGTAGGTCGAATCACCCCAGTAGCGCGCCGCCGTGGTCGGCGGGTTTTCAGACACATCATGGTACAGGGTGCCAGCACCCACGCTCGTAGACGGCACATCCGCAGCAACCTGCGCGTACTCAAAGGTGTTGTCGTCGATGAGGTCCGTAACGATCCCGCCGGTGATGTCGAAGGTGGCGTCCGTGCAGCCACTGATCTTGAAGCGATCACCGATGCCGAAGTTGTGCGGGTACAGCAGGGTTACACGCGATACGTTGCTCGTGCGCTGCACAGTGAGCAGGGCCGTGGGGAACCACAGAGTCTGCAGGCGGAAATACTCCGTACCCGCCGTGGAGGTGATCGTGCGGTAGAGCCGTACACCACGCACAAAGTTCTGCCCAGACGGCGGCGCCGTGGGCATGTTACTCACGGTAACGGTAACCCCTTCCTTCTCGTACAAAGTTGCTGAGGGTTTGGAGGCGATGGACTCTTCTTCCCAGGGCGTGAACCAAGTGAACACATAGGTCCGAGACTGGGTAAGGCCCCCAAGCTCAACGCGGCCATCGGTGTAGGCCGTGGTCGTAACTGCAAAACCGGGGCTGAAGTAGGTGAAAGTCGTGCTGTTGACGACCGTCACGATGGACCCGGAGGTGTTGAAGTTGCTGATGTTCCAGTTGACGTTGCCGCTGGTGGTCGCCGCCACATCGGCGGTGATGTCGAAGGTGTTAGCCGTCACGTTGGAAATGACGAAGGTGCCATCGGTCGCCGTGCCCGAGGTGAAGTCCAGCGTAACCGAGGCGCCGTTAGACAGGCCGTGAGCCGTGAGCGTCACCGTGATGGTCGTCGTACCGGCTTGGTTGTAAGTACCCGTGAGGTAGCTGAAGCCGGTGACAGAGATCGTATTGCCAGTACGCAAGCCGTGGGGTGTCGAGGTCACGATAGTGGCGATGCTGCCCGCATCCCGAGCGTAGGTCGCCGTGGCCTTGGTGGTAAAAGTCGCTGCACTGGTGGTCAGAGTCGCCGTGTCGGGCGGGACAGGAAGGCCTAGCTCGTAATAATCCACGGGATAGGGCGGAGCCCCGGTCGTGGCAAGGAGGTAATTACTGACCTTCGGAACCCCGTCGCCCGTGTAGTAGAAGCGCTGCTCGTCGTTGTCGTTTGCCGTCGCGACGGCGATGTCCACATCTGTGGCCCAGGACAACCACGCAAGATCGCCCGTACTCGGGTCGCGCAGCACATAGAGGGTTTTGATCGGGCCGGTGCGATTGAGGTTATCGACAACCACCGGCTCCGGGTAGGGGATCAAATCCCCAGAGTACAGCTTGCAGTTGCTGGCTACCTGCGCTGCCGTGTCGGGCAAAAGCTCCGAAGAAATCTTTGGCGCCTTACCCAAAAATCTTGTGATTTTGACGCCCGACATGGCAACTCCTAGGCGGAGCCTTTAGGCGCTAGCACGCTTAGCGCACTTGCCTGCTCGCTTGCACTTGGCGGGGGTGGGGCAGGAGGCACAGGTCTTGAACGGCTTGTTCTTCGTGACCATGCCACCTCTTTGGTAGGACTTAGGCTTCATACCGGGCTTTTTCTTCATCATGGGAGTCGCTCCTTAGCGAAACTTAATGTTTTCAAAGGCAGCGACTGCTGCCGCTGAGAGGCCAGCAATCCACAAGAGTGGCTTTGCCAGTTTTCCGAGGAACTCAAGTACCACAAAAGCACCCGTCGCCGCTTCAAACGCGTTTACTACTGCGTCGGTTTTCTCGTCGAGCTTATCGACTTTTGATTCAACTTCGACCAGCCGGTCATAAATCTCGCGGTGGGTGATGTCTTCCACGGTTCAGGCTCCTCAATGCCGGTCTTCGTCTTCGCGGCCAATGCGCACCACAACTGATTCGCCAGCATTAAGATTACCACTCTTCACACCGATCCTGTACCACATCAGCTCAGGCTCAAAGCCGTAATCCTCCGTGGGTGTAGTGAAGTCATCAACGTCATACCAAGTGGAATTGTCGATGCTGCGCTGCACAGTCACAGTCGTTGCGGTGGTGAAGGAGCCACCGGACTGAATGGACACATTGAAGTACCCCTCCAGCCGCACCGCATCGGTGAAGGTGTCGTCGGTCGAGATCGTGGTAGATACAAGCGTAGTCATTTAACTCACCTTTGTAGTCTTGAGGCTACGCCTCACGCCAGTCTTTGCCTTCCCAAAGCGCTGCTTCCGCAGCCCGCCGCTTGGTCAGCCCTGCTAATTCCTTGCCCCCGGCCTTGTTCCACCGTTTGATCTGGTAAGGCACATCGGACATGGGTCCGTAATTAACCCGGTTGAGGAGCGTGGACTCCTTAAAGTTGCCCGGCCCAAGGTTAAAGACCCATGATACCAGAGCGTCAAACTCGTTTTGCTTCAGGGCCACCTCGACCATGCTGTTGACGTAGCCTTCAAATTCTTCAAGGTCTTCGATGAGCAGGGCTTCCGCCTGCTCTTGGTCAATCACATCACCTTGCTTAACAGACCGAGTGTGGCCATAGCCAATAGTCCACACCCCAGCAGGGCACAAGTAAGCGTCCAGGCGACAACCCTCAAAGTAGCGGATAAGGGAGATTCCTTCATCGCTCGTCCTCATCTTGCCAGCCCCTTGGATTTCTCCCAGGTTCTGAGGCCGCCTAGCCCCAGCATCCCCAGCAACACCGTCATCAGATTGTCCATGTCGAACTCGGGCAATGCGGGTAATTGTACCCCAGACCATGCTGCAACAAATATCACGAAGGGCGCTAAAACGAAATGCCATGCGAGCGCCACTCCACAGGTCCAACCAACGAAAGGACGCCATCCAGCCACAAACGGGTTGCGACTCGCGGCCTCGGCCTTGTTGACCTCGATCTGCGCCAGCGCACTTTCCTGCGCATGGCGTTCCGCCATCGTAGCAATTTCATGCGCCAAGCGAGCTTTCTGGTCCTTGTCCTCGACGAATTGGTCGAGGAGGTTAGCAACCGGAGCTACTAGCGCCTGCCACATTACTTATCCCGCCCATTCCAGAGGTCGAACAGCACGCGAATCTTTTCTTTGACCGTTTCCAAGTCCGCGTGCATTTTCGCCAGCACAATCACCAACGTAACGAAGCCAAGAAATATCGGCCAGAGGGCCGTAACGGCGTCCAAAGCTGACATTGGTGGCCCTCATCACGCCCTTCGTTACTCGTCGTCTGCGTTCTTGTTTTTCGCCACGTTGCCCGCCAGGACGTTGAGGCCACGGAGCAGGATGGAAATGTACTGGTCATCCACTTTCGTGGGCGTGAGCGCAGTGATCGCCGTTGCTGCCGTGACAACGCTGGTGATGGCCGTGAGCCATGCCGGGAACGCTTCAAAGAAAGCCAGGATCGTGTCCATAGGTCACTCCAGATTGATTAGGCTGCCATCTTCCTGCAGCAAGTTAAACCCATCTTCCAACTCCAAGTTTCCAAAGTGCAGGTCAGCATTGAACACGCTGCTCAGAATCTTGTGGAAGATCGGATGAAGGATGCGGATTGAGTTCATCGTTACTCCTCAGCAGGCGGTTTTGCTGCTTCTTGAGCCGCTGCGTAGGCAGCCTTGGCTTCGTCGGTGAACACCACGCTCGCGATAGCTACGACATCCGCATCCTCTTGAGAGAGGTCTGCATCCGGGGTAAGCATGTGGCGGTGATAGGTACGGCTGATTTCCACATCATCGCGCTTGATGATCGTCGCCGTGCGCACCTGCACAACCGGGTAGCCTGCAGCAAGCTGCAGCACTTCAACTTTGTCGTTCTTGGTTTCTTCAGAAAGTGCCATTTTTATCTCCTTGGCTGGACTGTCCACCCTCTAGGGGTATTAAGGAACTAAATACCCAGAACACCAATTTATCTGAGTGTTTAGAACATTTAGGGTTTTTGTTGCTGTTGTAGATGTTTCAATATAAGTGCGCGGCATTAATTTTAGAGCCGTAGGGATATTTGTTGTGATTGTTTCTTCATTTCCAAGATTATAAATACCATCCCCAACATTATTTGAACCTGTCGCATAATTGCCGACTGCAAACTTTACAGAAGTATTTGTTACTACGATGCGGAACCAAAAGATTTGATTGAATGTAACACTTATAGGTGTCCCAACAGTTTCCGTGCCGCCAGCTTTGACCCGAGGAGTGATTGTTCCCGCACTAACATCAGTTCGATAAAGTATGTAATTGTTGCTGTCATTATAAAAACCAAATTCATGCAAAGCATCGGCAGTTTCTTGGATGTGTGCGGTGCAGAAATACACAGGGTCGTGCCCAGCCATAAGGCCACTATCAGACCAACGCATCCACATACTATCGCCAGACGTTGCCCCGGTCGTCAAACGAACCCGCATACCTACCCATTTTTTATTAGCTCCACCGTAGTCTTGTGGGTCAAAAACAACTGTGCCCGATCCGCTAGTGCTATCAACAACCATAGTGCTATTGCCGAGTTTTCCGGTCATAAAATCGTCGGCGTACTCACCCCACCCACGAAGACGAAGATTGCTGCGATTATCTGAGTAAAGCTGCTTGCTGCGTTTGTTGTAATAATACTCTACATCTTTGCCTTGGATTGAATTAAACTCACCTTCATCAGTTAGATTATCATTTACAAGCCCCGTACCAGAAAATACACGGTTATAATCGCCCTTGAAAGTAAGAACAGCACGATCCCACAATGCGCCATTTACTGTTGCAGTTTCATTTAGTTGAACCTCACAGTTGTTAGCATTATTTTCAGCGATTAGCTCATATACGTTACCAGCAACAGGTCCGCCGCCAGCATCATCTTCGTAAATTGCATATACACTATCGTGCGCAATTACTTTAATATAGTTGCCGTTGCAATATTCACCCGCGCCAGCCGTTAGACTTACAGCTTGATTACCAAAATACACAACAACATTGTCAATAATTGTTTCTTGGATATAGTATGACGTTGCATCAAATTTTAGCGCAGTTCCATCGGTCGGGGACGGGCCAGTAAACTCTACATTTAAGCCATCAACCCACGGCTGAGGCCATTCACCACCTCGAACATTTGTAGTCGGAGACAAAGTTACTGCCGCTTTTGTATAAGTAAGTGCTGTTACATCAACCCGAACATCTTTTAGCTGGCTGCCTTGACGAAGCACAAAACAACCAATATCCGATGTTGGCTTAATAGTCGCCCATTGAGCATCCACAAAAACACCTTGGGGGATTGTAACTGTTGAGCCGATTGCATATGTGCTGTTGCCATCAAATACAATACGACCAGTCCCAAGTTCATTAACGGCCGCCTGGATTGCGGCAGCATCATCAGTGACGCCATCACCGGCCGCTCCAAAATCTTTTATATTGATCTCAGAGCCTTCGATCATTCTGTTGAAAACTTTTGTCAGCGCCATGATCCGATCCTTTATGCGATAAGGTAGGTGACTGTTCCACGCAGTCTGTTGCTGTTTGTGCCAGTCCCAAGGTTTGCCGCTGGAAGGTTCGCTGTGACGCCACCATTGTCGTAAACTAAGGCAATATTTCCAGATACTTGTGCTACGCAAGCTGTCGGCGCTTGTGTTGTAAATCCTTGAATAGTTAGAGCAGCAACAGCCCCAACACCTGTTTCATTGTAGTCTGTCCCAGACGGAGTAAAAGGAAGGCCAGTAATTATTACATCCCCAGTTGCACCAGAAACAGCATCAGTCCTGACCTCAAAATGAACAGTTACTTTATTCCCAACTTTTGTATACAAACCACGGGAGACATCTTGGGTATAAGAGCCAGTGCCCCCAGTGTCATCGTAAGTCGGAGACCAAGTGCCTTCCTCATAATCGTTGAGCAGCTCGCTGGTGCCAGTGCCAGCGGTGGCGGAGAAGTCGATGCCTTTGCCCGAGGTGCCGATGATGAGGTTGCCCGAGCCGATTGTTACGTCGCTTGTCCCGCCGTCTATAAAAAACGCACTGGGGTCTGTACTAGATTCGACGCGGAAGTTGGCGTCTACACCGTCTTCGTTGAAAACAGTTGTCCCATCCGCAATGGGCGTAGTGACGAAGCCGCCCCTTCTATTTATTACCGCCCTCAAACCAACAACGGTGTTTGTATACCCATTCTCGTTAGTCCAGAACTGAATATTGGTTCCCGCTTGCGCTCCACCGCCTGCACTTTCGGAGCCAAGCACAATAATAGCGGCGCCGGTGCTTTTGAGTGAAGAAGCTAATTTGCCCGAAGATGATATGGTAAAAAGATCATCTCCTTTTATAAGTCCGCTGCCCCCGGCTCCGTACATACGAGCAGGCTGAGTTCCTGTAATCTCTACTTGCCCAGTTCCGTTGGGCGCAAGAATAACATCGCCGTCAGTGTCCGTGCTGCTGATCGTGTTGCCGTCTAGCTGCAAGTTGTCCACGTTGACTTTAGTGAACGTGCCGTTCCCGCCGCCTTCTACCCGCTGCCACGCGGAGCCGTCATAGAGCGCCCAGTCGCCTACATCCCAGGTTGTGATGCCGCTGAGGTCCGTGCTGCCCGCAACAGAGACAATCCAGAACTGGCCTACGGTCGGCGAAGCCGTCACATCCGGCGTGTTGGTGCTGGCATCCCATGAGCCTTCAAAATCAAGCCCGGTAACGGTCTCGCCATTGATGATGAGATCACCGCCTACTCGGAGATCATTTTCGACCTCGACGTTATAGTAGGTCGGATTGCGACCGAAAATGCCGCCGTTCTTCTTAATCGACATTACGCATCCTCCGCGCCAGCAAACTCAGGAAGGGTTTTAAGGTGCTCGTAAGCTTGTTGAATAAAGTTTGCCCCTTCAAGGTTTGAAGCAAAATAGTATTGCTCGGAGGACAAAACTACTCCGTTCGCTTGGTCCTTAACTACTACGTTTGCTTCGACGTAGTTTTTATCTGCCCGCACACTTTCTACTTTTGCGTATGCTGATGGGAAATCAAGCGTTCTCCCAAAGGCTTCTACCTTAGCATTTACTTTAAGAGCCATTTGCTTCTCCTTACCAGCAAACCTGAACCATTGCCCCTTCATCTGCGGCTGTCATAACCCCAGTAGTCGGATCGACATCGTAGATACGAATTTCAAAACCGATATTCATATTCGCAAAAGCGTTCCATACGCCCGTACCAGAGTCTCTAGCTCTCACAAAAGCCAAAATATCTTTGTTCCCAGGGCCAACAGAAGTGCTTTGTACTGGGATGCCTTGAGCTTGGATAAAAGGCCACCTTACGGACCCTGTCTTTAGGGAAGGCCAATCAATACGCCATACCCCCGTGCCCGTTTTTGTTATAGTCCAACCGGATGGTGATCCATAAACAGAGCCGCCTTTGACCATGAACATAATAGTTTGGTCTGCGTAACCAGAAACTTGCGCGGCTAATTGTTTAGGTACAACACCTACTACATCCCCAGCCGTATTTTCAATAACTGTAACACCGGAAAAACCTGTGTTGGACGCTTTAATGACTTCTGCGTCATTTCCAGATCGGTCATAAAACTTAATTTGCTTTAGCTGGGCGCTATTTTGGTTAATTATACTAGCGCCGATACCGTCAAAACCAAAGTTAGTTGTGCTGCCCGTAGCAACAAAAGCATCGGTCGGTGAATTTGAATAGTTGCCTATAAAGACAGCACCTCTAGTCGATCCACTATAAGCGCCGTAAATGTAGTTGGCTTCAGCGTAGCAATTTATAAACTCGCAATTCTGTGCAAATGTATTAACTCCGTAGCTGTTATATTCCCAAATACAGTCTTTCCAAGAAGAGTGATTTAGCGTTGGGCACTTAAATACATTTACGTTTTGAAATCCGTGTACCCTAACAAAAGAACCTGTCGTGCTAGCAGGCCAATTAACAAGGTATTCTTCTAAACCGATATTGTTATACCTAAAAATACAATCTGCCATGCTCGCATAGCCAATATCTCTTAGCTTTAATGCAGCTCCCGAACAGCTAAGAAATATACATTGCTCAGCGCAGAACGATCCACCCGGACCGCGATACCCAATAAAATCACCTGTTTTGTTACGCGTATCGCCGCCTTGCGTATCAAACTGAAGATATTTGAAATACGCACTGTAATTGCTATCAAGCCCTATACCGCCTGTTGTATTCCCGTCATCAGTAAAAACTATACGCGACGGCATATCATAATGCCTACGAGCAGAACCTTCTTCTCCAAAAAGAATCAAATTGCCGCTGCTCGGTGTTCCGCTAGTAAGTGCGACAAGTCCGGGTTGTGTTAAATACGTCCCCGCAGGAAAAAATAAAGCTTTATTATTACCCATGCAGTAGTCAAGTGCCGCTTGAATCGCAGTCGTGTTATCCGTCACACCATCACCGACAGCGCCGAAGTCTTTAACACTGACGGAATCACGGAGCCTATCCAGAACATTCCGGTCTACCGCGTTTGTGCCACCTTGGTTATATCCAATAGCCGCAGAGCCGTCGCCCGCGCCGTAGAGGTTGGAGCGCAGTACACGCTTGGTCTCGTCAGCACCGGCATCGAAAAGCACCAGCGAGTCGCCGTTATCGACGTTCGCAGCAGAGACAGGATCAAGCTGAGGGATTCGTTTGGCTGCCATTTCAGACTCCGAAAGGCTGCATGCGCACGCGCATCATGCCCCGCATGTTTCCAAGGTTTGCCCGAGCGCGGCGCTCAGCGATGTTATAGGTGTACTGCCGGGCGTGATAGCTCGCCAGCTCCCGGTCGGACCAGTTCGTATTCGGTAGCACCAGCAGGTGCTGCAGGGCGCCGTGCATGATCGTTTCTTCAAGGTCGTCGAAGATGACCTCATCCATCGCTGTAGCCGTCTTTTTGGGCTTGAGCGCGAGGAACATGCGCACTTCGTAGGTCCGGTCGCCATCAGGTAGAGGAAGCACAATGTACTTGTCAGGAGATAGCTGACACACCGCCTGCGGCGTGCTTGCATCCGCAACGACCGACTCGGGCAGCACGAACTGGGAGCCGCCGTTGAACAGCTCCTCGTTGTAGTCGAAGGAGTTGTAGGTGCCCGGAGGGGTCTCGCTCCAGAGCACGGAGGCAGGCTGACCGCTGTACAGGTCAGCCCACTGGGGGAAGCGACGAATCGCCTCCTCAAGCACCAGACGGTCCAGGGGCAGGTCGTTGACCAGCATTTCAAACATCACATGGACATCGGTGTTGTCGGGCTTGTTGTAGAGGTACTCATGCACGCCGGGCAGCAGATTGTACTTGGGCACGAGATAGCGCCAAGCCAGGGTGCGCTCGCAGGTGCGGATCGCCGCATCGCGGATGTAGTTAAAAATTGTAGGCTGCGGGCAGCCGGGGACGCTGGCGTTCACCCGAGGGACA
>Ga0208645_1004361_pt1 | contig 10064 bp, 28 predicted proteins | sample VirMetDEL_Sep_01_FD_184519 | JGI IMG/M metagenome (GOLD analysis project Ga0208645, IMG submission 184519) | Aqueous microbial communities from the Delaware River and Bay under freshwater to marine salinity gradient to study organic matter... | ecosystem: Environmental > Aquatic > Marine >...
TTAAATAAACCGATGGAGTTTTATCAGCCTCCTTTAGCTGATATGTTTAGTATAACACAGGAGTTACCAATAAGTGCAGTTACCAGACAATTTCAACTTGACCTTCTCAAAGGCTACAATATCGAAGATCATTATAATAGTGTTTCCAATTATACTTGGGACAGGTTACGCAGGGGTGACATTCTACAATAAAATGCTAGATACCATAGAAGCTAGTGAAGGTTTAAGTGATATTAAACAAGACATCAAAGAGCTTAAATTACAAGTATCAGCCATAAAAGAAAGACAGATGGAAGGTTTAGATGCAAACATCAGATTACAAGAAAAAGCTGCTGATGCTTATGTGCTATCAAAAGAAGCTAGTGCAATTAGTAAGGCTACACAAAGAGAACTTACAGCTACATCTGAAAACCTAAAGTCAGAAGTTAAAACTATGATTAAGTCTGTAGAAGATAAGCTAGATGTGATTAAACGAGCTACAACTAATCCACTTGACAGAAGATGAAAATAGATATTAAAACAGTTAAAGCAGTTTACTCTATGTTAATTGCTACAAGTGTTTTAAGAGAACTAGGTCTTCCTCCTGCAGATGAGGTTGAGTTTGAACTACTGCTTGTATCAGACAAAGTCATGGCTACCTATACACCAGACCCAGATACCATAGGTGTTTGTCCTGAACGACATAGATTCTTGACTAGCCTAATTAAGTCTATGGTGCATGAAATAATACATATGGCTAATCATTATTATGGTAAATCTTATTTACGACATGATAAGAATTTTGAGTTATTAAGAAAACAAATAGCCGATGAATTTGGCTTTGATGAAAATGAAATATAAAGGAAAAATATGTTAAGTATCTTATCAGGTATATTAGGGTTTGCCACAAGTGGATTACCTAGTGTTCTAAAGTTTTTTGAAAACAAGTCTGACCAAAAGCATGAGCGAGAAATGGCTCAACTGCAAATGGATAGAGAATTAGCATTAGCTGAAAAAGGTTTTGCTTCACAAGAGCGTATAGAAGACATAAGAACAGACCAGATTGAGATGGAAACATACACTCAAGAAAGGGTAGCACTTTATGAACATGATGCAAGACTCCAAGAAAAAGCGAGTGGTTGGGTGGTTAATCTCTCTGCTTCTGTCCGTCCTGTGGTCACTTATTGTTTTGTCTTCCTCTTACTGTTTACTGATATTGCTGGTATGGTATGGGCTATAAATACAGGTGTAGACTTTAGCACAGCTTTAGAATTAATCTTTAGTGATGAAGAGATGGCTATTGTAGCTTCTATTATTGGTTTCTGGTTTGGAAGTAGGCATTGGGATAAGAAGAAGTGATAACCAGTGAAAAAGGAATCCAACTTATTAAACACTTTGAAGGTTGCCATCTTAAGCCTTACTTGTGCCCTGCTTTATTGTGGACTGTTGGGTATGGCCATGTATTATATCCAGAACAGAATAGACTCCCACTGGCACAAAGAAAGTCATATAACCTTAAAATTGAACACTTTAGAAATTGGGAGCAATCAGAAGTAGATGCACTACTTAAACAAGATTTACAGCGTTTTGAACGTGGGGTACTGCGATACATTACTGTGCCACTTAAACAAAATGAATTTGATGCTCTTGTTAGCTTTAGCTTTAATCTTGGTCTGGGAACATTACAAAGAAGCTCGATTCGTTCCAAGCTTAACAGGGGTGATAAAGAAGGTGCTATTGAAACGCTATTGAAATACTGTAGAGCAGGTGGTAAAATACTTAGAGGTTTAGAAAGGAGACGAGCTGCTGAAGCAGATTTATTCTTCAGCCACATAAAATGAACAACTCAGTATTAGTCATTTCTGACTTACACATACCATATCATCATCAAGATGCCTTTGAATTTTTAAAAGCACTTAAGAAGAAGTATAAGCCTGACCTTATTGTAAATATTGGAGATGAGCTGGATCACCATGCCATCTCGATGCACGAACACAATCCAGACTTAATGAGTGCTGGAGATGAATTAAGGCAATCTAGGCACTATGTGAAAGAGTTAGAAAAGATATTTCCTGAGATGACACTTGTTCATTCTAACCACTCATCCCTTGTATATCGCAGAGCGTTAAAGTATGGACTACCTAAAGACTACTTAAAGTCTTACAATGAGTTTCTTGGAATAGGAAAAGGTTGGCAATGGGTAGATGATTTAACGATTACACTATCTGATAAATCTAGATGCTTCTTTACTCATGGAATGTCAGCAGATGTTCTAAAAGTAGCTCAACAGTACGGTATGAATACTGTCCAAGGCCATTACCATACTAAATTTAGTATTGGTTATTATTCTAATCCAGATGCTTTAATATGGGGTATGCAAGTCGGTTGTTTAATCAATCAAAAGTCTATGGCATTTGACTATGCTAAGAACTTTAAATCACGCTTCATCGTTGGCTGTGGCATGATTATTGATGGGCAACCTAAGTTAATGCCGATGGTATTAGATAAGGATGGTAGATGGAACAAAACGATTCCCTAAATTTGCTAAAGTCTTTTATTAACCAAACAGTAGAAGATATAGAGTACATTCAAGACGATCACGAGTCACTTATAAAAATCATGTTTACCAATAAAGAATCATTTATCATTACAGCAGATGCTTTTGATATGTATTTTGCTATGCCTAAAGATACGGAGTACCATTAATGGCTAATATTAATGAAATTGCTAAACACATGGAAGGAAAGATAATATCTGATGTCCAGGTGGTATATGGTGAGGATACACTTGTTATATATCTTAGTGATGACCAAGGCCAAATTACGTCTGTAGAGCTTATTGTAGATAGCATATATCTCAATTATGACGAAGAGTATTAAACTTCCAGACAATCAAGTAGTACCTAACGATTCAGAAATATATCAAAGATACTGTGAAGCCACAACACTAAGTCGAAAGACTTTAGGTGAACGCAAAGACTTTCTGTACAAAATAAGAGAACAAGAGAAACGTGTAGACGATATTAAATATTGGCTAACTATTTTATGGAAAAACCGTTAAATATCTATTCTACGTCCTACAATAGTCAATAAGTTATCCATTGCATCAGCTAGTTTAATCTCATAATACATAGGCTTTTTACCATCAAGAAATCTTGCATAAATAGCTTTTCTTTGCTCATAATCTAGATCATGTATGACAGTATCAACTACTTTAATATTAGCTAGTTCACTTTGTTCTACCATCTCATCAAACGCACCATAACTAGACTCACCTCCAGAACTCATGCCAACAGATTTTTTAGGATAACCTAATCCATGGTCGTCTTGTTTCATCCATCTAGCCCATTCTTTTAGTAAGTACATTAAGTATTCCATTTGCATGATTATCCCCAGTATACAGAATCATATAAACTTGTGGTGTAAGTTACACTATTACTTCTAGATGATTTAGTTGTACCATCTTCTATTTTTCTTCTTATTGTAGAATTTACTTTAAATGCTTTATCTATGTCATTGGGTTTAAGCATTAAAATATTAGCTAATAAACACTCATCTTTAAGAGCATATATATATCCACCGCCTTTTGTATTACCTCGTTGAGATATAATAATATCTTTATCAATCATATGTCTCATAACATTACCAAGCTGTTTCATATCTAGCTTTATATGTCTTGATATTTGAGATGATGTGAAGTTACCACTTTTAATAGATTTTTTAATAATTTCTATAAGCTCAGATCTCTTACATTCTTTTCCAGTCTGTAACTTATAAACGTGATCTAAGATAAATCTTCTATCTTGACTTGCCATCTATTATTCTCCTTATAAAATCCCCACAACTCGATACGCATACCTGATTCACGTACACGTCCAACATTTGGATGCTCAGCTATTTTTTTACGTCTACTACTCATGTTTCCTTTAGACGTTACCTGAACTAATAGTACCTCATCTCTACGTATAGCAATGAAATCTGCGAACCCAAAACCATCGTGTTTTCTTTTAGAGAATGGACACCATCGCTCCATTAGCTCTACTAGATATCCTTGATCCTCAAGTCTTTTTCTTGTCGGCTGGTTTAGATTTGTCGCCATCTTTCTTTCCAAATATTTTATCCCAATTATCCTCAAACTGCTTACGATTAGGAATTGGTCTTGGTGAACTACCTTTACCCATATATTACCCCCATTGCTCTGCCATAGCATCAGCGATGCCCTGGAATGTTGTGTTTCTCCACTTTTCTCTTTTTTTTGGAGACAATTTAGATGAATCAGCATACCATTTATTCATACGCTTTCCACTTGGAAATGTTACAAACTCGCCTTTGTCTACAATATTAGTTGGTGCTAACTTTGGCAATCCTTTTAACCATAAACAAGTTGATTTTGTTGCTTTATGACCATAATGCCAAGGTTGAATAATTTGGTCAGGTTTTCTATATACTGTAGACATAATACCTACTGGGTTTTCTACCGCCATTTTATCTATTGGAGCATTTATTATTTGCATGAAAAAGTCTATGCCTTGTTGTTGTCTTCCATCTTTTCTTTTTTGCTCAAAATGTCTAGCACCACTCACTGCTAAATGTGTACATGGAGGATGTGCAATCATTAAATCCCAACCATCATTAATTATATCCATCACATCACCTTGATAATGTTGACCAGGAATATCAGTTGGTTCTAAATCACAAGACCAAGCATCATGTCCTTTTGCGGCAAACGCTTCTCTAACTGTTCCGCTAAATTCACAAGCAATTAACACTCTCATTTTATCTCTTTCTTAATTAAATCTTTTGGTAAGTTAATATAATCCTCAAATAAACAAGTTGTATAGGGTGCATCTTTGTAATGCTCTTTTACATAGTCATTAGCTACTGCACAACTTGTAAAGTGTCCTATATATTGTGGACTATCCATTGTAATATATACAACTAAAACATATTCAAACATAATTATTGTGTAGTATGTACAACTTTTCCTTCTATATGACTTACACGGTCTTTAAAATCTTGTAAACCATACTTTTTAATATAACTAGGTCTCCATAACCATTCACCATCTTTTTTAAGATAGATATCATCTAGATCATATCTAGATCTATCTTCTAATTCTTGAAAGCATACAATTAAATTAATCTCTTTATCGATACGCTCAAAAGAATCTATCAAGTCGTTAAAATTCCAAGAGTTAAAAAAAGGGACATAACAATATCCAGTGTAACTTTGAAAGTCTACTTCAATCTTATTAACATTGCACATCAAATAAAACGGATCTTGACAACAATTATGATACCTAATCTTTTTTCCAAAATATTCTATGTGACTATCTGTTTGTTGTTTACATACTTCTGGCTCTGTTCTACATTTACTCATAATCTCTCCTTAATCCAATTTAATAACTCATACTCTGTGCCATACTTTTCTATCCAAGTCTGCTTTCCTGAATGAAAACCATCGTTACCCTGGTGATGCTCATGACATAATGGTAAACAATTATCCCAACTGTTACGCTGACCTTTACCCAATCCTTCTCGGATATGGTGTATGCAAGGTGGAGTGTTAGCATCATAATACTTGCGACATACTACACAACCAAACTCAACTAACTTCTGGATCCAATCACGTTCCTTTTGTTTCAATCTGTATTCCTAAAGACCTAGACCAATTAATAATCTTATCTATGTAATCATTAAACTCTGATTTATTTAATGTTGCTGTAGATAACAATTTACCATCATCATCTTTAAGATCAAATTTTAATCTTAAAATATCATGTAATTCTTCTTGAGTGTAGCCAGTTGTATCAGACAATCCTTTGTAGATTACACCCCATAATAAACTATTCTGATCGTGACTTCTTGCACCTTCTTTGTCCATTATAATTATGTCATATACACCTTCATCTAAAGATGTCACCATAGCAAGTACTACTTCTAAATAATTGCTATTTGGTGTAACGTGCAGTGTTTTCTTTAGTTTCATGATCTCTCCATCCTTTTGATTTAAACGTACGACCTTCCTTATCTGTTGCACGAAATTCCATGTCAGGAAATACTTCACGCATCTTCTTTAAAAATTCATTAACTGTCATTTTCCTATCCCCATTGCTAATAATAAAATTATAAATAAAACTCCAAATGCAATATCTACAATAATACTATCCATCTTTACTCTCCTCAAAAGTTATCTTGTTATCAGGGTACATTTTATAAAACTTGTTTTTTATATCATGTACAACTTCTACCCTAATACTTCCATCGCCTTCTTTGAAAAATTGAACAGTGAACCAATCACCCTCTATCGCCATTCTTTTTGTTATCATTTTTTACCTTACATATTCCATGTAGCGTATAAAAATTCACACCACAATAATATTTACCATCATCGTACATCTTTGCTTGATTACCACACTGACAGCATTTTTTCATTGAAGGTGATTTTATAGCCATTATTAATCTTCGTCATGCAGTGGATCATCAATCCACTCGTCTGGTGTTACTGGAGATGATTTCTTTTTATCTAGCTCATCTGCCAAGTCTAATGCATACCAAGCAATCTTACGAAGTTCTTGCGACCAATCATCCTTGTTGCCTAGTCGTTCAGAGTACTTCATTAGATTACCTTTAACATAGTGCTTGTAATTATCACCAAGCTTGGCTTTAATTACATCAATAGTTTCTATCCCTCCCACCTTATAATGATCAGGATTTATCATATCTTTCATGACTGCTCCTCTAAAATTAACATGTTTTTTTCAAACTCACAAGTCACACCTTTTGCCTTCGTGTACATTGTGCTCTCTATTTGCATAAGCAATTTACCTTTGTGACAAACAAACTGCTCAGGCTCATAACTACTAATATAATACTGTAATGATATTCCTATAATTAAAAATAACATAATTATTGGTATTAAATAACTCAAGATTTTCTTTACCATAAACTAATTCCTCGTTGTGCTGAAAAATCTCGTCCAAGAGTATAATTATACTTGTAACAAAATTTATTTAGAAAGGATAACGTTATGTGGACTAAACCAGCTGCAACCGAAATGAGATTCGGTTTTGAAGTAACAATGTATGTTTGCAATAAGTAATTCATACTAATTCATGGGGGAGTCTATCCCCCTGAATAATACCTCCAACTTTTTATTAGAACGCTTTACCCAATCCAAGTCAAATCTGACTCGAACAATACCTTTTCTACCCCTCACACCACCAATAGCAACAGCATTGTTAGGTAAGTACTTCAAGTTCTCTTGAGGCACATAACGATATGTAAATTTAGAATGGGATGTCATCTTCAGATGTAACTTCCTGACCTTCTCTAGCAGGTGCTGAAGGTTTGTATTCACCAGACTGTTCTTCTTTCTTGGTAATAGGGCCTGAATAATATTCATTGCCTTTTTGACTGGTCTGCTTCCAGAGTGCATATTCAAACTGAATTCCAGCAAGTGTAAACTCACCACGCATATCTGGTTGATTTTCTTTTGTTTTGTTTTCGTTTCTAAATAATACTAAACGGTCTTTCGATTGTTCTGCCATGTCTTACTCCTTATTAAAAATTGGCTTACGTTTCCACCGAGGTGGTTCTTCATTATCCTGAACCATTTTTATAAAGTCAAGTGCATATGGTAAGTACCATGTCATAAAGTCTTTATTAAATGGAATCACTTCCAACTTCGTATCATCTTCTGTCCATACAAAGAAATAATTCTTAGTTGTATTGGTTACAGCCATTTGAATTTGGCACTGAAAATAATAACGCTCAGGAATAGTTGGATATACTTTACCAGAATACGGACACTTCAGTTCAACTGGACACCAGGTCTCAGTTTCTTCATCAAAGTAATACCCATCTGGCGAACCTCCGAGAGGTAGTTCAGAATGTACAACGAATTCATTACCTGGCTTGCATATCGTATTCATTTCACGTTCAAACGAAGATAATGCTCGGTATTCATTATCATTACCCCACTGAGTCATTTCATTGCCCTGGAATGGTTCAGCCTTACCAGTCTTTTCACGCCAGAGCTTTTTACGGTCATAGATCACATCCCATGCTTGAGATGCAGTGATTACGCTATTGCGTAGTTTTTTGTCTTTAAGATGATTTGCCATTTTTTACTGTGGCCACTGACCATTCCCTAATTGCTTCTTTTACCTCATCAGATAAAGAATTGTAATGAGCTCTTTTTTCTTCAATCGTAGGTAAATTTGTAATAGTTGCTTTTGCTAGATCAATTTCACTTGGAGTTGGTTTTTTTGCTTCAATAGCATGCTCATTAACACCAATCTCACCTAAGTATAGAGATAAACCTATACCGCTAATGACACTAATATTTTTAGCCAAACATCTTTGATAAGCTGTGTTGACCTCAAATGCATTAGGATTAGCTATGGCCTTGTTTCTAAAGTCTAACACTGGAAGCTGCATAGACTGTTCTTTACCAAGAGCTCGTACAGTCGTTCCTACCATAACACTGCCATCAGGAAGAACTTGTGACTCATCATAAGTAAATGTAGCGTTCTCATCTTCTTTTAATAGTAAATCTAGAGCACCAGCCCAAGAAAGGTAATCTAACTTACCCTTTTTTTGGACTAGGCCTAGAGCTCGAACATCAATATCTCTTAGCTCTTCGTACTTACTCATTGTCTTGTTGCTCCTGTTCTTCTAATTGTTTTTGAGCCCAGGCTGCATCTCTTGCATCCATTCTGTCAATCAGATCACGAAGATCATTGGTTGATGATTGAATGGCCCACTGTAATTGTTCAAATTGTTCTTTAGCACTCATTACTGTACCTCCTTAATAGCTAGATCTTCAAACTCTTCTATATCTGATGGATCTAAATTATCTACAATATTAACACCGTCACCTAAATTACCACTAGCATATCTGTAGTAATGTTCTGGATCTCTAATAGTAACTGATTGTAATTTTACCTCGTACAAAGTAGGGCTATCACCTGTAGCATAACCGTCAGCTTCTGCTATAACATCTGCTTCGATGTCAACAGGTATTTCTACCTCACCTCTATATTTGTCTTCACCGTAAATAAATGATTCGAATTGTACTAACATAATGTTTTCTCCTTTGTTGTTATGTTGTATATGTATAATACCATATTAAAATAAATGTGCAACTTTTTTTTAAACTATGTTGCATGATTAAAAATATATGATATATTACTATTAATTGCAAGTTTCTAAAAAGGTAAACTGATATTTGCAAAAAAGGTAAGAATTATTAAAGGAGAATGTATGACTTACAATGAAGCAATGGCTAAATTCAACAATAGCCGTAGAGAATTAGCAAAGGCCCTGGACGTAAGTACCCAGGCAATATCTAAATGGGGAAAGAATCCAGATAAACCGATTCCTTATTATAGAGCTATACAGATTGAACACTATTTCCAGAATAGAGTTTAAATGCTAATTACAAAAGAATATATTGTAATGGATGAGTTCGGTGATCCATTGCGTGTATTTACTAATAACAAAGCTGCCAAGGAATTCGTACAGAATAAGCCTGGATGTAAGATCATCAAGGTCAGTTTAGATACGGATGACTGGGGAGAAATACCATTTTAGGGGGATATATGAAGATAAAGAACTGGGAGAAATACCAACTCTATAAACACAAGTCCATGCCATGGTTCAAAGTTTATGGTCGTGACTTATTAAATGATATGGATTGGGGTAAGTTAAACTGTGAGGAAAAGGCCACACTGTTTGAGTTATGGTGTTTAGGTACAGAAGACCATGGAAAACTGCCTAAACTAGAAGAAATAAGCTATAGATTAAGACGATCAGAAAAAGATCTAGAGCCTATTATTGAGTCATTAATCAACAAATCATGGCTGATTACTGACACAGTATCTACAGAGTACTCTCCGAGTACCCTAGAAGAGAAGAGAGAAGAAGAGAGTAGAATAGAAAAGAAAAGAAAAGAGAAGAAAAGAGGAGAATACAGTGCATCAAATTCTATCCCATTTTGATAAAGTACGCTCCACCAGTAAAAACAACTCTTACAATTGTCTTTGTCCAGCTCATGATGACAGGAACGCTAGTCTATCGATTA